>Ga0206677_10000585_pt1 | contig 34611 bp, 25 predicted proteins | sample M130m12015metaG_FD_155475 | JGI IMG/M metagenome (GOLD analysis project Ga0206677, IMG submission 155475) | Ammonia-oxidizing marine archaeal communities from Monterey Bay, California, United States - M1 30m 12015 | ecosystem: Environmental > Aquatic > Marine > Intertidal zone | place: USA...
CCAAAACCATAGTTAAGCATTGCTTCTCCTCCAACTCCTTTAAGAGAGGTATACCCTGCTCCTAAGTATGCAAATGGACTAAAATATTTTGTAGATTTTCCAAAAACCTTTGAAACTACAGCATCTAAACCATACTTAACATTTACATCAAAAGAAGAATGCGTTACATCGTCAAAACCATTGTCCAATTTATTTAAAGAACCTGCTATTTGAAGTGTTAAAGCCTCACTTAAGTATGTTTCTGCAGTAATTCTAGACAATGGACTATTAGCCCAATTCCAATCTGAATTGCCAAGATAATCGTTAAATCTACTGGAGAAATCATCTCCACCTCTAACATCTATAATGTTTACACCTGCACTAATTGCCCACTGACCCTTTGAATCTTGTGCGCTAACATTACCAACAAAAACTATAGTAAGTATTGTGATAATTCCTAATTTTAATCCCCTCATAATATTAATTTTTTAAATTGTTTAAGCTACAAAAGTAATTTTTTTGACTTACTTACCAAAAAAAATAGACAAAATACCTGTTTTTATTAATTTAAATAACCCCTAACTCTTTTCCAATTTTAATAAATGAGGCAATTGCTTTGTCTAAATGTTCTTTTGAATGTGCTGCTGATAATTGAACTCTAATTCTTGCTTTTTCTTTAGGCACAACAGGAAAAAAGAAACCAATCACGTAAATACCTTCTTCCAAAAGCTTGTTTGCCATTACCTGAGATAACTTAGCATCATAAAGCATTACTGGAACTATTGCAGCATCTGCTCCAACTAAATCAAAGCCTGCTATTGCCATTTTTTCTCTAAAGTAATTGGTATTCCATTCTAGTTTGTCTCTTAAGGAGGTATTATCAGATATAATCTCAAAAACTTTTAACGATGCTCCTACAATAGCAGGTGCTAATGAATTTGAAAATAAATAGGGTCTTGATCTTTGACGTAAAACTTCAATAATTTCCTTTTTACCAGTAGTGTAACCACCCATAGCCCCTCCCAAAGCTTTTCCTAGGGTTCCTGTAATAATATCTATTCTTCCTAATACATTTTTTAATTCTAAAGTACCACGCCCTGTTGCCCCAATAAAACCAGTAGCATGACATTCATCTATCATCACCAATGCATCATACTTGTCTGCTAAATCACAAATTTCATCTAGTTTAGCTACAATACCGTCCATTGAGAAAACACCATCTGTGACAATAATTTTAAAACGATGCTCATTTTTTGTAGCCTCAATTAATTGGGCTTCTAATGCTTCCATATTGTTATTATCATAACGATACCTAGATGCTTTGCACAAACGAACACCATCTATAATAGAAGCGTGATTTAAACTATCGGAAATAATTGCATCTTCTTTTGATAATAAAGGCTCAAAAACACCTCCATTGGCATCAAAAGCTGCAGCGTACAAAATAGTATCTTCAGTTTGATAAAATTCAGCAATTTTAGATTCTAATTTTTTATGAATGTCTTGAGTTCCACAGATAAACCTTACCGATGAAACTCCAAAACCATGAGTATCCATAGTGTCTTTTGCAGCTTGAATAACCTCTGGATTATTTGACAAACCTAAGTAGTTATTAGCACAAAAGTTAATAACCTCCTCTCCTGTAGAAATTTTAATGACTGCATCTTGAGACGATGTAATAATACGCTCAGACTTAAACAGACCAGCCTCTTTAATTTCTGCTATCTCTTTTTTTAAATGATCTTTTATTGCTCCGTACATAGTTATATAAATTCTTTATTTTGCTTAAAGTTGTAAAAATACTTTAAAATTCTTCTACAGACACTGTTTCATTACTGTAAACAAGCACTTTCTTAAGAACCGTGTATTTTAATGATTCTAAAACTCTTGCATAGTTTTCTAATTGAAAACGATGCGCCTCTTTTGAAATTCCGGTTTTATAATCTATAATTGTTACCTTATTCTCGTGATCAAAAACCAATCTGTCTGGAATTACTATCTGCTGGTCATAAACAATTTCTCTTTCATTATATACAGTAACATCTTCCGAATAGTACTTTTGCAATTTAGGATGCAACATAATTTTCAGAATCCGCTGCTGTATTAGATCTTTTTCCACCAAATCTAACTCTCCTTGTTGGTAATATTTTTCCAAAACTTTAACAACATCATCTTTGGTTAAAACCTCAGATAATATTTTATGAATAAAAGTACCATATTCTTTTGCCTCACCTCTTGTTGTTCCCCAAAAAATTGATGAATTTGCTAATAATCTAATTTGATGATTTTTCCAGGGTGTACTAATGAACGTTTCTTGTATCTGACAAGAGGCTTCTTTAGCGTAGGTCATCACTTTTTTATTTATATTTCCAAAAACATATTCATTTTTGCCTTCATCCCATAAATTATTTTCTTTCAAAAAAGAGATAAAAATTCCTGAATAGTAATTAAAATCTTCTAATCCGGATTTATGTAACTTCTTTTCAGTAATAATATATAATTGCTCAGCGGCTCTTGTTAGCGCAACATACAGTAAGTTAAAGCTATCTAATTCTAGTGCCGCTCTTCTTTCATCATAGATTTCTTTTCCTTTGTTTGTAGCATATTGTAATTCTTTATTTAAAGAAACCATCATCGCTGGAAAATCATCGGTGTTATTATTGGCTAACCATGCCTTTGGTTTAATGTCTTGATATATATTTAAATCACAAGGGAAAATTACAATAGGAAATTCTAAGCCTTTAGATTTATGAATCGTCATAATTTTTATTGCATTTGGGTTCTCTGAAGTTACAACGCTTAGCGATTCTTTTTTTTGTTCCCAGAAATCTAAAAAATCCTGAATGCTAGACTCTTTTTGCTGCTGGGCCAATACTTCATCTAAAAAAAACTGAACATAGGCATCTGTTGTATCTTGCAAATGAAACGACCTAATGATTTGCTCTATTTTTTCATAAAAAGGTGATTGATGATATGAGATAATATCAAAATTACAATTGTATTCTTTTAGCAATTCTAAAACCTCATATAATTCTAAATCTATAAAGTCTGCAAAAAAAGCATGCTTTTCAATTGAACTATTAAGATGCTTATGTAAAAAATATAAAAGCTCTAATAAGCTCTCTTTATCATTTGACTGAAGTGTGTATTTTAAAAAATTGATAATAAAATTTACTTTTTCACTGGTACTAAGCAATAAGGTTTCTGAAGAAACAATTTCTAAATTATTCTCAGATAAATAATTTGCAACAACAACACCTTCGCTTCGTTTTCTGACCAATACACAAACAGCTCCTAAAGAAACTTTAGAATCTAACTGTTGAATGATTTGATATACTTTCTTCGCATATTTTAGTTCATCTTCTTCTTTATCCTCTAGTTTCTCTAAAAAAGAAACCGACACAGAGCCTCCCTTGAGTTCGTTTTCTTCTTGACCAGAGTTGTGTAGAAATAAATTTGAATATGACGGGTTTTGCAAAAACTGAGAGACATGTTTAAAAAAAGAATTATTAAACTGTATGATTTCACTGTAACTTCTATAATTAACACCTAATTCTTGTACCTTTTTTTGAATTAAAAAAGGATTTTTAGCTGCTTCATTTTCTGATCCTAATTCAATAAATTGAGCTGCTTTTCCACCACGCCATCTATAGATTGCCTGCTTTGCATCTCCTACTAATAATAAACTAGTATTTTCTTGCGCTAATGAATTGTCTATTAATGGAATTAGGTTTTTCCACTGTAAAACAGAGGTGTCCTGCATTTCATCAATAAAATAATGCATAAATTTCTGACCTATTCTCTCATAAATAAATGGAGCCGGTTGATCTTGTATATTGTCTGAAATTAATTGATTAAATTCTGCATTTAAACGGATATTGTTATCTTCTTTAATGCTAGTTAATTCTAGATTAATATTGTTTAAAACCGCTAAAGGGATAATACTTTTTAAGACTAATTTAGTTTGTAATAATTGTTGATAAAGTAGCTCTGAGTCTTGATATAATTTTAAAATTTTTGGCAAAACTTCTTCAATAGAATAAACGATATCTTCTGATGTAGATTTTGAGTACAACTCTCTATCCTCAATTCTTTTTTTTAGAGTGCTTTGATCAAAAAATTTGGTGCTTTCTGGCTTTTTGATCAGTGATAAAAAATGATTTGGAAGCATTGATCTGTAAAAATCTTTAACATCTAATTGTTGTTGATTAATGATCTGTAATGCTTCTTCTCCAATAGCTATCATTGAAGCAATTACATCCTTTTGATGGGCATTTAATTTTTGTTGCAAAGATTTAAAATCTTGCAGAGATTTTTCACTCAACCTTCTAAAATGGGTAATATCTTCTTCGTTTAAAAGAATTCTTGAAAACTCAGATAAATCTCTAGAGATATCCCAAGATTTATCATCATCTGACTTCTCTATAGAATACTCAATTAAAACTTGAGTTAATTCTTTATGAACTCCTATTCTAGAAATTAAAACATCTACCGCTTGATCTAATAAATCTGTGGCATTCATTTCTACCTCAAAATTCTGACTCAAGCCTAAATCAAAAGCGAAACTCTTAATAATTTTATGCGTAAAACTATCTATAGTGGTAATATAAAAAGCAGCGTAGTTTTGAAGAATTAGATGTAAAATTTTTTTGCTTTTCTTTTGAATTACACTAGTTTCAAGCCCTGTTTCTTGTTGTAAAATTAAAAAAATAGGAGTTTTTTTACCTTCAGAAAATTCTTTTAAACTAATTAAAACGCGCTGCTTCATTTCTGCAGCTGCTTTGTTGGTAAATGTAATTGCTAAAATTTTTTGAAAAATAAAAACATCAGTACTAATCAGTACTATTTTTAGGTACTCTTTAACTAAAGTAAAAGTCTTTCCACTTCCTGCTGAGGCATTGTAAATTTGAAAAGTAGATTCTTGCTTCACTAAAATATTTTGTTGCAAAATACAAAAAGCCAAACAGAATCTGTTTGGCTTTTACTTTATAATTATTGATTTTTTATCCCAAACCAACATCTAAAGACATCATTACAATAAAACCGCCTATAAAACCCAGCGTAGCTATGTCTGTATACTTATCTCTTTGTGTCTCAGGAATTACCTCTTCAACTACCACAAAAATCATTGCTCCTGCGGCAAAAGCCAGGGCATATGGTAAAATTGGAGTAAAAAAAGAAACGGCTACTGCACCAACAACTGCTGCTACAGGCTCTACAACGGCAGATAGCTGACCATACCAAAAACTCTTTAACCTACTTACACCTTGCCTTCTTAATGGCATTGCTACTGCAAAACCTTCAGGAAAATTCTGAATTCCAATACCTATAGCCAAAGAAATTGCTGCAATTATCATTTCAGTTTGTTCTGCTCCAACTAAAGTAGAAGCTGCTCCAAATAAAACTCCAACAGCCAGCCCTTCAGGAATATTATGCAACGTAATTGCCAGTACTAATAAGGTGGTTTTATGCCAGCTTGTTTTTACCCCTTCTGCTTCAGACTCTTTAAAATTAATATGCAAGTGAGGCAGAATTTTATCCATTCCAAACAAGGCCAAAGCACCCAAAGCAAAACCAATTGCTGATGGCAATACTCTCATAAAACCTTCTCCAGGACTATTTTCAATTGCGGGGGCAAGCAAACTCCAGAAACTTGCTGCTACCATTACACCTCCGGTAAAGCCTAACATTCCGTCTAAAACAGCTCTGTTCATTTTCTTAAAAAAGAAAACCAAGCCGGCTCCTAGGGCTGTTAAGGCCCATGTAAATAAAGAAGCGTAAAGTGCTGATAAAATAGGATGTTCTTTACCAAATTCAACTAACTGATCAAATGTACTCATGATTGTATATAAATATTATTAGAGATTTTTTTAGAAATAGTAATTTTTTTCGTGTTAATTAAAATTGTTAATGAGCCATCAAAAGGTTCTTTAGAAAGAACCTCTATTTTTTTTCCTAAGGAAATGTTGTTATTGTCTAAGTATTTTAAAAACTCTGAGGAAGAATCACAGACTCCAACACAAATTCCAGATTGCTTTTCATCTAAAGTTGATAACAATTGCTTTTCAATTTTTTGGAATTTACCTTCTTTATCTGGAATTGGATCTCCGTGAGGATCTTTTTTTGGAAACCCTAAAAAGGCATCTAACTCATTAATAAGTTTTGGAGATTTTATATGTTCTAGTTGTTCAGCTACATCATGAACCTCATCCCATGAAAAATTAAGTTTTTCTACCAAAAAAACTTCCCAAAGACGATGTTTTCTCACAATATTAGTAGCGGCTTTCATTCCTGAATTAGTTAAAGTTACTCCTTGATATTTTTTATAAACTAACACTTGTTTATCAGCTAGTTTTTTTATCATATCTGTAACCGAAGAAGGCTTAGTATCTAGTTTTTTTGCAATTGCGCTTGTACTGATTCCTTTTCCTGAAATAGTCTGCAAATGAAAAATAGATTTTAAATAATTCTCTTCTGAAAGTGAAAACATAATTTTTAAATAACGAGACAAATATAAACTTTTTTTATTTTTTTAAATATATTTTTAGACAAGGCTAAAAATTTATTTATTTTTGTCAAAAATATATCCTGTATCAGCAATGAAATTCTATTTAAAAACACTTCTCTTAATAGTATCTACTTTTTGTTATAGTCAAAACAATACGCTAGTTGGAACAATCTTTGATAATTCAGAAAGACTATCATATGTGAATATTTATATGCAAAACACCAAACTTGGTACTTCTTCAAATGAAGATGGATATTACCAAATTAAAAATATTCCCTCTGGAACTCACAAAATAGTTATTAGTAGTTTGGGTTACAAAACAAAAATAATTAATATTACATTTAGTAACAACCAAAAAATTACTCGTAACTTTTCATTAAAATCAGACAATTCTTTAGATGAAATTGTAATATCTGGAACCTTGAGACCTGTATCAAAATCTGCAAGTTCTGTTCCTGTTGAGGTTTATAGCAAAGCTTTTTTTAAAAAAAATCCAACACCATCAATTTTCGAATCTTTGCAAAATGTTAATGGTGTGCGACCTCAATTGAATTGTAACGTTTGCAATACAGGTGATATTCACATCAATGGACTGGAAGGCCCTTATACTTTTGTTTTGATTGACGGAATGCCTATAGTAAGTGGCCTTTCCACTGTATATGGTTTAACAGGTATACCACAAGCTTTAATTGAAAGAGTTGAAGTTGTAAAAGGACCAGCATCCACATTATATGGTTCTGAGGCTGTTGGTGGAATCATAAACATTATTACTAAAAAACCATCAAATTCTCCAATGCTTTTTGTAGATAATTTTTCAAGCTCTTGGGGGGAAGTAAATACAGATATTGGTTTTAAATACAACGTATCTAAAAAAATACAAGGATTATTAGGGGTTAACTATTTTAACTATCAAAATGTCATAGACAATAACAATGATAACTTTACAGATTTAACACTTCAAAATAGAATTTCAGTATTTAATAAGTTAACTATTGATCAAAAAGATCATAAGTTATTTACAATAGCTTTTAGATATGTTTATGAGGATCGTTGGGGAGGAGAAACCAACTGGAATAAAAGTTTTAGAGGAACAAACTTAGTGTATGGTGAAAGTATTTATACAAGTAGATGGGAAACTTTTGGTACTTATGAATTACCTACAGTGGAAAATATTCGTTTTCAATTTAGCGCTAATGGTCATCACCAAAATTCATTTTACGGAGATGATTCATATAACGCAGATCAATTGATTGCTTTTGGACAGTTTGTATACAATAAAAAAATAAAAAAGAAACATGACTTACTTCTAGGTATTGCTTACAGATATACCTTATATGATGATAATACATTTGCTACTTTTGAGACTGATGGAATTACAAATAAACCATCTATTATTCATTTACCTGGTATGTTTTTACAGGATGAAATTAAACTAAACAATCAGCATAAATTACTTCTTGGTGCTCGTTATGATTACAATAGTGTTCACGGGAATATTTTTTCTCCAAGAGTTAATTATAAATGGAACTCAAAAAATAATAAAAATATCTTGCGATTTAGTGTTGGAAATGGGTTTAGAGTTGCAAATATTTTCACGGAAGATCATGCAGCACTAACAGGAGCAAGAGAGATAGAATTTGATGGAGAAATTTCTCCAGAGACTTCTTGGAATTCAAATATAAATTATGTGAAAAAAATATCACTTAAAAATACTAGCATTACATTAGATGCTAGTGCTTTTTACACTCACTTCAACAATAGAATTTTACCTGATTACGAGACTGATCCTAATAAAATTATATATTCAAATCTCAATGGCTATTCTGTATCTAAGGGTCTATCATTAAATTCAGATATAGCATTCTCCTCAGGGTTAACAATGATTCTAGGTGCAAGTTTAATGGATGTTTCAATAAATGAAAATAACATCAAAAAAAAACAATTACTAACGGAGAGTTTCAGTGGAGTCTGGAACATTTCATACAAGTTAAAAAAGAGTAAAATTAAAATTGACTACACAGGAAATCTTTATGGCCCTATGAAACTTCCAAGACTAGGCAATTTAGATCCAAGAAGAGAAAATTCACCATGGTTTAGTATTCAGAATATTCAAATTACTAAAAGAATTGGTAATAGTTGGGAAATCTATGGTGGTATTAAAAATCTTTTAAATTTTACTCCTGCCAATAATAGTATTGCAAGATCTTTTGATCCTTTTGACACTGGTGTTGATTTTGATTCAAATGGTCAAGCAATTGCAACTCCAAACAACCCCAATGCACTAACATTTGACCCTAGTTATGTGTATGCCTCCAACCAAGGAATAAGAGGGTTTATAGGGTTTAGATATACTATTTTTTAATGATATACATAATGAATAATGATTTTCGTAATGGAAACCATAATTAGTGAAAAAAATAAATTTATATAATTATCTTCTCTTATTCCAAAGTCTACGAACAAGAATTCTTGGACGAAAACTGTACACTAACCCACCTGTTAATTGTGTGTGATTTACCATACTCCTAAATTCTTGTGGCGAAATCTTGTAAATCATTTGCGCATTAATGCCCCAGTGGTGAGTAACCCAGAGAGTACCTCCAATGGCAGTATTAAAAGTAGAAGTTGGGTTTGAATTCTGACGACTACTTGGAGCGCCTGTAAAACTTGCACCAATTGCTATGAAAGGAACTAGGTTATTATCAGATAAATTAAAATCATACCTCAAATAGCCATCTAAAGAATTATAACTAAAGTTATTACTTAACAAGCCGTCTATATCGCCTATTCCGCTTAAAGTAGCAGCTCCTTCTAAACTAAATCCATAAAATAAATATCTAGTAATATTAATTTTAGGAGCCTGGGTATTATAACGACTTCCAAGTGAATTATCTTGAAAAATTACATAAGAACCGCTTATTCCAGCAACCCATTTGTTATCATGATTTTGAGATTTGACAAGTATAGAACTACAAAGTAATATTGCCGTTAAAAGTGTTTTTTTCATTTTATTAGGGGGGGGGAATATTTTTTAACTAAACAAAAATAGGAAATTATAATTATAATATTTGAATTAATTTAAAATTTAAAATTTTAACAATTAATTACTAAACTAGCTATTATCTTTGCTAAAATTTTTACTTGCTTTGAGCAAACAAGAAATTGTTAATCAGTATCAAAAATCTGTAAAAGTTACACAGATTTTAACTCAAATACAACAAGATCAAAACCATTTTCAAATTACGAATATGGTTGGTTCTTCGTTGTCCTTTGTTATTTCAGAAACTTTTAAAAAAGTTGACAAAACCTACCTACTTATTTTAAATGATAAAGAAGAAGCAGCTTATCTATTAAACGATTTAGAGCAATTATTAGGAGACAAAAATGTGTTATTCTACCCTGGGTCTTACCGAAGGCCCTATCAAATTGACGAGACCGACAATGCAAATGTTCTATTGCGTTCTGAGGTTTTAAATCGTATTAATTCTCGAAAAAAACCGACTATAATTGTTACCTACCCTGAAGCATTATTTGAGAAAGTAGTAACAAAAAAAGAGTTAGAGAGAAACACGCTTAAACTATCTGTAACAGAAAATGTATCACTAGATTTTGTGAATGAAGTGTTATTTGAATATAACTTTAACCGTGTAGATTTTGTTACAGAGCCTGGAGATTTCTCTGTTCGTGGAGGTATCATAGATGTTTTTTCATTCTCAAATGATGAACCATATCGTATTGAGTTTTTTGGTGACGAGGTAGACAGTATTAGAACTTTTGATATAGAAACTCAACTTTCTAAAGAAAAAATTCGAAAAGCAAGTATTATGCCTAATGTTGAAAACAAAACGCTTCAAGAGAAGCGAGAAAGTTTTCTAAAATATATTTCTTCAAAGACAGTCATTTTTACTAAAAATAACGATTTATTAATTGGAAAATTAGACAAATTATTTGCTAAAGCAGAAGATGCTTTTAGAGAATTATCAAAAGAATTAAGCCATTCAAAACCAGCAGATTTATTCTGTAACGGTGATTTTATAAAAAATCAGCTATCCGAATTTACAGTGGCTAGCTTAGAAAGCTACACTTATGGAAATAAACCTATCATTGATTTTATCACAAAAGCTCAACCGTCATTCAATAAACAGTTTGATTTACTAATTGAAAACTTAAACGACTATCATACAAAAGGGTTTACCAATTATATCTTCTGTGCCAACGAACAACAAGCACAGCGATTTCACGATATTTTTGAAGATGCAAAAGAAGAAGTTCATTATCAAACAATTGTATTTTCTCTTTATCAAGGTTTTATTGATTTAGACGAAAAAATTGTTTGTTATACAGATCATCAAATCTTTGAGCGTTACCATAAATTTCGTTTAAAAAACGGCTATGCAAAAAAACAATCCATCACTTTAAAAGAGCTAAATAATCTTGATATTGGAGATTATGTGACACATATGGATCATGGGATTGGAAAATTTGGTGGACTACAAAAAATTGATGTAGAAGGTAAAAAGCAAGAAGCAATTAAATTAATCTATGGTGATCGAGATATTTTATATGTAAGTATTCACTCGTTGCATAAGATTTCTAAATTTAGCGGAAAAGATGGAAAAGCTCCAAAAATATATAAATTAGGCTCTGGTGCCTGGAAGAAAATAAAACAAAAAACTAAAAAACGCGTTAAGGAAATCGCTTATAATTTAATCAAATTATACGCAAAAAGAAGAATGCAAAAAGGAGTAGCTTTTGGACCAGACACTCATATACAACATGAACTTGAAGCAAGTTTTATTTATGAAGATACTCCAGATCAATTTACAGCTACACAAGATGTAAAGGCAGATATGGAAAAAGAACAACCCATGGATAGATTGGTTTGTGGAGATGTTGGTTTTGGAAAAACAGAAATTGCCATTAGAGCTGCCTTTAAAGCTGTTGACAACGGAAAGCAAGTAGCTATTCTTGTTCCAACTACCATTTTAGCATTTCAACATTATAAAACATTTACCAAACGACTACAAAATTTCCCTGTTAAGATAGATTATTTGAATCGTTTTAGAACTACCAAACAAAGAAATGAAGCCATAGATGGTATTAATGACGGAAGTGTAGATATTATTATTGGAACACACCAACTAACTAACAAAAAAATTAAATTTAAAGATTTAGGATTGCTTGTAATAGATGAAGAGCAAAAATTTGGAGTAGCTGTAAAAGACAAATTAAAAACAATAAAGGAACATGTAGATACCCTCACCTTAACGGCTACTCCTATTCCTAGAACATTACAGTTTAGCTTAATGGCAGCTCGTGATTTATCAGTAATTACAACGCCTCCTCCCAACCGCCATCCAATAGACACCCAGGTAATTCGCTTTAGCGAAGAAGTGATTCGTGATGCAATTAGTTATGAAATTTCTAGAGGCGGACAAATCTTTTTTATTCATAACAGAATTGAAAATATAAAAGAAGTAGCTGGTCTACTACAACGTTTAGTTCCGAATGCTAACATTAAAATTGGTCATGGGCAAATGGAGGGTAAAAAATTGGAGAGCTTAATGTTTGGTTTTATGAATAATGAATTTGATATATTGGTTTCTACCACAATTGTAGAAAGTGGTTTAGATGTAACCAATGCAAATACCATTTTCATAAACAATGCTAATAATTTTGGTTTGTCCGATTTACATCAAATGAGAGGAAGGGTTGGAAGATCTAATAAAAAAGCTTTTTGTTATTTCATTACACCTCCATACCATATGATGACTGATGATGCCAGAAAAAGAATTGAAGCTTTAGAGCTGTTTTCTGATTTAGGAAGCGGTATAAATATAGCCATGAAAGATTTAGAAATTAGAGGAGCTGGAGATTTATTGGGTGGTGAGCAAAGTGGTTTTATTAATGATATTGGCTTTGATACTTATCAAAAAATATTAAGTGAAGCCATAGAAGAATTGAAGGAGAACGAATTTAAAGAACTTTATAATTCTGAAGAAACCAAACCAAAAGAGTTTATAAAAGAAGTTCAAATAGACACAGATTTTGAGATTTTATTTCCAGACAATTATATCAATTCAATTACAGAACGTCTAAATCTTTACAATGAATTATCTACTCTTGAAACTGACGAAGAAATACAACAATATGAACAACGATTAATTGATCGTTTTGGTGAATTACCCATTCAAGCTATCGATTTATTAGATAGTGTTCGTTTAAAATGGTTTGCAAAAAAATTAGGACTAGAGAAGGTGGTTTTAAAACAAAAAAGAATGATTGGTTATTTTATAGCTGATCAACAGAGTGCTTTTTATCAAACAGAAGCGTTTACTAACATATTAAAATATATCCAACAGAACCCAACTACTTCTGTGATGAAAGAAAAACAAACCAAAAGTGGTTTGAGATTATTGATTACTTTTATCAAAATAAATTCTGTAGAAACAGCCTTAGAAAGATTGAAAAAAGTAGCAGATATTTCTTAACAAGTAAAAAGTTTAAAGGGTTAAATTTTAATACAATGGAGAATAATTACCTTAAAAACCTTTCAAACTTAATTTTAGCAACATTATTTATTAGTACTTCTGGCGTTTTGGGCAAATACATAGCAATGCCATCTGAAGTAATTATTTGGTTCAGAGCTGCTTTTGCGATGATTTTTTTGTGTGCTTTTTGTAAATACAAGAAAATAAATCTAAACGTTATTCATCTAAAAACACATATCCCTTTGATTATCAGCTCACTTTTTATGGCTGCTCATTGGGTAACTTATTTTTATGCATTAAAATTATCGAATGTAGCATTAGGAATGCTTTCTTTATTTACATTTCCAGTAATAACTGCGTTATTAGAACCTCTTTTTTTGAAATCAAAATTTAATCCAACACACCTTGTTTTAGGTCTTATGGTACTTATTGGAGTGTCTATTTTAGCTCCTGAATTTAACATAGAAAGTTCTGATGTAAGAGGTATTATATTTGGGTTATTTTCTGCCTTATGTTATTCAATTAGAATCTTAATTTTAAAACAACATGTTAATAATTATCACGGAAGCATGCTTATGTTTTATCAAACAACTGTAATTACAATAGTACTCTTTCCTGTATTATTTTTTATGGATATCTCTGGTTTTCAATCTCAATTCCCATACCTTCTCTTGCTAGCTTTGTTAACTACGGCCGTTGGACATAGTTTAATGGTTCATTCTTTGAAGTTTTTTTCAGCATCTACTGCTACAATTATCAGTAGTGTTCAACCTGTTTTTGGAATTATAATAGCTATTATAGTTGTTGATGAAATTCCAAGTAAAAATACTATTTGGGGAGGATTACTAATTATTTCAACCGTGTTTATTGAGACAATAAGATCTAAAAAAACAAGCTAATTATTTAGTCAGTACATCTTGGTAATTACGTTTTACAAAGACTAAGATTGTTTCCAAAATCTCACCCATATTATTGCACTCTTTAAACTTAACATCTCCAACATATTTAATTAAATGCTTTTTTAAAAGTTGCACATTATTAGGAAAAGAAATCGTGTCATTTTTCATGCATCTAATTAAACGAGTAGCTCTTCTTGGAGATGTAATCATTCTCTTCGCCATAAAAGAACGCTCTTCTAACTTATACTGATTAATAGAATTATTATCTAATTTTCTATTTACCATGTCTACAATTTTGAAATTTTCTTTCAAAAATTGTAAATTATATACTTTTAAATTTCCTTCAAAAGATTGTTGATCAAAATCAATCGCTCTAATTTTATAAATAATTTGATCAAAATCATGCGTTGGAATAATTACATAATTATAGGAACGCATGTCTCCAAGTAGGCGAACCAAACAACGTTCTTTAAATTTTACAAATTCTTTTGCTATTTGAGATTTTTCTGATTCTGTACATTTTGGCAAGAAATCTTTAATAAAATCATCTCCTGGAATTCCTGAAATATGTTCTTCAATTAAGGTGTCTTTGTGTACTAAAAAATTCATAGTATGAGGAGACAAAATATGTTCTAATTCTAAGCCATAAATTCTTGAAGCATCTGCTTTTTTAACGTAGAAATAGGTGTAATTATCATTTATAATATTTCTAATTTTTACCCGAAAAGGTTTTGAATTACCAAACGTACAGTAATCTATGGCATCTACATTTAAAAAAGGAATGGTTTCATCACTTCCATCTGAATGTAATATGGTGTATATTTTTTTTAAACTAGTATCAATTTCTTCTCTATCATACTCAGAATAATAAGTTCTTATCCACAGCGTATCTTCTTCATTTTTATCGTAAACAGTTACAGACCCTTGAAAGCGTAATAAATCGTCATAAAGAATAGAAATCTTTACATTTCTATTGTATTTTTTTAAATATCTATCTAACATTTCATTTACAGGAAATGTTGGTTTTTTTTTAGACATTAATTTTTTTTCTACCGCCATCTACTCTAAGATTAGAATCAAATGTACTATATAATCTTTTTAATCAACTCAATTTAAACATCTTTCCTGGCAAAGGCTTCACAACATTTTTCAACTCTAACTGCAATAAGATGGTTGCCAATTGATAAACCGGAATATGAGTTTCTAGTGCAATAACATCTAATAGCTCCTGTTCTTTTTGTTGTAAAAAATCAACTATTTTTTGTTCTACATCAGTCAGCTCTACAAATAATCTTGTTTGTTCAGGGGTGGTAGTCTTTGAAATATCCCAATTAAGCATTTTTACAATATCTTCTGAAGATTGTAGTAAATGAGCTTTATTTCTATAAATTAAATCATTGCAGCCTTCACTCATTCTATCATTAATTCTTCCCGGAACCGCAAACACATCTCTATCGTATGAATTTGCAATATCGGCTGTAACTAAGGAACCTCCTTTTGATGCAGATTCTACAACAATTGTTGCCTTAGATAGTCCGGCCACAATCCTATTTCTTCTTAAGAAATTTTCTCGCTGAGGAGCTTCATTATGAAAAAATTCTGTAATAAAACCTCCGTGTTGATTAACTTTATGGATATATTTTTTGTGAACTTTTGGATATATTTGTTCTAAGCCATGAGCTAAAACTGCAATTGTTTGAAGGTTGTTCTTCATGGCAGCCTTATGGGCACATATGTCTACTCCATAAGCAAAGCCACTTACAATAATAGGATTATAAACAGCTAACTCATCTATGAGTTTTTCACAGAAACTACTACCATAATTTGTCATGGTTCTAGTGCCTACAATAGAAATAATTTTTTCGTTTGAAAAATCAATAGTTCCGTCTTTAAAAAACAAAATTGGGGCATCTATACAATGTTGTAAATTTAGTGGGTAGTCTTTGTCTAGAAAATATGAATATTCAATCTTATGTTTCTTTATATATTGAAATTCTTTTTCAGCCAATTGCTGATTAGAATCATCTAATAAGTTTTGAATAGCGTAGCTCCCAATTCCATTAATTTTTTGAAGTATGTAGTTCTTCTCTTTAAAAATATTGGCGGCAGAACCTACAGTAGCAATGAGTTTTTTTGCTAGAATATCACCTATAGATGGTGTCTTTTGCAAACGCAAGAGTGCTAGGATTTCTTCTTCTTTCACAATACAATTTTTTTACTTTCAATATACAAATATATTGTTGATAATTATTTGACACTTTTAACACATCTTTTATTTAATTTTTTATCTTTGTTAAGATGGCTATAGCAAACTACATAAAAGATTTATTATACAGATATGATTGCGTGATTGTACCTCACTTTGGAGGTTTTGTAACAAACAAAACAAGCGCTCAAATTGGTGAAGATTCTCTCACTTTTTATCCACCAACAAAACAAGTGGGTTTTAATGTGAACCTCACTCATAACGATGGCTTATTAGCCAATTATATTGCTTCTTCAGAAAACATTTCTTTTGATCAAGCAACTTCTAAAATTGAAGATATTGTTGCTGTATGGAATACAACAATTAAGACAGCTCCTTTGCAAATTAACAATGTTGGTTCATTTTCTCTAAATGAAAAAAAACAATTAGTTTTTAGTCCTAACAACAAGGTTAACTATTTAAAATCTTCATTTGGATTAACTTCTTTTGAATCTTCTGTTATTGAAAGGGTTCACAAAAAAGTAATTCCGCTTATTCCTGTTAAAAATACCCAAACAAAAATTCCCGTATTTATTAAATATGCTGCTACTGTTGCAGTGATGTTATCAGTTTCATATGTTGGATGGACGGGGTATGAAAACAAGCAAGAACAATTAAACTTTGCTCAAGATCAAAAACAATTAGAGGAAAAAATTCAATCCGCAACATTTGTTATAGAAAATCCTTTAGCTACAATAGAGTTAAACGTAAATAAAGAACTTCCAAAACCTTTTCACGTTATTGCTGGTGCATTTCAATTTGTAGAAAACGCACATAAAAAAGTTGATCAACTAAAAGCAAAGGGATTTAATGCTGCTATTTTAGGAACCAATAAGTGGGGGTTAACACAAGTTGCCTACACCTCTTTTTATGAAAAATCAGATGCATTCCAAAGCCTTGCTGATATTAGAAAAATTGATTCTAAAGATGCTTGGTTGTTAGTTAAAAAATTCGAGTAATTTATATCTCTTTTCTTCACTAACTTATCATCAATCTTTGTGATTGTTTATCTTTGTAAAAAAATTACAGATGACACCAAAAACACCCAGTGAATCGTTAACAATTCTTACAGATCTTGTCTTACCAGGAGAAACAAATTATCTTGACAATCTTTTCGGGGGTGAGTTATTAGCAAGAATGGATAGAGCTTGTAGTATCGCTGCTCGTCGTCATTCTAGAAGAATCGTTGTTACTGCCTCTGTAAACCACGTAGTCTTCACTAAATCGGTTCCTGTAGGAAGTGTAGTTACTATTGAAGCCAAGGTTTCTAGAGCTTTTAAATCATCTATGGAAATATATGTAGATGTTTGGATTGAGGATAGACAATCTGGCTCTAAAACTAAAGTAAATGAAGGTATCTATACTTTTGTTGCCGTAGATGAAACTGGAAAACCTGTTGAAATTGCTCAAATAACTCCAGAAACAACACTAGAAAAAGAACGTTTTAATGGCGCTCTAAGGAGAAAACAATTAAGTCTGGTTTTAGCCGGAAAAATGCAACCGAATGATGCAACAGAATTGAAGGCATTATTTGTAAACTAAGTGTTACTTAAGAACCATCTTTAATTACTAAGTGTTTTTAGTATCTTAGTTATATTGCCTAATAATTGTTAATTTCTAAACTATCACATCATCTATGATTCAATCCTATAAGAAAAACCCTGCATTAGCAGATAAGTATGACACCATTATTATTGGTTCTGGAATGGGTAGCTTAACTACTGCAGCAATTCTTGCTAAAGAAGGTCAAAAAGTTTTAGTACTAGAACGCCATTACACAGCTGGTGGTTTTACACATGTTTTTAAACGAAAAGGTTTTGAGTGGGATGTTGGTATTCATTATATAGGTGAGGTTCAAAGACCCACTTCTGTGATAAGAAAATTATTTGATTACATTTCTGATGCCCAATTAAAATGGGCAGATATGGGCGATGTTTATGATAAAATTATTATTGGAGATAAAGAATATGATTTTGTAAAAGGAACACAAAATTTTAAAGACCAACTTACTGCTTATTTTCCAAATGAAAAAGAAGCAATTGACAGCTATGTAGCACTTGTTTTTAAAGCAATAAAAACAAGTCAAAAATTTTACATTAATAAGGCTTTACCTTCCATAATAAATTTCTTTATTGGCAAAAAAATGAGAGCTCCTTTTTATGAGTTTTCTGATAAAACCACCTATGAAGTTCTAAAGTCTATTACAGATAATGAAGAGCTTATTAAGGTGTTAACTGGCCAGTATGGAGATTATGGATTAGCTCCTAAAAAAAGCAGTTTTGTGATGCATGCAGCAGTAGCAAGACATTATTTTGAGGGAGGAAGTTTTCCTGTTGGTGGTTCTTCTCAAATTGCCAAAACTATAGATACCGTTATTGAAAAAGCTGGTGGTACTATTTTAATTAGTGCAGACGTTGAAGAAATAATTATTTCTAGCCACACTGCAACTGGAGTAAAAATGAAAGATGGAAAAATTTTCTCTGCAAAAAACATTATTAGTGGAGCTGGAATTATGACTACATATAACAGACTTATTTCTACTACTATTGCTGAGAAATACAAACTTAAAAATCAACTACAGAAGATAAATCGCTCTGTTTCTCATGCATGTTTATACCTAGGATTAGAGGGTGCTCCTGAGGAGTTACAACTTCCAAAAACAAATTACTGGATTTACCCTAGTGATCTAGATCATGATGCTTCTGTAGACAGATATCTAGCTAATATTGAAGAAGAATTTCCAGTAGTTTATATTTCATTTCCGTCTGCAAAAGATCCGGATTGGATTAAAAGGTATCCTGGAAAAAGTACCATAGATATTATTACATTAGTACCATATGAATTTTTTGAATCTTGGGATGACAGTAAATGGATGAAGCGAGGAGAAGACTATACCGAATTAAAAGAAAAAATAACACAAAGGCTATTAGAAGTTCTATACAAAAGAATCCCTCAAGCCAAAGGAAAAGTAATTCACTATGAGCTTTCTACGCCATTAACTACAAAACACTTTATAAACTATGACAAAGGTGAGATTTATGGCTTAGATCATAGCCCAAAAAGGTTTCGTCAAGAATTTCTAAAGCCAAAAACTCCTATTAAAAACCTCTATCTAACTGGCCAAGATATTGTTACTGCAGGTGTAGCCGCAGCATTGTTTTCTGGGGTAATAACAAGTGCTGCTATGACTGGTAAAAATATCATGAAAAAAGTGATGGCTAATTAATTTTTTAAAATCCAACTAGTAGGGTTTAATCTGGTTGTATTTTTTGACAATACAAAAATAAGCTTCGTTTTTCCAGTAATTCTATCTGTAAAAATCTTCCCTAAAGGCTGCCCGGTTTTTACTTTTTCTCCATCACTAACATACACACTTTCTAAATTATTATAAATAGAAATATAATTTCCGTGCCTAATTAAAACAGATTTTTTTCCTTCGGATTGAGTTTGTATGGCTAAAACTTCACCGTTAAAAATAGCTTCTGCATTGGAATCTTTTTTAGTTGCAATATGAATTCCAGTACTGTTAATATAGTTTCCAGAATAGACTGGGTGTGGTTGCTTACCAAATTTTCTAATAATAAGACCGCTTTCTACAGGCCACGGGAGCTTCCCTTTGTTTTGCTCAAATCTAACAGCTAAAGCCTTAGCCTCTGGTGTTAGTGAAAACCCTTTAGACTTTTTAGCTCCTTTTATTGCATTAGATTTTGCAATGGCATCTTTAATTATTTTATCTATTCTTTCTGATATTTCCTTTTGTTCTTGCTCCTTTTTTCGTAATTCTCTCTTATATTTTTTTTCTTGATTTATGATCTCAGAAATTAATTTCTGTTGATCTGTTTTTTCAACTTCAATTTTTATTTTTTGCGCTTCTTCATCAGATAACAAAGAATCTTTTAATTGCTTTTGAAACAACAATGAGTCTTTTAATTTCAAAAAATCATTGCTTAAAAGATATACTTCTTCTCCTTGTTTTTTTCTAAAAGAAGCATACTGTTTCATATACTTTACTCTTTTATAGGCTTGATAAAAACTTTTTGAAGAAAATAAAAACAGGGTGCTGCTTTGTTGAGATTTACTTTTGTATGATTTATAAATCATTGCGGCATAATCTTCTTTTAGCCTAATTAATTTTTTATCTAATTGTTGAATGTCTTTTTCATAAATAACTATTTCATTAGATAATGATTGCACCTCTAAATTTATGGTTGAAATATATTTTTCTCTAACAATAATTTTCTGATTTAAATCTTTTAAATCTTCAAGAGCGTTTTTTTCACTTTTTTTTACATCAAAAAGTAATTTGTTTACCATTTTGATTTCTTTTTTAATTCTTTTTCGATCAGATTCTAACTGCTTTCTAGATTTATTTTGAGCGACAACAGAAATAGATAGTAAAAGAAGTAAAATAAAAGATATGTAATGGTTGCTTTTATTCATTAAAGTTTGATACGTTTATATCCTTCAGGAATATTGTATGGTGTGCTAATTTCTTTATTTATAGTAAGTGACCTAATAGAGATATCAATAAAAGTATAATCTTCTCCTCTGTAAGAATTTAAAACAATTTTTCTTGGGATAAGTTGATTTTCTAGAGAAACATAATTGTCATAATTTATTCTGAGTCTTTGCTTAGTTTCATCAACTTCTAACATTTGTTTTTGAAGTTTAAAATTCTTAGGATTAATTAAAAAGAAAATAGAATATAATTGCTTTTGTTTTTTTGGTGTTAATTTATGAGATCTTCCTTCTACCTCGGCAAGGTATTTTTGATCTTTTAGGTTTAAAATACTTTCTCCCAGCAATAAATTTTGTAATTGAGTAAATGTAACTTTAGTTCCAAGTATTTTCTCTAACAAAGAATAATCTCCTTCAAAATACTGCTTTTCTAACGGTGAATAGAAGCTAAATTTTGTTGGTGTAATTTTAATACGAAATGCACTTAGAATCTTATACGTTCCTTTCATCCAAATAACAGAATCTTTTTGCATTCTTAATCGAACTGTAAACGTATAACGAGTTCTTTTACCTTTCTTAGCATTAGAATAACTTACTCGTAATTTTGCATCTAAAGTTTCTGCATCAAAAGAAACTGCATTATGTCTTTTTATGATTTTATTTGCAGAAATACCTTTTACTACACCTTTATCAGTAATGTTTTTGTTGCTTTTACATGATGTAAAAACAAGTGTAAAGACAATTAAAAAAGTAATAATTCTCATTTTATATTTTTATTTTCTTGACCTTTTCTAAATACTCTTTTGCTTTCGTTGGATTATTAATTCTTGTGTAAGATTTTGCGAGTGAATTATAAAATTGAATTTCCAAACTAGGGTTTTCTATGACAAAATCAAAACCACTTTCTAAAACATCTATCGCTTCTTGAGGTTTTTTTTGCATCTGTAATGATTTCCCTCTAGAAAGATAGATAAATGGCTGAGCAGGAAATAAATCAATTCCTAGTTTGCTATACTTATGAAACGTTTGTACATCTGATTTAATTGCGGAATCTAAGAGCTTTTTTAAATTCTTAAAAGTAGTCTGATTCTTTTCAAAATTAGCAATTAAACTAGATAAGTCTTCAGTAATTTCTTTCTTTACTATAGTGCCTTTTCGTAGCTCTAAAGAATGTTTTAATTGTTTCAAATTTTTGCTTAACCCATTTTCTTGCTCTAAGGTATTAATTAAAGACAAAGCATCTGTGTATTGTTTATTAAAGTAATAAAGACGGACTAATTCTATTCTTTGTTTTGGATTTTGATCAACTATTTTTAGTTGAGTTTTAATAGCTTCTTTAAAATTTCTTTCTTTTTTTTGAATGGCTACCAAATGTAGTAACATCCAAATATTTGAAGACTCAATATTTAATGCTTTATCAATATAAACTTTAGCTTCTCTTGTTTTATTTAGTAATAAGTAATTCTTAGACAACTCGAAGTAAACAGATTTATTGTTGGGTAAGATTTCATTAGATGCCTCTAAATTCTCTATAGATTTTTGATAATTATTTATAGATTTATCTGAAAGTGCTTTAAAAAAATATTCTTGAAATTGTAATAGTTTTTTTTCTTCTATGTCTTCAGCAATAGCAATACTATCTTGTGCAACAATGCAAAAAGGATTGTATAACAGCCCTAAGAAGACAATAAACACAATCCTTTTTATCATTTCTATCTATTTTATGTCAATTCTGTATAATCTCCAATACTTACAGAGGTAAAATTACCGTTATAAGTTGCATGATTTCCAATCATCGCATTGTCTAATGATGCATTTGAAATATGAACATTGGTCTGAATTAAAGAATTACGAATCTCAGAATCTTCCACTAAACTGTTTTCTCCAATAGAAACATAAGGCCCTATTGTAGTGTTTTTTAAAACGACATTTTTACCAATATAACAAGGCGGTATAATTTCTGAATTTTCTAACACAGCAGAATCAGCTACTAAATTATTTCCTTTAGCTTCTTCAAAACCTAATATTTTTTTATTGGTGTCTACTGTTGGGTCTTTTTTTCCACAATCCATCCAAACATCAACTTTACCAGGCAAAAATTTAGCTCCTTCTTTTTTTAATGTTTCTAGCACTTCAGTTAATTGAAACTCCCCTGAAGGTCTGATATCATTTTCTATCAAATAGTTTATTTCTTTAGATAGTTTGTCACCATCCTTAAAATAATAGATTCCTATAATTGCTAAATCAGATACAAACTCTGTTGGTTTTTCAACAAAATCAGTAATATATCCATCTCTTAATTTTACAACTCCAAAGGCGCTTGGGTCTTCTACTTGCTTCACCCAAATTGCACCATCTGCCTCAGCATCTAGAGTGAAGTCTGCTTTAAACAGTGTGTCTGCAAAGGCTACAACACAAGGACCTGTTAAAGAATCTTTTGCGCAAAAAATTGCATGAGCAGTACCCAAAGCTTCTTCTTGAACATATACAGAGCCTTTAGCTCCTAATTCTTTTGCTATTTTTAATAACTTATCTTTAGTATTAGCGGGAAACCCTTTTGCTGATGGGCCAATTATAAAAGCTATTTCATCAATAGGTTGATTGACTACAGAGGTTATATCTTCTACTAATCTTTGTACTATAGGTTTGCCAGCAATAACTGTTAAGGGTTTTGGAATTGTTAAAGTATGAGGTCTTAAACGAGATCCAATACCGGCCATGGGGACTATAATTTTCATATTTTTTTGTGTTTTTTTAGGTACTGCAATATACTATTTATTGAGCAATTTTTAAAAGGATAAGAATCTAAATCCCTTTAGGAATTGCGGCAATTAAATTCTTTGTATACCTAGATTTTGGTACTCTGTATATTTCATCTGCATCATTAATTTCTTCAATTTTTCCTTGATTCATAACAATTACTTGATCAGACATATATTTAACAACAGCCAAATCATGTGATATAAAAATATATGAGAAATGAAACGCTTTTTTTAATTCATTCAATAGATTAAGAACTTGTGCTTGAACAGAAACATCTAGTGCAGAAACAGATTCATCACAAATAATCAATTTTGGTTTTAATGCAATTGCTCTTGCTATGCCTATTCTTTGTCTTTGTCCTCCAGAAAATTCATGAGGGTACCTATTGAAGTGATCTTCCTCTAAACCAACTTTCTTTAATAAGTCTAAAACATATAATTTTCGTTCATTATAAGAAGATAATATCTTATGAACTGTCATTGGTTCTAAAATTGAATTCCCAACAGATATTCTTGGGTTTAATGAAGAAAATGGGTCTTGAAAAATAATTTGAATCTCCTTTCTCAAATTTCTTAGCGCTAATTTAGAAAGACGGGTAATATCTGTCCCTTTATAAAATATTTTTCCAGAAGTAATTTTTTCCAGATGTAAAATTGATCTTCCTAAGGTGGTTTTTCCACAACCAGACTCACCAACTAACCCTAATGTTTCTCCTTCATATAATTTAAAAGATACATTATCTATCGCTTTAATTGGTGGTTTTTTATAAAGCCCCCCAATTCTTTCAAAATATTTTTTTAACGCAACTATTTCTAATAATGGTTTTGAGGCATATATTTTTTGATGAAACTTTTCTCTTTCTCTGGTAGAGTAAATTTTAGATACAACCTCGTGATTCATAAAATCAGTAACAGTTGGTAGTTTTTTTAACCTTTGATTAAGACTTGGTTTAGAATTAATAAGTCCTTTAGTATATTCATTCTTTGGGTGATAAAAGATATCCTTAGTAGTTCCTTTTTCAATAATTTCTCCTTTATAAACAACAATCACATCATCAGCAATTTCTGAAACTAATGGCAAATCATGAGATATAAATAGAATGCTCATGTCATTTTGCTCCTGCAATTCTTTTAAAAGAAGTATTATTTCTTTTTGCACCGTCACATCTAATGCTGTTGTAGGTTCATCAGCTATTAAGATGTCTGGTTTACAAGCTATAGCCATCGCTATCATTACTCGTTGCTTTTGACCACCACTTATTTGATGTGGGTATGAATTAAAAATCCTATCAGAATTAGGTAGTTTTACTTTTTCAAAAAGAGCAATAACTTCTTCATAAATTTCTTTTTTGTTTAAATCTGTATGTTGTTTTAAAACTTCATAAACCTGTTTTCCACAGGTTAATGTTGGATTAAGAGAACTCATTGGTTCTTGAAAAATCATTCCTATTTTTCTTCCTCTTATTTTTTGAATATTTTTATCAGAGATATTAATAAGATCTTTCCCTTTAAAAAAAATCTCTCCTTCTAGGGTGGCGTTTTCAGATAACAAACCAAGAATTGCTAAAGCAGTAACAGATTTACCACTACCAGATTCACCAACTATGCCTAAAATTTTATTTTTATCTAGCTGAAAAGAAATTTTTCTAACAACATCATTTTCTTGTTTGTTAGATAAGAATTTTACAGTAAGGTTGTTTACTTTTAAAATCATTATAAAAATTATTTTTTTTAATCCACGTTTCTAAGTAGCGATACCCCCATTTATGGGAAATATTAAATAAATATATAAACTACCTTCATATATAAGTTGTTTGGTCAATAAAAATAGATAAAAAAACCTGTTTTTATGCTTTTAAAATTACATAATCAATACCGTATTTATATTCATGAGGCTACAAAAATAAAGGATTTAGTACCCTTTTATAGGGAAACTAAAATTTCACTAATTCAAGGTATTGTGCTGTTAAAGTTAAGTAACTATTTTTACAGTGTTACTATTCTTTGAATTAGTTTTTTAATTAATGTTGTTTGAGTTATAAACTGTGATCCCCTATAAACAGCCTACAAATAATAACATTTATTAAGTTGATTAACTTAAGGTAACCCCCGAACCTTAGTTAATATCTCTGAAAACCTAGAAAATTATTTTTCTAGGTTTTTATTTTTTAAAAAATTTAATTGGAGTATTTCTAGAACACTCTCTATATTAATAATTAAATGAGAAGCTGAGTGTTCTAATCAGGTTTTTTTAGTTCCTTTGTCGAAATTTATTTTTGTGAATTATATTTCAGTAGAAAACATCTCTAAATCTTATGGAGATAGAACATTATTTAAGAATCTTTCATTTGGAATCAATAAAAACCAAAAGGTTGCTTTTGTTGCAAAAAATGGAACAGGAAAAACATCCATACTAAATATTATTGCAGGATTAGATACCCCTGATGAAGGACAGGTTATTCAACGAAAAGACATTCAAATTGCGTACCTATCACAAAATCAAATTTTTGATGATAGTCTTACCATTGAGCAAACTATTTTTGAAACTGAGAATAGGATTTTGCCTATTATAAAACAATATGAAAAAGCACTAGAAAACCCAGAAGATTCTGACAACTATCAAAAAGCTTTTGATCTAATGGATCAACACAATGCTTGGGATTTTGAGACTCAATATAAATTAGTGCTATCAAAATTAAAACTAAACGATTTATCTATGAAAGTAGGTAAGCTTTCTGGAGGTCAGAAAAAAAGATTAAGTTTAGCTGTTTTATTAATTAATAAGCCAGATTTAATCATTTTAGATGAACCAACAAATCATTTAGATTTAGAGATGATAGAATGGTTAGAAGAGTACTTTAAAAAAGAAAAAATAACCTTATTTATGGTGACTCATGATCGTTATTTTCTAGAAAGAGTTTGTAACGAAATTATAGAATTAGATCATGGTGAGCTTTATAAATACAAAGGAAACTACTCTTATTATTTAGAAAAAAAAGAAGAGAGAATTACACAAGAGGCTACCACTACAAATAAAGCAAAAAATCTATTTAAGAAAGAACTAGATTGGATGCGCAGACAACCAAAAGCAAGAACAACAAAATCTAAATCTAGAATTGATGATTTTTCTGAAATCAAAGAAAAAGCCCATAAAAGAAGACAAGATCATACCGTTCAGTTAGAAATAAACATGGAACGTTTAGGAAGTAAAATTGTAGAGCTTCACAAACTAAAAAAATCTTTTGGCGATTTAAAAATTCTTGATGGCTTTGAATATGTATTTCAAAAAGGAGAACGTATTGGTGTTATCGGAAAAAATGGGACGGGTAAATCGTCTTTTTTAAACATACTTACAGACAGAGAACCTATTGATGGAGGTAAAGTAGTAGTTGGTGAAACTGTAAAATTTGGATACTATACTCAAAAAGGAATTGCTGTAAAAGAAGGACAAAAAGTAATTGAAGTTATTAAAGAGTTTGGAGAAGAAATTCCTTTAACTAAAGGACGACGTATTTCTGCTTCTCAGCTATTAGAACGTTTTCTATTTGATAAGAAAAAGCAATATGATTTTGTTGAAAAATTAAGTGGTGGAGAACAAAAACGATTGTACCTCTGTACTGTTTTAATACAAAATCCTAACTTTTTAATTCTTGATGAACCTACCAATGATTTAGATGTAATTACCTTAAATGTGTTAGAAAGTTTCTTGTTAGACTTTCCAGGAAATCTAATTGTAGTATCCCATGACAGGTATTTTATGGATAAAATTATAGATTCTCTATTTGTTTTTAGAGGTGATGGAGTTGTAGAAAATTTTCCAGGAAATTACTCAGATTACAGAACTTACGAAGATTCTAAGCCTAAAGAGAAAGTTGTAAAAGTTGAAAAAAAACAAGCTGTGATTACTCCCTCTAAAGTGAAATTATCGTTTGAAGAAAAAAGAGAATTTGGTTCTCTGGAAAAAGATATAGAACGATTAGGTCGCAAAAAGAAATCCATTGAAGCTTCTTTTATGCAAGAAGGGATTACACAAGAGCAAGTAAAAGAAAAATCAGAAGAACTTTATAAAGTTATTTCTTCACTAGAAGAAAAAGAGGAAAGATGGTTTGAAATTTCTTTAAAATTAGAAGGCTAAACGTTTATTATTTCATGTTCTTCTACTAGCTTTTCATTATTAAAACGCATCAATAATTGTGCAACAGCTATAGTGTCTTTTTCACAGTACTTTACAATCCTTCCTAGATTTTTTTCTTTATAATATACCTTAGCAACCTCACTTCCATCGATATCATCTTTGGGAGAAGAGATTCCTAAAATTGTAGTTAATAATTGCAAAGAGCTGTAATGTTTATAATCTCCAAACTTCCAAAGTTCCATGGTGTCTATATGAGGCACCTCCCATGGTTTTTTACCAAACAAATTTAATTTAGAAGGTAATTCTATTTGATGTATAATCATTCTTCTTGCTATATAAGGGAAGTCAAACTCTTTTCCATTATGTGCGCACAATACGTGATAGGTTTTATTAAAATGAGTGTCTAAGAGTTTTTTAAAATCTATTAATAACTGCTTTTCATCGTCTCCACTAAAAGATGTAACACGTAAATTTCTTTCTTGTTTATTACTCGTAAAATACGCAACAGAAATACAGATAATTTTTCCAAATTCTGCCCAGATTCCTGCTCGTTCATAAAAATCTTTAGCAGTAATATCTTCTTTGCGTTGGTAGGCTGTTTTCTTTGCAAATAATTCTTGTGTTATTTCTGACAGCTCTGTCCAAGATTCTTTTTGAGGCACTGTTTCAATGTCTAAGAATAAGACATTGCTCATTTTTATTTTTAGATTCATAACATAAATTTTAGTGAATTTACTAAAAATTAATGTTATTGTAGACAAACATTTAATAACAATAAAACATAAAAAGTAGGCTAATAAAGCCTACTTTTTCGGATACATTTTGGAAAGTATTTTATAAAGTTAAAAACTTGGAGTTATCCAAGACCATTTAGAGATCTCTAGAGGTACTGCATTTTTTCCTGAATTTAACTTATACTTAGTTGTTTCTCCTGAATACAACGTTGCATCTGCAGTAGTTCCATCTATTTGAACATTAGACAATGCACCACTGTCTTTTAAATCTAAATCTACATCATACCCTACTAAATGAAGTCCAGTAATAGTTCCTCCTGATTCTTTTTTGAATTGTAAACCAGTACCACCTACTGAAGAAATAGCAGTAATGTTTGTAAAAGTTGGATTTGCGTTGTCTTTGTCTCCCTCAAAAACGGTAGAAAAACCAGGTATTGTATGAGAAATGTATGCATTAGTTACAGACCCACTCCATCCTTCTGTCCAGTCTATAGAATCATCATCATTATTTTCTAAATACATGTTAGAAACTGCTACAGTTCCTCCAAAAAATTCAACACCATCATCTGATCCATTAATAACAACTACATTGTCTACTAAAGTACCTGAACCAACTGAATAGAATGAAATACCATTATATTGAGATTCTGGGTTTATTTGCGCTCCTGTCCCTATAATTTGAAGATATCTTATAATTCCAGAGCTATCGTTATTATCTGATCCACCATAAACAAAACCTCCAACCTCAGCAGTTGCACCTATTCCTGCTGTAGTTGATGCCTTCCCGCATAAGGTTAAACCTCCCCAATCTCCTGGTGCTCCATCAGCAGAAGACATTAGTACTGGGCTTCCTGCGTTTCCATTAATATTAATTAGGCCTCCTTGCAAAACAGCAATATAGACTTCTGTTCCACCAGCATCTGCTATAATGGTTGTTCCTCCTGGTATATTTAATGTTCCTCTTTCGTCTATAATAAAAGACCCTGAAAGACGATACTGTATTGATGGATCTAAAGTATAATCTTCTGATAATGTTCCTTCCATGATTCCATTATTTAAATTCTCTAATACGGCATCTAATGGAGGTATAATTGCTATTGGTTCGTCGTTACCACAACTTGTGAATGCAATAGTTAACAATAGGATACTTACTAAATTTACTTTTAAATTTTTCATTTTTTTATTGATTTTTTAATTGTTTTATTTCTGTTGTAAAGAACTATAATGAACCTTTAATTTATATTAATAGAATATTAAATATAGATTATGTCTGAATTGAATATCACCAGTTATTGTTACCAAATAGTTACTTAGAATTTATAACTAAAACCAATATTAAAAAGGCTCCCTCTCTTGTATGATTGAACAGTTTTATTTGATTTACTCACAATAGTATTACTTGCGTCAAAAATTGTTACAACCTGTGTTTGATCTATTCTTGGGTTTAATAGATTTTTACCAATTATTCTTAAAGATAGTTTTTCATTTATTTTTTTACTAGCAACAAGGTCTAACGAAACAAATCCTTTTTCAATAATTTCATCATTAAATAAAGTAGCGCTATTCACAAAGTCTTCAGGGCTTCCAAGTGCGTATATTTTGTCTGAAGAATAGTTTCCTGAGATAGAAACTATAAATTCTTTTTCTGACCTACTTCTATAGCTTAATGAACTGTTTACAATAAAATCTGATGCCCCTTGCAAACCAGTATCAGTTTGTCCGTTGTATTGATATAACTCTAAGATGTCTTGACTAAACCACATTCTAGAAATAGTAGCATTCGCAGAGAGAATACTTTTTTCATCATCATTTTCTATAAGGTTAATTCTACCTTCTAATTCTATTCCTAAGACAGATGCCTTTTCTCCTGTATTTTCGTATTGAAAAATTCCTGCCGAGCCTCTTGCTTGAGTTAAGTTGATAGGGTCTTGAATACTTTTATAAAATATTGTTGCAGAAAAAAGTTCTTCTCTTGTTGGAAAAAACTCCCATTTGGTGTCTATATTAAAAACAGATGATCTTTCTAAATTTGGATTTCCTTTAATTACTCTACCTGTTGGAGATACGTATTCAAATGGAGCTATTTCTTTAAATTCTGGAAGTGTTTGAGTAACACTAGACGCTAAACGAAAGAAACTTTTTTGATTGATTTCATATTTTAAATTAAGACTTGGATACATTTCTTGATACTCTTTGGTAATAGTTCCTATTCTACCTACAAAGTTTGTAACATCCCAGATAATGTCTACTTTATCTGATTCATAACGAAGGCCTATATTTCCAGAAAACTTTTTATTTAATCCGAAATCTAAACTGGCATAGCCTGCCATTACAGTTAAATCTGCATTGTATAGATCTGGAAGCTGTTCTCTTAATATTAATTCTGGTAGACCAGAAGCTGTGTTAAAATTACTAGCTATGAAAGTACTTGATATTTGATCTACAGAAGAGACTGTAAAATCTCTAGAACTAACCCCAACAAAAAGCGACTTAAATGTTCTTTTCTTTTGTCTAAAATTTACCCCAATATTTACTCTAAAAGGCCTCTTCTCGTCTTGGTCTATTTCACCAAAAGAAAATTGATCTTCAACATATCCGTTCATTTCATCATCTTGAATCTTTTGACTCGTTTTTCTTTGCTGAAAACCACCAACAAATGCATAGGTAAACGTTCCATTATCATCTATAATATTTCCTTCATTTCTAATTCTGTTTGGTTCTTCTGCTAACACAAAATTATATCCTACTGCCCATGTAAGATTGTTTTTTTCAGAGAACTTATATTCTCCCATTAACTGATTCACAAACATGGTTGTTTGCTTATAGTTTTGGTCTCTAACAAAGGCACCATCTTCTTGAGGTTGTTGATCAAATACATAGCCGTTTCCATCTCTACCTTGCTCATAAACATTGTCTACTCCTTTATTAACAAATAAGGTATTATAAGAAATTTTGTGATTATCATTTAGTTTAAGATCTCCTCTAATATATCCTGTTGTATTGGTGTTGGTTTTAAAAGATGCTGTGCTAAACTCATTATCTAGAATATTAGCTCTATAACTTTTAAAAAAACCTTCTTGATATTCAAAAGACTGACCATGAGAAGCAGTTGCTAGTATAGAAAAATCTTTGTCTAAAATTTTGAATTTATAGGCTGCTGAAAACGATCCATTAAAATTAGCTGTGTTACTGGCTGTTAAAGGATCCCATCCTTGGTATATAATTGCATCTGAAAGCGTGTATTTTTTGTTATGAAAGCCAAAACCAACATCATCACTCATTAAAGTTTTTTTAAAGCCTCCTTCTAGAGTAGAAACAGCCGTGTTTAAACCCCCATTGATTCCTATAGAAACTCCTTTTTTAGAATACTTTTTAGAGACAACATCTACTACCCCAGAAGATTGATCTGCATAACTAGAAGTGGTATAGGTTTTACTTATACTGATGCTATTTAATAAATTTGTAGAAAATAACGATAAATCAATATTTTTATTTTGAACGTCATCTGACGGAATTGGAAGACCATTCATTGTTGTAAATAAATATCGATCGCCTAACCCTCTTATGTAAATATCTCCAGATTCTTCACTTCTTGTAACTCCAGATATTTTAGTAGTGGCAGAAGCTGCGTTTGAAACTCCTATGTTACTTAATCTTTCTAACCCTATACTTTCTTTTATAGTTGTAGCCTTTCTTTGTTCAAGCAATAAGGCACTTTCTTTTTGTTTGCTAGTACTTGCCCTTATTTTCACCTCTTCTAAAGCAACACCTTCCGCTGCTTCTAGCGTTCTGTTTATAATTACTGTTTCACCAGACTTTACTAGTACAGGAACTTCCAGGGTTTTATATCCTAAAAAATCAAACATTATTATATAAGATCCTGGAGCAACAGACAATCTAAAATTACCATCTAAATCTGTTTCTGTTCCCATAGATGTTCCTTTAATAACAACACTAGCAAAAGACAAAGGTTCATTACTCATTTCTTTGTCTAATAGTGTCCCAGTAATAATCCCTTTATCTTGTGCAATTACTAATTGACAAACGATGAAAGCAACAATACATACAATTTTTTTCATTTATTCTTATTTGAATTTGTTTTATGGCACAAAAGTGATGTTGTTTTGTAAAGTAAATGTTACTCATGCATTACTATTCAGTTATAGCAATGTTAACAGAATGTTACTGGGTTAAATGATTGTTAAGTGACTAATTTTTAGTTTAGATTCGCTACTTTTGATATAACATTATTTATAACACAAAGATGAATAACAGTGATATTAAAATTCTTTTAGTTGATGACGAACCAGATATTTTAGAAATTGTAGGATACAATTTAAAAAATGAAGGATATCTTGTTTATACAGCTAGCAATGGAGTTGATGCTGTAAAAGCAGCAAAAAAGATCACACCAAATTTAATTTTACTAGATATTATGATGCCAGAAATGGATGGCATTGAGGCTTGTGAAAAAATAAGAGCTATAAAAAGTTTAGAAAATACTTTAATTGCTTTTCTAACAGCTAGGAATGAAGATTACTCTCAGGTTGCTGGTTTTGAAGCAGGGGCAGATGACTATATTACAAAACCCATTAAGCCAAAAGTTTTAGTCAGCAAAGTAAAATCACTTTTACGAAGGTTAAAAGCCGAAAATCAAGCAGATTCTACTGTTGTGGTAGGTGACATTACCATTAACAGAGACGAGTATGTGGTTTTTAAGGGTGACAAAAAAATATTTTTGCCGAGAAAAGAATTTGAATTATTCTCTTTATTAACCTCTAAGCCAGGAAAGGTCTTTAAAAGAGAAACTATTTTAGACAGGGTTTGGGGAAATGAAGTTGTTGTTGGTGGAAGAACTATTGATGTACACATCAGAAAATTAAGAGAAAAAATTGGGGATGATTATTTTAAAACTGTAAAAGGGGTTGGTTATAAGTTTGTTCTGGAAGGAATAGAAAAATAAAATTGATTCGCTGTGAAATTAAAAAAAACATATTCCTTTACACTATGGTCCTCTATTTACTTGACAATCTCTGTAGGATTCATAGCTGCTATTCTTTTCTTCTTTTTTGAGGATGGAAAAGAATTGGTTGGACTATTAATTTTTATGCTCTTAGTATTTGTAGCTTCTTTTCTTATAACACAATTTAGAGCCAAACGTTTTATTTACAATAGAATTAAGAAAATATACGATGAGGTTTCCATTCTAAACGAAGATGAATTTAGTAAAGAATATGCAACCACAGATATAGATGCTTTATCAAAAAGCGTACAAGAATATGTTAAGGGTAAAAGAATTGAAATTAAAAATCTAACAGAACGTGATTCTTTTAGAAAAGACTTTTTAGGTAATGTTGCTCACGAATTAAAAACTCCTTTATTTACCGTACAAGGTTATATTTTAACACTAATTGAAGGAGCTGTAAATGATAAACTAATCAGAGATAAATATTTAGGAAGGGCCAGCAAAGGGGTTGAAAGATTGGTTGCCATCGTTAAGGATTTAGATATGATTGCAAAATTAGAAACTGAAGGTTTAAATATGAACGTAGAAGTTTTTAATATTATTGATTTAATTCAAAATGTTTTTGACCTTTTAGAAATGAGATCAAAAAAAAGGAATATTACATTACAATTTGATAAAATCTATGAATTTCCAGTTTTTGTAAAAGCAGACAAAGAACGTATAGAGCAAGTTTTAATTAATTTAATTGTGAACTCTGTAAAGTATGGGAAAATAAATGGTATTACAACCCTTGGAATTGAATCTTATACTGAAAATAAATTCATTATTAAAGTAGTAGATAATGGCGAAGGTATTAAACAAGAACATATTCCTCGGTTATTTGAACGCTTTTACAGAGTAGATCAAAGTAGATCTAGAGAGCAGGGTGGCTCTGGCCTTGGCCTTTCTATTGTGAAACATATTATTGAAGCACATAACGAAACCATTCTTCTAAAGAGCACTTTTACTGAAGGTTCAGAATTTTCTTTCACCTTAAAAAAGGTAAAATAAATCTGTATTAAATTCTTGTTTTTTAAAGCCAGTAACTGATGGTTTTATTGAAATATTCACTATTTTTTTATCAATATCTTTTTCTTCTATAAAGGAAAACACGCCTTTTTCTTGAAGGTATTTTGCCAAATATTCTTGTTCGTTTTGATATTTTGTAGGAATTAGTAATGCTTCTTTGTTAAGTGAAACAAGATCTAATATAGATGAGTACCCAGCTCTACATATAATTATTTTTGAGGAATTTATGGTATGCTCTAATTCATCAGACAACATAAAATTAACAATTTTGAGTTGATGTAACTGTGTGATTTTTTGAGTTTCTTCTACTTTTCCTTGAATTAAACAAACCCTCTTGTTAGAAGTTTTAAAAATCTCCTTTAGCTT
>Ga0206677_10000586_pt1 | contig 34555 bp, 39 predicted proteins | sample M130m12015metaG_FD_155475 | JGI IMG/M metagenome (GOLD analysis project Ga0206677, IMG submission 155475) | Ammonia-oxidizing marine archaeal communities from Monterey Bay, California, United States - M1 30m 12015 | ecosystem: Environmental > Aquatic > Marine > Intertidal zone | place: USA...
CTAAAAAAAATTCATTTGATATTTTGATTACACAAGGAGCAGGTAGCGTTTCTGCTGTAACTGAATTAATTAAGAATAAATGGAAAAATTAAATAATATTGTTGTTATCTATGGAGGTTCCTCTTCTGAAAGAGAGATTTCATTAAAAAGTGGTAAAGGAATTTTTGATGCGGTCAATCAGCTTGGATTTGAGGCAGAGTTAATTGATTATAACGACCTAGATGATCTTGGAGTCCTTAAAAAATATGACTTAGTTTTTATTGCTCTACATGGTTTCGAGGGAGAGGGGGGTGACTTTCAAAAAGACTTAGACAATTTAGGCATTAGATATACGGGATCAGGTCCGGATGCTTGTAAGTCTTCTTGGGATAAACATATTTGTAAGACAATTCTGAGAGAAAATAATATCAATACACCATCTTGGAAATTACATGAGTCCATCAAAAAGTATATAGATATGCCTATTACTTCTTTAAATTTTAATAATGTATTTCTAAAACCATGTCGAGATGGCTCGAGTGTAGATATTTTTAAAATTGATGATAATAAAAGCTTTATTGACGCAGTTAATCAATCAATAAACCCAAACAGACCCTTTATTACAGAAGAATTAATTTCCGGAAAAGAATTTACAGTAACTATTATTGGAAATGAGTGTTTTCCGGCAATAGAAATAGTTACAGAGAATGAATTTTATGACTATGAAGCAAAATATATTTCAGATGATACTGGCTTGATAGAAGCAAATTTAACAATTGATGAACAAGAACAAATTAATAAAATATCATTAGATGCATTCAATGCAATCAATTGTAGTGGCTGGGCTAGAGTGGACATTTTACAGGATGATAGTGGAATTTTTTATGTTCTTGAAATTAATACTGTACCTGGAATGACATCACATAGTTGCGTCCCTAAGTCTGGAAAATTTTCTGGGCTTGATTACCATGATATGGTTAAAAAAATTATCAATGAAGCTAATTAAAAAAGCACTATTAATTCTATTTACGTCTTTATCTTCAATCGATATAAATGCAAAAGATTTTAGTATTGATCTAACTTTTGATAGCTTTTTTTTAGAATCACAAAAAATCTTTGTTAAAGATTTAAATAAAATTAACTCAAGAAATGAGTTAGAAAATCTTATAAAAGCTCAAGATTGGATTGATGAGTATAAAATTAATTTTAAACCTTTCACCAAGTCAGCAAAATTAGATATAAAAAGTAGGAATCCTTATTTCATTTTAAATAATAATTATTTTATTGATAAAGATCTTAAAAGATTTAAATTTGATGAAACTCAATTAAATTTAATATTAGTAGAGGGCCCTATCAATGATCTTAAAAAACCTTTATATATAATTAATTTCTTTGAGACTCATAATTTTAATGAATTATTTTTAAAAAAGATTATTTTTACCTATGTTAGTGGTTGGGAAATACATACCAACACTTTCAAGATAAAAGTAGGCAAAGATATAAGTGAACAAAAATTAAGATCTTTACAAGATACATTGAATTACTTATACGAAAATAGAAAAATTCCTAGTATGATAGATCTAAGGAACAAAGACGGAGTTGCGTTAAATTATGGCAAATAATGTTAAAAATTCTAATATAGTTGTTGGTTTAGACATTGGAACCTCTAAAGTAGTTTGTATTGTTGGCAAGCATAATGAAAACCAAAAATTAGAAATTATTTCTTTGGGTGCTTATCCATCTAGCGGCCTTAAAAAAGGAGTTGTTGTAAATATAGATGCAACTACTGATGCCATTAAAAAAGCAGTAGAACAGGCACAGTCCATGATTGAAGAAAAAATTAAGTCTGTGTATGTTGGGATTGCTGGAAGCCATATTAAAAGTTTAAATTCTCAAGGTGCTGTAGGAATAAAAGATAAAGAAGTAACTCCCTATGATATTGATAGAGTTATTGATTCTGCTCAAGCAGTATCAATTCCTTCAGATCAAAATGTTTTACATGTCTTACCCCAAGAATATGTTATTGATAATCAAGAAGTTAGTCTTGATCCTCTTGGAATGGCTGGGGTGAGGCTTGAAGCTAAAGTACATCTTGTAACATGCGCAAATAGCGCAGTAAAAAACATTGAGAAATGTATTAAAAATTGTGGCTTGTCAGTTGATGGTTTTGTTTTAGAGCAATTGGCTAGTTCACATTCTATTTTGTCTGAAGATGAAAAGGATCTTGGAGTTTGCTTAGTTGATATTGGAGGTGGGACTACAGATATTGCAATATTTAATTCAGGCTCAATTGTCTTTACTGGAGTGATCCCAATAGCTGGGGATCAAGTAACAAGTGATATTGCTCAAGCTTTGAGAACACCAACACCTCAGGCAGAAGAAATTAAACAAAAGCATGGATGCGCAGTTGCTGAGTTTACGAAAGATGATGAAAGTATTGAAGTTCCTGGAGTTGGAGGAAGGCCAACAAGAGAGCTATCTAGAAGCTCGCTAGCCGATATCATACAGCCAAGATATACAGAACTATTTGAATTAGTGAAAGCTGAAATTTCTAGAAATGGGTTTGAAGAAAAAATTTCTGCAGGCATAGTTTTTACTGGAGGAACATCAAAAATGGAAGGGGTTGTAGAACTTGCTGAATCTATTTTTCAAACCTCAGTGAGACTTGGAATACCTAATAAGTTCTCTGGAATGGAAAGTATTCTTCAGAATCCAATATATGCAACTTCTATAGGCTTAGTTGATCATGGATTTAAACAAATGAATGATGATTTAATAGCTGAACAGAGTCAAAACTGGATTTCTAAACTTCTAAAGATAGTTAAAAGCGAGTATTGATTCTATATATCAATTCAATTAGAATGCGTTTTCCTTGGTTTATACCAATAAAGGTATAAATCTTTAACCATAAGGCAGACAATGAAAAAATACGAAGCAGTAATAATCCTTAACCCCAATCTTTCTTCAAAGGTTGATGAATTTAAAAAAGATTTTGAGAAATTATTAACGGATAATTCTTTTAAGATTGTTAAGACTGAGGATGTTGGAAGAAGACAACTGGCCTATTCAATAGCTAATCACAATAAAGGCCACTATATATTATTTAATCTTGAAGGAGATCCCTCTAAGCTTTTAGAGATCGAAACAAAAATTAAATACAATGAATCAATTATTAGACACCTATTTTTAGTTGTAAAAGAGCATAAAGGAGAAGATTCAAGTCTATTAATTGAATCTAAAAATAAAAAGCCTGAACCAGTAGAAATCGAAGAAAAAAAAGAAGTTAAATCAGAGAAGCCAAAGGCTAATGAAGAAGATTCTGCTAAAGAAAAAACTGAAGAAACTAAACAAGAAGGGGACAATAATGAGTAAGTATGATTTACCAAAGAAATTTGATCATAAAGATATCGATATCTTAAAGCCATTTATAACCGAAACAGGAAAAATTATTCCCGCTAGAGTCACAGGAGTTTCAGCATCTAATCAAAGAAAAATAACAAAATCAATTAAAATTGCTAGATTTTTGGCACTTTTACCATACACGGATATGCATCAATAAAATTATGAAAATTATACTCTTAGATAAAATACAAAGACTCGGCGAAATTGGTGATATTGTTGAAGTTAATTCTGGTTACGCTAGAAATTTTTTAATACCGCAAAAAAAAGCTGCATTTGCCAGTGATAAAAATATCGCTGAGGTTGAAGCAAGAAAAGATGAGCTTGCAGCTGCATCAGCGGATCTATTAACACAGTCACAAGCTAGAGCTGAGAAAATCATTGGATCAACTTGCGAAATAGCAGTTCCTGTAACCGAAGAAGGAGCTTTATATGGCTCCGTTGGTACAAGAGAAATCTCTGATGCATTTACTGTTGCTGGTATCGAAATAGATAAAAGCGAAGTTCAGCTTCCAGATGGCCCAATTAAAGAAATTGGAGAACACTCTATTACCATTGCGGTTCATCCTGAAGTTTCTGCTGAAGTAATTGTAAAAGTATTAGCAGAGTAGTTGTATATTTTAAAATATGATGTAAAAATCATATTCCGATGTCTGACTTATCTATAAATCAAAACGAACAAGCTAGAGAGGCTGAGAGAGCAGTCCTTGGTGGTTTGATGCTTGAAACGCATCGTTTTGATACAGTTATACAAGTTATAAAAGAAAATGATTTTGACGGTAAAGATCATCAAATCATTTTTCAATCAATGTCTGAATTGATTGAAGAAAATAAGCCCTTAGATCCTTTAACAGTTTCAGAAAAATTAGATAATAAAAACTCTTTAAACAAGGTTGGCGGTAAAGACTATCTAATTGAATTAGCCACATCCACCCCATCAGCTGCAAATCTTGAAGCTTATGCAGAAATCATTAGACAAAGATCTATAACTAGACAGTTAATGAAAGCAAACTCAGAAATTTCTGAATTAATACAAAACCCTCAAGGTCAAAATGGAGCGGCATTATTAGATAAAGCTGAGAGTATGATTTTTGCTTTGAATGATGAAACTAATCAAAATGATCAAAGCCTTCAATCTATGAAGGAATTAATTCCTTCTACAATGGACAAGCTTCATGAACTATCTAATAAAGCAGGTGGTTTAATTGGATCATCTACTGGTTTTAAGGATCTTGATAATAAACTTCAAGGAATTCAAGACGGTGATTTGGTTGTTGTAGCTGGAAGACCTAGTATGGGTAAAACTTCATTTGCTATGAATATTGCTGAAAATGTTTTATTAGGAAAGGACAACGAGGGTGCTGTTTTAATATTTAGTTTAGAGATGCCCGGTGAGGCATTAACCACAAGAATGCTTTCAGGTATGAGTAAGTTAAACCAGCAAAATGTTAGATCAGGAATGCTTAAAGACAATGAGCTAAAACTTCTTCTTCAAGAAGGAGAGAGATTAAAAAATCTACCTTTATGGATTGATGATAGTTCCTTGCTTTCTCCTATGGAGTTAAGAGCAAAAGCTAGAAGACTTGCTAGACAAGAAGAGAATGGTTTGTCTCTTATAGTAGTAGATTATCTCCAGCTTATGCAACTGCCAACTTCAACTGAAAATAGAGTTAATCAGATTTCAGAGATATCAAGATCTTTAAAATCTCTTGCTAAGGAGTTAAACGTTCCTGTTGTAGCTCTTTCTCAGCTTAATAGAGCGGTGGAACAAAGACCAAACAAAAGACCAATCATGGCTGATCTAAGAGATTCAGGCGCTATTGAGCAAGACGCAGATGTAATTCTCTTCATATACAGAGATGAAGTTTATAATGAAGATTCAGATCAAGGTAACAAAGCTGAAATAATTATTGGAAAACAAAGAAACGGACCAATAGGAACTGTAAATCTTACTTTCTTAAAAGAATATACACGTTTTGAAAATTTTTCTAGCGATGGATATTATCAAGATTTTGAATGACAACGTTATCAACCCAGCTTGAAATAGATCCCTCTATTATCAAAAGCAATATTTCATTCCTAAAAAATAAAATAAAAAAATCTTCAAATTTAATGGCAATTATTAAATCTGATGCCTATGGACATATCTTGTCAAACATCGTCTCTGATATTGATGATCAGGTAGATGGATATGGTGTTGTTAGATTTGAAGAAGCAATGCAAATAAGAAAGATTTCAAATAAAAAAATTCTTCTAATGCAGGGAGTTTACTCACAGGAAGATTTTATTAACTCCAGAAAAAATAATTTTGATTTAGTTATTCATAACCATCATCAGTTTAATATAGTTAAAGAAAATAATTCATATGAAAATCTTTGGTTCAAAGTTAATACTGGAATGAATAGGCTTGGGTTTGAAATAAAAGATTTTTTAGATATTTATGAGAAATATTTAAGTGATAAAAATTTTACCCTAATGTCTCATTTAGCCGCATCCAATATTCCAAATGATCCATCAAACAATGAGCAGTTTGAAAGGTTCGATACTTTGGCAAGTAAACTTCATTTAGGCGTATCTAAAAGCATAGCTAATACTGGCTGTATTCTTAATTTTCCTGAAAAATCATTTGATTGGGTTAGGGCGGGCATAGGCATATTTGGTGGATATATTGGAAACAATGATCTTAAAACAGCCATGACTCTCAAATCACCAATTGTAAACATAAGAAATATAAAAAAAGGTGAAAAAGTAGGTTATGACGGTCGCGCAGTTGCTTTGAAAGAAATGAAAATAGCAACTGTTTACATGGGTTACGCAGATGGTCTTCCTAATCACATAAAAGATGGAACCATTGTAAAAGTTAACGAAAAAAATGCAGAAATTTTTGGAAAAGTGAGCATGGATGTTACTACCATCGATATAACCAATATTGATCAATGTGAGATTGGTGATTGGTGTGAATTTTTTTCTCCAAATCATTCTATTAATAACATAACCTCATCAAATAATCTTATTTCTTATGACATGATGATTAGAATCAAATCAAGAGTTAAAAGAATTTATAAAAATTTGGATTAATTTTAATCACATTTAATAAATTATATTTCCCTATTAAGTTAATTCTGTTATTCTGTTATCCCATCATGATTCAATTAAATGATGGCAAATACTAAGTATATTTTTATAACCGGAGGAGTGGTTTCATCGCTCGGAAAGGGTATTGCTGCAGCTTCTATTGGTGCTCTTTTGGAATCAAGAGGCCTTTCTGTCTCCCTAATTAAAGTAGATCCATATATCAATGTTGATCCTGGTACTATGAGTCCTTTTCAGCATGGAGAAGTTTTTGTTACTAATGATGGAACAGAGACAGATCTTGATTTAGGTCATTATGAAAGATTTGTAAGATTTGAAGCATCAAAAAAGAATAATTTTACAGCCGGTAAGGTTTATGAGACTGTCATTAGGAATGAAAGAAAGGGCAAGTATCTTGGAGGTACCGTTCAAGTTATTCCTCACATAACAAATGAAATAAAAAAAAGAATCAAAGAAGGTGGACTAGGAAAAGACATAGCAATTGTAGAAATTGGTGGAACTGTTGGTGATATAGAGAGTCAACCTTTTGTAGAAGCAATCAGACAAATGGCGCTTGAGCTTCCCTCTGCTTCATGGGCATTTGTCCATTTGACATTAGTGCCATTCATCAAAGCTTCTGGTGAATTAAAAACAAAACCAACACAACACTCTGTTAAAGAGCTTAGATCATTAGGTATTAGCCCAGACTGCCTCATTTGCAGGTCTGAACAAGAGCTACCCAAGGATGAAAAAAAGAAAATTGCATTATTTTGCTCAGTTGCTCAAGATAATGTGATTTCAATGCATGATGTGAAAACAGTCTATTCAATTCCTTTGCTATTAAACAAGCAAAAAGTAGATCAAATTATATTAAATAAGCTTAATATTAAATCAGAGAATCCAAAACTTTCTGACTGGAAAAGAGTGGTTAATGCCAGCCTTAAACCACAAAAAGAAGTGAATGTAGCTTTTGTTGGTAAGTATACTGAACTTCAAGATTCATATAAATCAATCAATGAAGCCTTAGAACATGCAGGCATTAAACATAAAACAAAAGTAAATATTAATTTTGTTTTAGCAGAAACTATAACTTCTAAGAATGTAAGAAAAGTTTTATCAAAAACTGATGCCATTTTAGTGCCAGGTGGTTTTGGAGATAGGGGTATTGAAGGAATGATTTTAGCTTGTAAGTATGCAAGAGAAAATCAGATTCCTTATTTAGGTATATGTCTGGGGATGCAGGTAGCGCTTATTGAGTTTGCTAGGAATGTTTTAAAATTAAAAGAAGCAAACAGTACAGAGTTTGATTCAGCAACACCTCACCCAGTGATTGCGTTAATAACAGAATGGAACGATATATCTGGTAAAAAAGAGCAACGTAATAAGAATTCTGATATGGGCGGCACAATGAGGCTTGGTGGCCAGCTATGCAAAATAAAAAAATCTTCAAAGGCATATAAAATGTATAAGAAGAATGAAATTGTTGAAAGGCACAGGCATAGATATGAAGTTAATCCTGCATATGTAGATCAATTAGTAAATTCAGGTCTCAGTCTGGTAGGAACCTCAGTTGATGGAAAATTAGTTGAGATGATTGAAATCTATGACCATAAATGGTTTTTAGCATGCCAATTCCATCCTGAATTCACTTCTAATCCTAGGGATGGACATCCTATTTTCAATAGCTACATTAAGAGTACAATAGATAAATAATGAACGATATTCAATTAAGAGAATTCACTATTGGGAATACACAATCCTTAACTCTAATGGGTGGGATGAATGTTCTTGAATCAAGAGATTTGGCACTTAGAGTTGCTGAAGAATTTAAGACTGTATCTGATAAATTACATATAAATTATATCTTCAAAGGTTCATTTGATAAGGCTAACAGAAGCTCTGTTTCATCATTTAGAGGCCCTGGTATAGAAGAGGGTTTAAAAATACTTCAAGAAATTTCAGATCAGTTCAACATCCCTGTAATTACAGATATTCATGAACCAGAGCAAGCTCAGCTTGTTAGCGAAGTATGCGAAGTTGTTCAAATACCTGCATTCTTAGCTAGACAGACTGATTTAGTTGTGGCGGCAGCTCAGACAAATTCTATTTTGCAGTTTAAGAAACCTCAATTTTTATCAGCTCCCGAAATGAAAAACATTATTGAAAAATGTGAGTCAGCTGGAAATAATAAAATTACATTATGTGAAAGAGGTAATTCATTTGGCTACAATAATTTAATTGTTGATACACTAAACTTCCAAATTCTTAAGAACCTAAATAAACCAACTATTTTTGATGTTACACATTCACTTCAACTGCCTGGTGGCCTTGGAAATGCAGCTGGCGGTAGAAGAGAGTTTCTTCTCAGTCTAGCTAAAGCTGGAATATCTCAAGGTATTGCTGGTTTATTTTTAGAAGCTCATCCAGACCCAGATAATGCAAAGTGCGATGGTCCATGTGCTTTAAGATTAGAAATGCTCGAACCTTTTTTAAAGCAAGTAAAAGATCTAGATGATTTTATAAAAGCTCAAGAAATACTAGATATTAAGTAAAAATGTCAAAAATCACCGAGATAAAAGCTATTCAAGTTCTTGATTCAAGAGGTGTGCCAACTGTATCTTGTTCAATAACTCTAGACAACAACATTTCAGCTAATTCAATTGTTCCAAGTGGAGCATCCACTGGCACCAAAGAAGCATTAGAACTAAGAGATGGAAATACAGATTATTTAGGTAAAGGTGTTCAAAAGGCTGTAAACAATATTAATAGTATTTTAAAGCCTGCATTGATTGGTTTAGATCCATGTCAACAAAGAGAAATTGATAACATTATCATTAAAATTGATGGAACTTCTGACAAGTCTAATATTGGAGCAAATGCTATCTTAGCTGTTTCTCTCGCAGTGTCTCATGTTGCTGCTAAAGATAAGGGAATAGATCTCTACACTCATTTCTCAGATATTTATCAGGAAATTACCAACTCATCTGTTAAGAGTAATCTCCCCATGCCTATGTTAAATATCTTGAATGGCGGCGAGCATGCTGATAATAATATTGATATCCAAGAATTTATGATTATTCCTAAAGGAGCGAAAAGTTTTAAAGAGGCTATGAGATGGTCTTCAGAAATATATTGGAACCTAAAATCTATCTTAAAAAAACAAAAACTCTCAACTGCTGTAGGTGATGAGGGTGGTTTTGCTCCAAATCTACAGTCAAATGAGGAGGCAATAAAATTAATAATAGAAGCAGTTGAAAATTCAAACCTGATTCCAGGCAAAGATATTTTTATTGCTTTAGATTGCGCTGCAAGTGAGTTTTTTGATGGAGATAATTATAATTTACTAGGTGAAGAAAGATCTTTAAATTCAGAATCTTTTGCAGATTATTTGGAAGAACTGGTAGACAAGTATCCAATAATTTCTATTGAAGATGGAATGGATGAGAATGACTATGAGGGCTGGAAAATCTTAACCCAAAAAATTGGAGCTAAATGCCAATTAGTTGGAGATGATTTATTTGTTACTAATAAAGCTATTTTTCAAGAGGGTATCAATAATAACTTAGCAAACTCAATACTTATTAAATTTAATCAAATAGGCTCAATTACTGAAACAATAGAGACTATAAAAATAGCCAACTCTAATAATTATAAATCAATAATATCTCATAGATCTGGAGAAACTGAAGATACAACAATTGCTGATCTTGCAGTTGGGTTAGGGGCTGGTCAAATCAAGACAGGTGCACCTTGTCGATCAGATCGCGTTGCAAAATATAATCGATTATTGTGGATTGAAGAGGAGTCTCCTGAGTTAGATCTTTGTCAATGAGTAGGTTATTTGTTGTTTTAATAGCATCGCTATTGATTTTAATAATATTATTATTGAACAGTATTTTTTTTGGTACGAATTCATACCAGAAGAAAACAGAGCTTATCAATGAGAATGATATTCAAATTAAAAAGAATGATGACATAAAAAACCAAAATGATATTTTAGAGTTTGAAATAAAAAATGCTCAAAGATCTAACGAGCATGTTGAAAATTTTGCTAGGGAAAAATTAAATTTAGTTTATCCTGAAGAAGAATTAATATCATTTGAAGAAAAAGAAAATAAGAAAGATGAAAAATAGATTGTTAGTTGTAATTCCAGCTGCTGGAATTGGCCAAAGGTTTAATAAAGAACTCCCAAAACAATATTCAAAATTAAATGGAAAATCGGTAATTGAACAATCAGTTCAACCATTTCTTGATTCTCACTTGGTATCCGAGGTAATAATAGCTGTGTCAGAATCAGATTCTTATATTAATAATCAAGATTTTTTTAAAAATGAAAAAATTAATATTGTTCATGGAGGTAATTCTAGAGCTCAATCGGTATTAAATGCCTTAAATAATGTCCAGACAGAAGATTACACATACGTAATCACTCATGATGCAGCCAGACCAAATATTCTTGAGGAAGATATTGTAAATATTTATGAAGAAATAAGTTCATCAGAGACAGACTGTTCTATTTTTTATATACCAGTTGTTGACTCTATAAAGCATCAAGATCATTCAACACTTGATAAGTCTGAATACTACTTAGTTCAAACGCCTCAAATATCTAATTTTAGTAAATTACGCTCCTCATTAGCATCACTATTGGATGAGGGTATAGATGTTCCTGATGAGTCTTTTGCTATGGAAAGAAAAGGTTTTAGTATTTCAAGACTTAAAGGGCGGTCTTCAAATATAAAAATTACTCACATGGAAGATTTAGATCTTCTAGAAAAATTTTCTACAAGAGCTGGTACTGGCTTTGACTTACACACATATAAAGATGGAAAAGGTTTTTTAATAGGTGGTTATTTTCTTGAATGTGATTTTGAAATTGAGGCTCATTCAGACGGTGATGTTCTTCTTCATTCAATAGCTGATTCTATATTAGGCGCATCAGCCTTAGGAGATATCGGAATATTTTTTTCAGATACAGATGAGTCTAATAAAGATCTTGATAGTGTAAAAATAATTAATTTTTGTCTTAGAAAAATTAAAGAACTTAATCTCGAAATATATAATATTGATGCAACAATAATATGTGAGTCACCAAAAATTAGTCCTCATAGAGACGCTATTATCGATAGCCTCTCAAGAATTTTACAAATTTCTAAATCAAAAATTGGTTTAAAAGCAACAACATCTGAAAAGATTGGTATCATAGGAAAAAATAAAGCAATAGCAGTTCAATCACTAGTAAACCTTAAGTAATACCCATGAAAATCTTACTGACAAATGATGATGGATATCAAGCACCTAATATCCAAAATCTTTACAAAAAATTATCTGAAAATCATGATGTTTGGATGATTGCCCCTGAAAATAATTGTAGTGGCATGAGTGCTGCTATTTCTTTTTTAAAAGAAACAAAAATAAGGCAAGTTGAAGAAAGAATTTATGCTGTTGATGGAACCCCCGCTGATTGTACTTATTTTGGTTTATTGGGAATTGTAGATTTTGAATTTGATATGGTAGTTTCAGGAATTAATCATGGAGCAAATATAGGAACAGATGTAATTTATTCTGGCACAGTAGGCGCTGCAGTTGGAGGGAGAAAATTAAAATATCCTCCTTTAGCATTATCTATAGCCTCATATGAGACCATTAATACAGATTTTATAGTAAATAAAGCTGTTGATATTATTAATTCTATTAAAAACTTACCCAAAGAATTTCATGGCAAAGTATTTAATGTCAACTTTCCAGATATACCAGAAGATGAATGCAAGGGTATTAAAGTAACATCACTAGCAAAAAGGGGTGTGCCCTCAAAACCAATTGAAATAAGTTCTAGCGGAGATATAAAAAAATATAGATATAATCTTTCTGGAGAACCTGTTCATGAGCAAATATTAACAGATGCAAATGCTATCAAAGAAGGATATATTTCAATATCTATTTTAGACTATGATTTAGATCAGGAATCATTAAGAGAAAATTTAAAACCTTTTTTCAATGAATAGTTCTGGCTTTACATTCAGAAGAGTCAGAGAAGAGATGATAGAAAATCTCTTAGAGATGGGCATAAAAGACTTTAGAGTTTTAGACGCAATATCTCAAGTACCAAGACATATATTTATAGATGAAGCTTTTCATTCTAGAGCTTATGAAAATAGATCTTTAACAATTGGTTATAAGCAGACTATATCTCAACCTTATATAGTTGCAAAAATGACAGAGCATCTAATTTCACATACTAAATCTAGAGGTAAAATTTTTGATAAGGTTCTAGAGCTTGGTTCAGGATGCGGATATCAATCAGCTGTATTATCTTATTTTTGTGAAGAAGTGCATGCAATAGAAAGAATTAAACCACTAGTTACAAAATCAAGAGAAAATCTTAGTCAGCTAAAAATTAATAATGTTTTATTCAAATACGGGGATGGATTCACTGATTGGGATAAGAAGGCATTATTTGATGGAGTTTTATGTGCAGCCGCCCCAAGACAATATCCTCAAGATTTAATTGATTGCTTAAATATAAATTCAAAAATTGTAATTCCGGTTGGCAATGCTAAATCCCAACAGTTACATGTTATAACTAAATTAGATGCGGAAGAAATTAAAGAGGATATATTTGAAGAAGTTGCCTTTGTGCCTATGCTCTCAGGAACATCTATTGATGGAAATGATTCATGAGTGAAAGGCTTAGGTTTATTATTTCAGGTTTTTTTGTTGGTCTAGCTGAACTTCTTCCAGGAATATCTGGCTCAACAGTGGCTATAGCATTTAATGTCTATGAAAAATTTATACTATTCTTATCTAATTTAAAAATTAGTAATTTTTCATTTAGTCTTAGAAAACTAAACCAAGTTTTTTTTCTTGATTTAATAATTCCATTTTTTATAGCAATGGCTTTAAGCATTATATTTGCTTCAAAATTGATTTTATTTTTATATGTTGAATATACAAATTATTTTTTAATGTTTTTAGCAATTTTGATGTGTTTAATATCTTTTTTAATTACTTTCAGATTAAAAAAAGAATTTAGGATCAATATAAATTGGATAATTTATTTCTTTGCAGGAGCGATATTTGGAATTATCTTAAATAAAATTAATTTTCTATCAATTGACCCATCATTCATCGAGTTCATATTAATCGGATTTATAGCATTTTCTTTTTTTCTATTGCCAGGTATTTCAGGCAGTGCAATTTTATTATCTATTGGGGTCTACGAGATTATTATTGGTTCGATCGCAAATATCCAATTTGAAGTCTTAATACCCTTTGCAATTGGTTCAATAGTCTCACTATTGATAATGCCAAGGCTCATTAATTTTTTACTGTCCCGATATAAATTAAATATAATGATTTTTTTTGCTGCTTTAATCTTTATTAGTGGTGTTCTTATTTTCCCAAACTGATTAATTTAAATACCTATTAATTCTCGTTTGTTCTTAATATTCTCATATTTATCAGCTTCTGGAAGAGGGTCTTTTGCCTCAGTAATATTTTCATAAACCTCTGAAAGACGTGCATTAATTTCAATAAAATCTATCTGGTCATCAGGAAGCTCATCTTCCGATAAAATTGCGTCTATAGGACATTCTGGTTCACATAATGCGCAGTCAATACATTCATCTGGATGAATAACCAAAAAATCAGGCCCTTCATAAAAACAGTCAACAGGGCAAACTTCTACACAATCTGTGTATTTACATTTTATGCATGATTCAGTTACTACAAAGGCCATAATAATTTTTTAGTGAAACTATATTATAAAAGTGTGACTGTAAGATAAAATTAAGAAAAAATATACTTTTAAGTTGTAAATTTCTTAATTAGCATTATACTGTATAAACATACAGTAAGGAGATAACATGGCTAAATCAAAAGATACCGGTTCAAAATCATTAAAAGATACACTTGCAGACATAGATAGTCATTTCGGTAAAGGTACCGTTATGAGGATGGGTGATAGAGAGATTCTAGACATCCCATCGATATCAACTGGTTCAGTAGGGCTAGACATTGCTCTTGGCATTGGTGGTATTCCAAAAGGAAGAGTTACTGAAATATATGGTCCAGAGTCTTCTGGAAAAACAACTTTAACACTTCAAATAATTGCTCAATGTCAAAAAGATGGTGGGACATGTGCTTTTATTGATGCTGAGCATGCTTTAGACCCGCAGTATGCAGAGAAGCTTGGAGTAAATGTTGATGAGTTATTGCTTTCTCAACCTGATACTGGTGAGCAAGCATTAGAGGTTGCCGATATGTTAGTCAGATCAAACAGTGTTGACCTAGTAATAATCGATTCTGTAGCTGCTCTTGTTCCTAGAGCTGAAATAGAGGGAGAGATGGGAGATCATCATGTAGGTCTTCAAGCTAGACTTATGTCACAAGCACTTAGAAAAATAACAGGCAATATTCAAAGATCAGGAGCAACGGTAGTATTTATTAATCAGATTAGAATGAAAATAGGTGTTATGTTTGGAAGCCCTGAGACCACTACAGGTGGAAATGCCCTAAAATTTTACTCATCAGTCAGATTGGATATTAGAAGAATTGGAGCTGTTAAAGAAGGCGATGAAATTATGGGTAATGAAACTAGAGTTAAAGTTGTTAAGAACAAAGTTTCACCTCCATTCAAGCAAGCAGAATTCCAAATAATGTATGGTCAAGGCATTAATTCAGAAGGTGAAATATTAGACTATGGCCACAAACTTGGATTGATTGAGAAGTCAGGAGCATTTTATAAAATGAATGGAGAGACTATTGGTCAAGGCAAGGTTAAAGCCAGCATGTTTCTAAAAGAAAACGCTAAGATTAGAGAGAGTCTCTTACTGGAAATTCGAGAAGCTTTTATTGCTAGTAAAGCAAAATCTACAAAATAACTATTTCTTGATACACTAATCCCTATTAAAAATATTTAATAGGGATTTTTTTATGGCACAAAATGCATATATAGTTTCTGCAGTTAGAACACCTGGCGGTAGGAAGAATGGTTCTTTATCAGGCTGGCATCCTGCTGATATGGGAGCAAAAGTCTTAGATGAATTAGTAATAAGATCTGGAGTAAATCCTAAAGATATAGATGATGTAATTTTTGGATGTGTAGATCAAGTAGGTGCTCAAGCTGGTAATTTAGCTAGAAATGCCGTACTTGCTTCAAGCTTGCCTGAATCAGTTCCAGGTACTACTGTTGATAGACAGTGTGGATCTTCTCAACAAGCTCTTCATTTTGCTACCCAGGCAGTCATGTCTGGTACACAAGATATTGTTATTGCTGGAGGAGTGGAGGTCATGTCTATAGTTCCTATTGGAGCAAGCATTACAGATGGTATGGATGCAAATCATGGATTTCCTTTTAACGCTGAAGGAATACAAAAAAATTATCCAGATGTTTTCTTTTCACAATTCACAGGAGCTGAGCTTGTTGCTAAAAAGTGGAATCTTAAAAGAGAAGATCTTGATAATTTTGCTTTAGAAAGTCATTTTAGAGCTGCTGCAGCAACAAAAGCAGATTACTTTTCTAAGGAAATATTACCTTTGCAAGGAAAAAATGAGAATGGTAATGATTCAATGGTTATTCATGATGAAGGTATTAGATATGACGCCTCTTTAGAAGCACTTGCTGGTTTAAAGACTGTTTCAGAGGGTGGTGTTATAACTGCTGGTAATGCAAGTCAGATTACTGATGGTGCTTCAGCAATTATGGTTTGTAATGAAGAAGGTCTTAAAAAGATTACAGCAGACCCAAAAGCATTAATAAAGACCATCACAGTTGTAGGAGATGACCCTGTTTATATGTTAACCGGACCAATTCCAGCATCAAAGTTAGCACTTAGAAAAGCAAATTTATCAATTAATGATATGGATATTTATGAGGTAAATGAAGCATTTGCCCCAGTACCACTTGCATGGGCTGCAGAGTTAGATGCTGATAAAGATAAGCTTAATGTTAATGGAGGTGCAATTGCTCTAGGCCACCCTTTGGGGGCAACTGGTACTAAATTAATGACGACTTTAGTCCATGAGCTTGAAAGAAGAAAGGGCAAGTATGCTCTTCAAGCTATTTGTGAGGGTGGTGGAACTGCAAACGCTACAATTATAGAGAGATTGTAACAATTACTTATTTTTAAAGAAGTCTAATATTGTTTTTGAATCTGATATATTACTAAGTGATGTATCTCCAGTTCTTGTTCTAAATTCAATTTCTTCTTTTTCAATAAATTGTTTTCCAATAATTATATTGAGAGGAATGCCAATTAGCTCAGAATCTTTAATCTTTGTTCCATACCCATCTTTGCGATCATCAAGTAAAACTTCATAGCCCATATTAGTAAGTTCTTTATAGAGACTATTTGAAGCTTTTGCTATTTTTTCATCTTTCTGGAATCCAATTGCAATAATATTGATATCAAAAGGGGCAATACTTTGTGGCCATATAATTCCTTTCTCATCATTATTTTGCTCAATAGTTGCAGCTACAAGTCTGGAAACACCAATCCCATAACAGCCCATATATAGAGTAGATGCTTTACCTTCATTATTCAGTACATTTGCTTTCATATCTTCCGCATAAACCTTTCCTAATTGGAATATATGACCAACCTCAATACCTTTTTTAATCTCAATGGTTCCATTGCCATCAGGTGATGGTTTTCCTTCAAGAGATTTAATATCTTCACCTTCTTTTAAAAGCAGTTCAGTATTAATAGCATATTCAGAGCTATCACTTACTGCGATGGTATCTTCTCCAGTTTCAGCGAGAACATGAAATTCTTCTGAAGCATCTCCACCTATTGCACCCGAGTCAGCAGATACTATCTTATACTCAAGACCCATTCTCTCTAGGACTTTCTTGTAGGTATTTCTCATTGTTAAGTAAGTTTCTTCAAGACAGGTTTCATCAATATTAAAGCTATAAGAGTCTTTCATTAAAAACTCTCTTCCTCTCATAACGCCGTATCTTGGTCTCACTTCATCTCTAAATTTTGTTTGTATTTGATAAATATTAAGTGGTAATTCTTTATAACTCTTAACATTATTTCTAATAAGATCCGTAATCACTTCTTCATGAGTTGGACCTAAACAAAAATCTCTATCATGCCTATCTTGTATTCTTAGAAGCTCTGGTCCCATTTTTTCCCATCTATTTGTTTCATCCCACAACTCTTTTGGTTGAACCATTGGCATTAACACTTCTTGAGCACCCGAAGCATCCATTTCTTCTCTAACAATATTTTCAATTTTTCTAAGAACCTTTAAACCCATTGGAAGCCATGTATAAATTCCTGAAGCTACTTTTCTAACCATGCCAGCTCTGAGCATTAATTTATGACTGATAACTTCTGCCTCTTGAGGTGCATCTTTTAGTGTCGGTAGTAATAATTTTGAGAACAACATTTTGTAAATTAGTTATATGTATAAATCTTATTAGTTTATAATTTTATCTTTTTTTGATGACTTATGCCGATTTATGACTATAAATGTTCAAATTGTGGACAGGAACTTGAAATAATTCAGAAGTTTAGCGATAAACCGAAAACATTATGCCCAAAATGCGGAGAAGAATCTCTTGCTAAGTTAATTTCTGCGCCTTCTTTTAGGCTAAAGGGTGGCGGTTGGTATGAGACTGACTTCAAGACCGGTAAAAAAAAGAACTTAGTATCGAATGACAAAGAATCAACTAATAAATCTTCACAAAATTCTGCTTCTGACTCCAAGAAAGAGCCTAAACAAGATAAGATTAGTAAATAAATATAGGAAATATTATGAGATCTCACTATTGTGGAGAAATTACATTAAAAGAACTTGATCATGAAGTAACTATTTGTGGCTGGATTCATAAAAGACGAGATCATGGAGGAGTAATTTTTCTTGATGTTAGAGACATAAAAGGCATTTGTCAGGCTGTAATAAATCCTGATAACGCAAAATCATTTGCAATTGCGGAAAGCTTGAGAAATGAATATGTTGTTCAAATTTCAGGCATAGTCAAAGCAAGGCTAGAAGGTACTATCAACAAAAACATGTTAACTGGAGAGATAGAGCTTGAAAGCAATGATATTAAAATCTTAAGCAAAGCTGATACTCCTGTATTTCCACTTGATGATTATCAGGATGTAAATGAAGATGTTCGTTTAAAAAATAGAGTTTTAGACCTAAGACGTCCTGAAATGAATCATAGAATTGTAACAAGATCTAAGATTACATCTATGATACGGAACTATTTAGATGAAAATGATTTCCATGAAATAGAAACTCCAATACTTACAAGAGCAACTCCTGAGGGTGCAAGAGATTTTATACTTCCAAGCAGAGTTCAATCAGGTAAATTCTTTGCTTTACCTCAATCTCCTCAGCTTTTTAAACAACTCCTTATGATGGGTGGTCTGGATAAATATTATCAAATTGCAAGATGCTTCAGAGATGAAGATCTAAGAGCTGATCGTCAACCAGAGTTTACTCAGATTGATATAGAAGCTTCTTTTATAGATCAGAAATACATTATGCAAGTTGGAGAGGGGATGGTTAAGAATTTAGTTCATAAATTTTGTGATGATGAGTTAGATGATTTTTCTGTCTTAGATTGGCATGATTCTATGAGAGACTATGGTTGTGATAAGCCTGATTTAAGAATTCCTTTAAAGCTTGTTGAAATATCTAATTTAGTTATGAATGAAGAGTTTAAGGTTTTTGCTGAGCCTGCAAAAGATGATAATTCAAGAGTTGTTGCATTAAAAATTCCTGGCGGCAGTTCTTTTACTAGAAGCCAAATAGATGACTATACAAATTTTGTTTCAAAACTTGGCGCAAAAGGACTGGCATATATCAAAGTGAATGATAAAAATGATATTGAAAATGGTCTCCAATCACCTATTTTAAAATTCTTAAAAGATGAAACCGTCTCTACTTTATTATCAGAGCTCAAACTTAATGATAATGATTTAATATTTTTTGGAGCTGGTAAAAGTGGTGTCGTAAATCTAAGTATGAGTAGCTTAATTAAAAAAATTGGTGAAGACTTAGACTTATATACAACAAAATGGGCACCATGCTGGGTTATTGATTTCCCAATGTTTGAAAAAAATTCAGAAGGAAATTTAACATCCTTACATCATCCATTCACATTACCAAATTGCTCTGTAGATGAATTAAAAAATGAACCAGAAAAATCTATTGCTCATGCATATGATATTGTCTTAAATGGTTATGAAATAGGCGGAGGTTCTCTAAGGGTCTTTAATGCTGATATGCAAAAAACAATATTTGATATTTTAAATATCTCAAAGGAGGAGGCAGATAGTAAATTTGGATTCCTCTTAAAAGCTCTTTCATCAGGCTGTCCTCCCCATGGGGGCATTGCATTTGGTCTAGATAGATTGGTAATGCTAATTACTGATACAACTAATATCAGAGATGTAATAGCATTTCCTAAAACACAAAGCGCAACTTGCTTGCTTACTGATGCTCCAAGCAAAGTTGATGATGCGCAACTAGAAGAACTTAAAATTATTAGTACTCATAAGGAAGAATAGCAATGGCAGGACATTCCAAATGGGCAAATATTAAACATCGAAAAGCCCGTCAAGATGCATCAAGGGGTAAGGTTTGGACTAAGGTTATTAGAGAAATAACTGTTGCAGCCAAAGGCGGTCCAGATCCTGATGATAATCCTAGATTAAGACTTGCATTGGATAAGGCTAATGCTGCCAACATGCCCAAAGACAATATTAAAAGAGCAATTGAGAAAGGTTCAGGTACTGGTGAAACAGGCTCTCTTGAAGAAATAGTCTTAGAGGGCTATGGCCCAGGCGGAGTTGCAATAATGGTTGAAGCAATGTCAGATAACAGAAATAGAACTGTCTCTGATGTTAGGCATGCTTTTTCTAAGTTTGGCGGGAATCTTGGAACCGATGGTTCTGTTTCATATCTTTTTAATAAAATAGGAATAATTCATGTTGCTAAAGCTTATTCTGAAGAAGAGATCTTAGACATAGCTTTAGAGGCAGGTGCTGATGATTTGGTGGATGAGGAAGAATATTTTGAAATTATTACCTCAAGCTCCAATCTTTCAAGTGTTCTTGAATCACTCAAGCAAAATAACATAGAAAATACTAATGCAGAATTAACGCTTAGAGCTGAAACATCTGTTGCCCTTGATCAAGAAATGTCTGAAAAAGTTTTAAAAATTATGGATTTCATGGATGAGCTAGATGATGTTCAAGAAGTTCATACAAACGCAGAATTTCCTGAAAATTTTGAGGTTAAAGAGTAAAAATTGTCTATTAATTCAAGAAATAAAGGCGCTGCATTTGAAAGACAAATTGCTAACGCTTTGATACAAGATTTAAACCTAACTAATCCTGTTAAAAGAATTTTAGAACAAACCAGAACTAAAGAATTGCCAGACTTAACATTAGGCAATTGGTGTATTGAATGTAAAGCTTACGGCACAGGTGCTGAGCCAAGACCTGATTGGTGGGATCAAGTTTTAGCCTCTTCAAAAGAAGAGAATCTTAAACCCGCATTGGTGTACAAATTTAATAATAGGCCTATTAAAGTCAGAGTTTTAGCCTCATGTATTAATAGCAAAATATCAAATAATCTTATAACTGTTGACTTGCTATGGCCTGATTTCATTCAAATAATCCTTGAGTTATTTCAAGAGGATATAGAGTTGCATGAACAAAATTTTCAAGCATAAAGGTTTTAATTTAGTCGTATATGTTGAAGACACAGATTTTCAAGGATTTGTATATCATGCTAATTATATAAAGTATTTTGAAAGAGCTCGCTCAGATTTTTTAACTTTTAATAATATTTCACAAATAGAATTAAAAGAGTTAGATCTGGTTTTTGTTGTAAAAAGCATTGAAATAAATTATCTACTCCCAGCGAAGCTAGGTGAGGAGCTTACTGTTCAAACTCACGTAACAAAACAAACAAATGCTAGGATGGTTTTTGATCAAGAAATTTTAAATACAGAGACTTCTGAAAGAATATGTAATGGAGTTGTTGAGGTTTGCTTAGTAGATACGCTAACAAAAAAGCCCAAACCTTTCCCTAATGATTTATTATTAATTTTTGATAGAGGATAAATGAATGAATGATATTTCTGTTTTAAATCTTTTTCTAGAAGCCGGCATGGTTGTAAAAACCGTCATGATGATTCTTTTAATAGCTTCATTGTTGACATGGATAGTTATTGTTGAGAGATATAATTTCTATAAAAAGATTAAACTAATTAATGATAGTTTTCTTGAGAGATTTTGGAGTGGTGAGGATTTAAACCTCTTATACAGTGAAATAAAAACTGAAACAGTTCCAATATATGGAGCATTAAGTGTTTTTAAGAACTCATTCAAAGAATTTCTTCAGATTGACCAAAACAATGAAATTACTGAGCTTGATCTTGAGGGAATTAATAGATCAATGAGAGTTGCAATAGCTTCAGATGAGGAAGAAATGAATAAGCATCTTGCTTTTTTAGCTAATGTTGGTTCTGTGAGTCCATATATAGGACTATTAGGCACAGTATGGGGAATTATGACATCTTTTCAAGGTCTATCAGACGCAACCCAAGCAACGATAAATGCAGTTGCTCCTGGAATTTCAGAAGCACTAGTCGCAACTGCAATGGGGCTATTTGCAGCAATCCCTGCAGTGATAGCTTTTAATAAATATACCTCCGAACTGGAAACAATCAGCCAATCAACATTAATTTTCTCTGAGGAGTTGGCTAGTATTTTTTATAAGCAATCTATAAAAAAATAAATGATCTATAGATTAGCAAAGAAAAAAAGTTTAAAGGCTGAAATAAATGTAGTTCCATATATTGATGTAATGCTTGTGCTTTTGATAATTTTTATGGTTCTTTCTCCATTATTAATTCAGGGTGTAGAGGTAAATCTTCCAAACACTGATACAACTAAAATGTCTGTTCAAAATGAGCCGATGGTAATATCAATAGATAAGAATGGTAATTATTATATTAATGTTGGAGACGAATCTTTGCCAATTGATCTCGATGAATTAAAAAGAAAATCAACGATAATTTTTGAAGCAAATCCTGATATCGAAATAGTTTTTCAAAGTGATAAGGATGTTTTTTTTGATAGTGTTGCCAAAGCTATGGCTGCCGTTCAGAGTGTTGGAATTTCAAACATAGGAATAGTTACTACCGGTTATGCAGATTAAGTCGGATTATTTTTCAGCTTCATTTATTTCATTTGCAATTCATGCAACGATCATCTTATACCTTACTGATTTTTTTTATTTCGAAAAGCAACAGAGGCCAGTACTAAGTAAGCCTGTGAATGTGAATCTTTTATTTAAAGAAGAAGTAAAAATCCAAACAAATCAAAAAGAAGCTAAAGCAGAGGAAGCAACCAATCCTGAGGTTTTATATCAGATTGATAACAAAATTGAGTTAACACCTGTAATTCCTGATATTAATATTAATCAATTAATACAAGAGGAAGAATTAATTCTTCAAGAGTCAGATGATTTATTGGTTAGTGAGTTTAGCAACCTTATTATTAAAGCTATTCAATCAGCATGGATAAAGCCTAAAAATATCCAAGATGGTCTTATTTGTGATCTAAGGATGACTGTTAATAAAAATGGAAGAGTTATCAAGATTGATTTAATAAAAAGTAGTGGAAACATAAGGTTTGATAACTCAGCCATAAAAGCTGTTTCAAGAGTTGAAACCTTTTCCTTTTTTAATAAAATTCCATTTGGTATGTATCAAACTAGTTTTAAAAATATAGTCATTACTTTTAATCCTGTATGAAAAAATATTTAATACTTTCCATATTGCTAGCACAACCTATTATCTCTGAATTGGTGTTAGAAATTACAAAAGGCTCTGATAATCCATATTCAGTTGCATTAATTAATTTTGAAGGCAGTAAATCAGCAACAAATGAAATCACAAACACTATAAAAAACGATTTAAATAGAACAGGAGAATTTAAAATATTAGAAAATAATAAACTGCTATCAATACCAAAAAATGTAGAAAACATAAACTATAGTGATTTTAAAATACTGGGAATTGATTTTATTGTTATGGGTTCTGTAATTGAAGAGGATAGAAGCAACATCTCTGCAACATACAAAGTATTTAATGTAAAAAAAGAATCTCAAATTAGATCGTCAAAAGTTTTTGGTGTTCCAAACAAATTAAGACAATTATCTCATTACATAAGTGATGGAATATATGAAGAAATCACTGGTTTAAAAGGTGTGGCATCAACTAGATTACTTTATGTTACGGAAGAGCTTTCAAAAGATCGTTCATTTTTCAAATTAATTGTTGCAGATGCAGATGGCTCAAATGAACAAATACTTCTTAGGAGTTCTGAACCAATTATATCTCCCTCATGGTCCCCAGATTCCAAACAGGTGGCATATGTATCTTTTGAGACAGGGATGGCAAAAGTTTTTACGCAACACATTGCTACCGGTAAAAGAGAGATTGTTTTAGAAAATAAGTTTCAAATAAGCTCTCCCTCATGGTCCCCAAATGGTAAATATTTATCATTAACTTTGTATCAAGATGGTAATGCTGAAATTTATATACTGAATTTAAAGAATAAAAATTTAACAAGACTTACAAATCATTATTCTATTGACACTGAGTCGTCATGGTCACCCAATGGATCAAAGGTAATGTTTACATCTGGCAGATCAGGCTCACCTCAATTGTATGAAATTAATTTAAGAAAATTTAATTCAAAACCAAAAAGAGTAACATTTGAAGGAAACTATAATGCTAAAGGTTCATACCTTCCAAATGGAGAGGGGGTTATTTTTGTACATAGAAAAAACAGTAATTTTCAGATAGCTCTTAAATATTTTAATGAAAACTTTGTAAGAGCATTAACTAATTCAAAATTAGATGAGTCACCCAGTATTTCTCCTAATGGTAATGTGATAATCTATGCAATATCGGAAAATGGAAATGGTCTTCTTGCTGGTGTTACCTTAAGTGGCGCAAGGTTTAGATTGCCTATTCAAAATGGTGAGGTCAGAGAGCCATCATGGTCCGGTTTTTTAAGATAATTTAAGTCAGGAGAAATCAATGTTCAAAATACAATCTACAAATAATAAGAATTTTTTTAACCTTTTTACTTTCTTATTTCTAATTTCATCATGCTCTAGCATGAATGTAACAGAAGAAGTCGTATATGATGGCGGGATTAGTACTGTGGAAGCTTCAATGGGCAAAGAGTCCCCCTTGGACTATGAAACAAAAGCAATTTTTACAAATGCTACAGTATATTTTGAATTTGATAAATTTAATTTAAATAGTAAATCTCTTCAAACTTTAAAGAGCGCAGTTTCTGCAATGAAAGATAACTCTTCAATTAAAATTACAATTTCTGGCCATGCCGATGAAAGAGGAACTAGAGAATATAATTTAGCACTTGGGCAAAGAAGAGCTGAATCTGTAAGAGATTACTTTGCTGTAAATGGCATAAGTGGTAATAGAATAATGGTTAAAAGTTATGGTGAAGAAAGACCGCTATCCGATGGATCAGATGAAGCTAGTTATGCAAAAAATAGAAGGGCAGAGATAAACTAATTGATGAAAAAAAATTTCTTAATTTTTTCTTTTTTCTTTGTTTTCTCATTAAATTCTTTTTCTCAAGAAAATGATAATGTCGAAGTCGATCTTTTATTTCTTAAAATACAAGAGCTTGAGATAGAGATTGCAGATCTAAGAAATAAACTAGAATCCCAAGATTATTTAATACAAAAATTAATTCAGGAATCAGTGCAAGAAGAGGATATCGCTGGTTCTGATTCAAGTGATTTCGATAATCTTAATTCAACTAATGCTATACGATTTTCTGGTGTTGACGATGCTAAAAGTAAAGAAGAGGTTTACAAAGCAGCAATAAATGCTCTTGGAGAACAGGACTTTGTTAAAGCATCCTCATTATTTAAGTACTTTGTTGAGAGCTTCTTAGATCAAGAGAAACTTCCCTTGTCTTATTTTTGGCTTGGAGAGATAGCGTACATCCAAGAAGACTATCAATCATCAAATGAATACTTCTTAGAGCTCATCACACTTTATCCAGATCATTACAGAATTCCTTTAGCACATAAGAAAATCGGAGATATTTTTTTAAAAAATAATGAGTTTGATAAAGCCAAAGATAAGTATAATTTTGTAATCAGAGAATATCCCAATAACACTGCATCATCTTTGGCCTTGCAGTTATTGAAAAATATGGAATAATCACCTTTTTTTATTATGCATTACCATGGGTCGCTAGCTCAGCTGGTAGAGCAGTTGGCTTTTAACCAATTGGTCACAGGTTCGAATCCTGTGCGACCCACCATTCATCAGGCATAATATTTTTATGAGATTCAAAAATACAGTTCTTACTAGTTTATTATTTTTTCTTGTTCTTTCATCTTGGTATGTTTTAAGAGCAATAAGAAATGAGATGGCTGTTGAAAATTATGGCCAAGATTTTTTATTAATTTTATTATCTATAACAGCCTTAACGATGTTAATAATTAATCCAATTTATTCTTGGATTGCATCTAGAGCAAACTTCAAAAAAATTATAACTTATTGCTATTCTTTTTTAATACTTAACCTATGCATTTTTATTTTTTACTCTCGATCACTTGCTGAAACTGATGTCATCCAAGCTATATGGCTAGGTAGAGTTTTTTATGTTTGGTGTAATATATATTCTTTTTTTGTTGTCTCAATTTTTTGGGTTTTAGTAATCAATATCTTTAGAGATGAAAAATCTAGAAAGCTTTATGGTTTTATTATGGCTGGAGGATCAATAGGAGCAATTTTTGGTTCTGAGATTTCAGTAAGGCTCTCAGAATCTTTTACAAATTTTGGTCTTGAGCTATTTGCATTTTCGTCATCTATTTTGTTATTTGCAGCAATACTTCTAGCAAGATACATAGTTAATTTAAATAATTCTATTGTGCTTGTTAAAGAAGTTGGTGGAAGATGGTCAGATGCAGTTTCTAACATCATGACAGTGAAAGAGGTGAAATCTGTTGCTATATACTCATGGCTTTTTACCTCACTAATGACCATTCAATGGATTAGTGCAATTCCTATTATTGAAGCATACTCTGATCTTGCACCTGACAGAATTGAACTATTTGCTCGTATAGAGCAATTAGTTTCACCCCTTACTTTAATAACACAACTTTTTCTCACATACATTGTTATTTCTTTTTTTGGTATTACCTCGGTATTAATAGTTTATGGATTTTTATTTATTATAGTTTTTCTACTTTATGGATTAGTACCATCAGTTGGTATAGTTGTATTTGCACAGGCTTTATTAAGAGTTTTTGAATATGGTTTTAATAAACCATGTAGAGAAATTATATATAGCCAACTTGAAAAAGAAGATAGATATAAATCAACGGTATTTATTGATACTTTTGTAACTAGATTTGGTGATTTAACAGGAAGCCTTTTTATGGGGTTAGGAAAAATAGCAGCTATTAGTGTGAGCATAATGCCAATGTTAGCCATTCCATTTGCTGGGTTATTTTCTATTACAGGTTATAAGATATCAAAAAACTTTAAAAATAATTCTAGAGAGCTCTAGATTTACCAATTACCTTTTTAATTGAAATAATTTGATTCATAATTCTTTCAGAGGCTTGAAAATTATTTTTAGTTAGATTCAAAGCAAACTCTAACTGACCTAGTGCTTGCTCATTCTGACCAAGCAGAAGAAAATATTCTGCCCTAGATTGATGATACCCAACAATATTTTTGCTATTTCTTTGAATTTCAGAAAGCAAAAGCCAAAGCTGAGGATCTTCATTCCTTCTTATAAGTTGATCTCTAATAATCTCCTCAGATTCAAAAAATCTATCCATTTCTAATAATAATTTCGATTTTGTAATCGTTAGTGGATAATTTTTTGGCGATATTTCTAGGAATTGATTAGACAAATCTAATGCTTTATTAAACTTTTGTGCTTTTGTTAGTATTTCTATTTTTGTTGTATTAAGAAATAAATTTTTTGGATATTTTGATAACAATATGTCTAATAATTTTAAAGATTCATTGAAATTATTATTATTACTATAAGACAACGCTAACCCATAAATATTTTCATCCGATTGTTCTTTTTGAAGTTTAGATTTAAATAGCCTTATTGACTGCGATGGTATTTTTTCATAAAGCACGGCTAATCTTGATTTAATTAATGAGTACTCAAGTGAATTTTTTTTAGTTCCTTCTTCTGAAATGCCTTCTGCAGCATTAAATGCATCATTTATTCTTGATGAAGAAAGAGGGTGGGTGAGCAAAAATTCTGGAGGAATTTCACCCTTAAGCCTTCTAAGATTATTCATATTTTCAAACATTTCACCCATTGAGTTAGGGTTATAACCAGCACGAACAAGATTCGCAAAACCGACTCTATCAGCCTCTTTTTCAAATAATCGACTATACCTAAGGTTTTGAGTTTGCATTAATGCTGGACCAACGGCCATTGCAGATGGATTATTGCTTATTAAAGCTAACGCAATAGATGAAATCATCGTCAATGAAGATGCAAGACTTCTATCTTTAGCACTTAATACATTTCTTGCGAAGTGTCTTTGGCTAAGATGAGCAAGTTCATGAGCCATCACAGACGAAAACTGACCTTCATCATCTGCATTTAAAAATAGACCACCATTAACACCAATAATTCCTCCTGGAGCAGCAAAGGCATTTAGGGAATCGTCATTAATAAGAAGAATAGTAAATCTTCTATCTTTGACTTCGCTATATTCTGAGAGCCTATAAATTAATAATTCAGTATATTCTTGAATTAATGGATCTGAAATCAGGGGTGCTTGAAAATATATCTGTTTTAGAAATTCTCTTCCTATCATTCTTTCTTCCTCAGAAGAAACAGCACCAGAAACCCTATCTCCCAGTTCAGGTAAGTCCAGTTTATTAGTTTCTTGACTCATTAGAGTAAGAGTAATAAAAATTGCTATTATTATGATGTACTTATTCATTGCTTATGACCAAGAATTTCAGTTTATCAAAACTAACATAATGTGGTTTTTTAGATTAATATATCCCATGTTAATGTTTAAATTGCTATATATTTTATAATTTGACTATTTTTTTGTAACTATAGTTCAATTTTTAAAATTAAAAACAATAAGAGATAAATATGCTTGATGAATTAAATAAACTATTAAAAAAAATATTTAGTAATGAAGAAACTATAGTTTTTTCACTAGCAATATTATTATTTTTTGTCGTTATAGCCTATTTTGGATCAATACTGACTCCTTTTTTAATAAGCGTTGTTGTAGCTTATCTATTAGTTGGCTTGCAGAAGAAAATACAATCTTACAATGTTAGCCAAAACACATCTCTTATAATAACGTTTTCCATATTTATAATTTCAGGGGCAACCTTGGTGGTATGGCTGGTTCCTCTTTTATATATTCAGCTACAAGCCTTTATTTTAGATGTCCCTAATTTATTTAACAATTTTTTAGATTTTATGTCTGATTTACCAGCGAAATTTCCAGAGCTAGTGTCATCTGAGCAAATTGCGATATTTTTTCAAGCAGTATCTGAAGAAATAAGTGTTATCGCTCAAAATATTGTTAAGTCATCAATTTCCGGTATTCAAAGCACCATTACAATACTTTTGTACATTATATTATTTCCGATATTAGTTTTTTTCTTTCTATTTGATAGAAAAAATATAATAGATGGCATGCTTAAAGTTATTCCTGGAAAAAGAGAAATGTTTTCTAATGTTTGGACTGAAATGGATATCCAATTAAGTAATTATGTTAGAGGTAAAACTATTGAAATATTTATCGTTGGCATTGTTGCTGCAATCATTTTTTCTTCATTGGGATTAAAATACTCCGCTTTATTATCTGTGCTTGTTGGCTTGTCAGTAATAATTCCATATGTTGGAGCATTTTTAGTAACCATCCCTGTAGTAATTGTAGGTTTATTGCAGTTTGGATTGGGTACTCAGTTTTATTTATTAGTTGGTCTTTATCTATTGCTTCAAGCTTTAGATGGAAATTTGCTTGTGCCCCTTATATTTTCTGAAACAGTGAAGCTACATCCTGTAGTCATTATTTTGGCAGTATTTATTTTTGGAAGTATGTTCGGTTTTTGGGGTGTATTTTTTTCAATTCCAATAGCAACTTTTATAAAAGCAGTCTGGAATGCATGGCCTTCAGCTTTAGAATAAATTAAGTTAGATTTTTTACTGAACTCAAAACATCATCCACATGACCTTTTACTTTTACTGAGCGCCATTCTTTTAAAACAACACCATTAGTGCTTATCAAGAATGTGCTTCTATCAACACCGATATATTCTCTTCCATACATAGACTTTAATTTCATTACATCAAAAGCTTTGCAAACTTTTTCATCAGGATCAGATAATAATTCAAATGGAAATGATTGTTTGGATTTAAAATTTTCATGAGATTTAATACTATCCCGAGAAACACCCAAAATTTCAGTATTTAATTTTTTAAAAATTTTAAAGTTATCTCGAAATTCTTGACCTTCTGTAGTGCAGCCGGGAGTGCTGTCTTTTGGATAAAAATAAATTACAAGATTTTTTCCAATAAAATCTTTATTAGAGATAGTAAGCTCACCAGTAGATTTAGCATTAAATTTAGGACATTTTTTACCTTCTAATTTTTTAGTCATATTTTTTTACCTTAAGTTTTTATAATAAAATAGTGTATAGTCCTATTTTTTACTGAAAATTTTATTCATGCAAGCATTACAGGGAAGTTTAGTTGCTTTAGTTACCCCATTTCAAAAAGATGGTAGTGTAGATTACGAATCTCTAAGGCGCTTAATTGATTGGCATATAGACCAAGGGACAGATGGTATTGTATCTGTTGGAACTACTGGTGAATCAGCAACTTTAAATGTTAATGAGCATATTGATGTAATAGAGTTTACTGCTAATCATGTAGATAAAAGAGTCCCAGTAATTGCAGGCACTGGAGCAAACTCAACCCAAGAGGCAATAGATTTATCAGAAGAATCAAGAAGGAAGGGAGCTGACCATGTCCTTTTAGTAACACCTTATTACAATAAACCAAATCAAAAAGGCTTAATAGCTCATTTTGAAAAGATAGCTAATTCAGTTTCAATAAATCAAATTTTATACAATGTTCCATCTCGCACCGCATGCGACTTACTCCCAGAAAGTGTAGAGGTATTATCTAAGCACAAAAATATTATAGGAATTAAAGAGGCTGTTGATAATATGGACAGAATCAAATCCCTAACCAACATTTCAAAAAATAATAATGATTTTTTAGTTTTTTCCGGAGATGATCCAACATTTATGAACGCATTAAATAATGGAGCACATGGTGTGATATCTGTTGCTGCAAATATCATACCTAAATCAATATCTGATATATGTTCTTTTATTCGTGAAAATAACAAAGAGGAAGCAAGGGCTCTCAATGAAATTAATAATAATTTATATAAATTATTATTTGTTGAATCAAATCCTATCCCTCTAAAGTGGATGTTATATAAGATGGGGTTAATACAAAACTCAATTAGACTTCCATTAATTGAATTAGATGAAACTTTTCATGATGAAACAATGTCTGAGTTAATGAGATTAAAACTATTATGATAAAAAAACTATTAACCATTAATTTAATTTTTTTTACAGCATCCTGTTCGTATATCACAGGTCCTGAAGGATATTTCCCTTCAACCAAGGATGATTTTTTAAAAGAAAATGTAGAAGAGGATATTTATCTCCCAGAAAATTTAGAACTAACATTTATTGAAAATCATTATCCTGTCAATGATGCGGGGGAGTCTATTGTCAACCCAGGAGTCCCAAAACCAAGACAAATATTTGCTACGTCTGGTAATAGCTCTGTTCAGCTTAGAAGGCTAGGTGAATTAATGTGGATCTATGTTGAAACTCTTCCATCAACCTCATGGCCTATTACTAAAAGTTATTGGAACACCTCTTCATTTGAAACCCTTAATGCAGATCCATTAACTGGAGAAATTGAGATAAATTTTGATGAAACCTCAGTTTTGAGAATGAAAATTGAGCATGGTATTAAAGAGGCCTCAACTGAAATATTTCTAGCTCAAATTAATAAAAGCTCAAATGAAATAATTAGTAATCCTGATCTTATACAATCTGAGCTAAGCAATTTGGTTAATTATTTTGCTGAGTCTGTTGATCAGTTCTCAGGTACCTCTTTAGCTGCTCAGAATTTAAATGATATAAAGAAAGCTAAGATATTTGTTGAAGATGGCCAAACTGTTATTGAGCTTGATTTAAATTTTGACAGAGCATGGTCTTCAGTTTCAAAAGCAATGAATGCATCTGAGATTTTTACTAATGACAAAAATAGAAGTAATGGTATTTTTTATGTTAGTTATGCTGAAGAAGAAGATGATGGTATCTTTTCATTCTTTAACATTAGTGGAAGTAGTAAAACTAAAAAAGTTAATTTTAATGATGCTCAATTTGAAGTAAAAATTACAGAAAAAAACAATAAAACATATGTAAGAGCGTATTCAAAAGATGGTAAAATTGAAGATGCTGAAAAGCTAATATCTAAAATTAATGAATCTCTAAGTTAAGGCTAAACATGGATAAAATTAAAGAAATAACAAAAGGAAAAGCTAAGTCATTATATACAACTTCAAAGGATGATCGCTTAGTGATGCATTTTAGTGATGATACATCTGCTTTTGATGGAAAAAAGAAAGAAGCTTTACTGGGTAAGGGTGCTGTTAATAATCAATTCAATGCATTCATAATGGATCATTTGCAAAATAATGGAATAGAAACCCATCATATAGAAGTTCTTAATAATAACGATTCACTAGTATGGAATTTAAACATGTTTCCAATAGAGTGTGTTATCAGAAATAGAGCATCTGGTTCAATTTGCAGAAGACTGGGAACAGAAGATGGTTTAATACTTGAGAGCCCTTTATTTGAATTCTTTCTAAAAGACGATGACTTAGGAGATCCCCTCATCAATGATGAGCATATAATTTCATTTGGTTGGGCTACTAAAGATCAAATAGATGAAATGAAAAAACTTACATATAAAGTTAATTCAGTTCTTAAAGAATTATTTATTAACTCAGGTTTGATTTTAGTTGATTTCAAAGTTGAATTTGGTGTTAATGGCAATGGGACAATATTATTGGCAGATGAGTTTACACCCGATGGATGTAGGTTATGGGATTCAGAAACTCTTAAAAAAATGGACAAAGATAGATTTAGACAAGGTCTTGGAGATGTTGTTGAATCTTATCATCAAGTTGCAGATAGATTGGGCATGAATATAATAGTTGACTAAATTAGTCAGGTATTTATAATTCGTGCGTGAAATTAACAACAAAAAGTAAATATGCAGTCAGTGCTCTAGCAGAGTTACATCTTCTAGAATCTTCTGGCCCAGTAGCGCTATCAGACATATCGATCAGTCAGAACATAGAGCTTAATTATCTTGAGCAAATATTTAGAAAGTTAAGAATTGCTGGGATAGTTGAAAGCTCAAGAGGAAGAAATGGTGGTTATTCATACGCAAGAGATCCATCTAGTGTCTCTATTAGAGAAATTATGAATGCAGTTGAAGAGGATTTAGATGCCACAAATTGTAATGGGTTAAACACCTGTAAAGAAGGAAAAAAATGCAATACTCATAATTTATGGCATGAATTAAATCAAGTTGTAGATAGTTACTTAAGTAAAATAACAATTAATAACCTTGTCGAATCAAATAAAAGCCCATATATAGAGTTAAGAGAAATAATATGACAACAAATTCAACAATATACTTAGATTATGCGTCTACAACTCCGGTTGATCCAAGAGTTGCCTCCAAGATGATGCAATTTTTAACACCTGACGGAGAGTTTGGCAACCCTGCTTCTCGCTCTCATAGATATGGATGGAAGGCTGATGATGCTGTTGAGGAAGCTAGATCTCATGTGGCAAATTTAGTTAATTGTGATCCAAGAGAGATTGTATGGACATCAGGAGCAACTGAAGCAGATAATTTAGCTGTTAAGGGAGTCGCAAGGTTTTATAAATCAAAGGGTACTCATATTATTACCTCTAAAATAGAGCATAAAGCTGTTCTTGATCCTTGCAGGCAACTTGAGAGAGAAGGTTTTGAAGTTACATACCTTGAGCCAGACGAAGGCGGTATTATTCATCCAAATCAAGTACAAGAAGCCATTAAAGAAAACACGATCTTAGTTTCATTAATGCATATCAACAATGAATTAGGAACCCTTAATGATTTAAATGCTATTGGAGAGATAACAAGAAAGGCGGGAGCTTTTTTCCATGTAGATGCCGCCCAAAGTACTGGGAAAGTTGAAATTGATTTATCAGTTTTGCCTGTTGATTTGATGTCTTTTTCTGCTCATAAAACATATGGTCCAAAAGGGATTGGTGCATTATTTGTAAGAAGAAAGCCAAGAGTAAGGATTGAAGCGCTAATTCATGGAGGCGGTCATGAAAGAGGAATGAGGTCAGGTACACTAGCACCTCATCAAATTGTGGGAATGGGTGAAGCTTTTAGAATTGCTAAAGAAGAAATGAAAGATGATCATATCAAAGTGGATAAATTTCATAAGAAATTTCTTGAGGAAGCAATGAAAATAGAACATGCATATATAAATGGAGATTTAAACAATAAAGTGCCAAATATATTAAATATTAGTTTTAATTTTGTTGAGGGCGAGTCGTTAATAATGGGGCTCAAAGATATTGCTGTTTCATCAGGATCTGCATGTACATCTGCAAGCTTAGAGCCATCATATGTATTAAGAGCTTTAGGAAGGAAAGATGAATTGGCTCACAGTTCTATTAGGTTTTCTTTTGGAAGGTTTACGAATGAAAACGAAGTAGATAAAACATTATCAATTTTACACAATGTTGTAGATAGACTAAGAGAGTTATCTCCACTTTGGGAAATGCATTTAGATGGAATTGATCTGGACACAGTGAAGTGGGATACCCACTAAAATAGGAGTTATATTATGGCTTATAGTAAAAAAGTAGTAGATAAATTTGAAAATACA
>Ga0206677_10000587_pt1 | contig 34525 bp, 16 predicted proteins | sample M130m12015metaG_FD_155475 | JGI IMG/M metagenome (GOLD analysis project Ga0206677, IMG submission 155475) | Ammonia-oxidizing marine archaeal communities from Monterey Bay, California, United States - M1 30m 12015 | ecosystem: Environmental > Aquatic > Marine > Intertidal zone | place: USA...
GGATCAGAGCTGGGCGTTGAAAACTTCATTATGGGAATGGCGCACCGAGGACGTTTAAATACATTAACCAATATCTTCAAAAAAAGACCAAAGGATATTTTTGCAGAATTTGAAGGTAAAGAATTTGACTTTGAAACGACATTTGATGGGGATGTAAAATATCACCAAGGTTTCACCTCTAAAATAACTTTAGATAGTGGTAAAGAAGTTGGTCTAACACTCGCCCCGAACCCTTCACACCTCGAAGCTATAAACGGAGTAGTTGAAGGTATTGCTAGAGCTAAAATTGACCATATATATAAGGATGAGCAAAAAGTATGTCCTGTCTTGATTCATGGAGATGCTGCAATTGCAGGCCAAGGAATTGTATATGAAACAATACAAATGGCCGAGCTCGATGGCTACAGAACAGGGGGAACAATACATATTGTGGTCAACAATCAAGTTGGCTTTACTACAAACTACCTTGATGGAAGATCATCGACCTATTGCACCGATATTGCAAAAACAACACTCAGCCCAGTCTTTCATGTGAACGGAGATGATGTTGAGGCAGTAATTACAGCTATTGAAATCGCAATGGAATATAGGCAACAATTTCATCGTGATATTTTTATAGACCTCCTATGTTACAGGAAATTTGGACACAACGAGGGTGATGAGCCAAAATTCACACAACCAAAACTCTATAATCTGATTGCCAAACACCCAAATCCAAAAGATATATACTACAACCAACTTGAGGCTGATGGTATTTTAACAAAAGATGAAGCGAAGAAAATTGAGGGAGAATATAATACTTTTCTAGAGCAAGAATTTGATTTGGCAAACAAATCAGAAAAAGCTTTAGTACATGATTTCCTTAGTGAAATCTGGGAAGATTATCGCTATTGCAATGGTAAAGACTTTGATGCTTCACCAGATACCAAAGTAAACCTAAAGGCCCTAAAAGAGCTAGGCATCAAACTTTCCACATTACCTGAAGGTAATAAATATTATAGAAAAATAGGAAAGATCTTTAAAGACCGATTAAAAGCATTCAGTAGTGATTCACTAGATTGGGGAAGCGCTGAAATGCTTGCCTACGCTTCATTACTAACAGAAGGACACCCTATAAGAATCTCCGGCCAAGATGTAGAACGTGGTACATTTTCACACAGACACGCCGTTGTGAAAACTGAGGATACAGAAGAGGAAGTTGAAACGTTGAACCTTCTTGATAAATCGCAAGCGAAATTTACAATTTATAACTCCTTACTAAGTGAATATGGTGTTCTAGGTTTTGAATATGGATACTCCTTAGCATGTCCGAAAGGCTTAACCATTTGGGAAGCTCAATTTGGTGATTTTTTCAATGGTGCTCAAATAGTCGTTGATCAATTTATTTCAGCAGGTGAAGATAAATGGGCAACCCAATCAGGACTGGTTTTACTTTTACCTCATGGTTATGAAGGTCAAGGAGCCGAACATTCAAGTGGTCGAATGGAAAGGTTTTTACAGCAGTGTGCTGATCAAAACATGCAAATTGTAAATACCTCAACACCTGCAAATCACTTCCACCTTCTTAGGAGACAATTAAAAAGAGAATTTAGAAAGCCATTAGTGATTTTTACGCCTAAAATGCTTTTAAGACACCCAATGGCAACATCCAAAATGGAATCTTTAGCAAAGGGAGGCTTTCAAGAAGTCATAGATGATGTGAATATTCAGTCTAAAAATATTGATACTGTTGTGCTATGTTCTGGCAAGTTTTATTACGAAATGAAAATTAAAGCCAAAGAGCTTGGTGTTGAAAATATGGTCTTCATTAGAATAGAGCAATTATATCCATGGCCTCAAAAGCAAGTTGATAAAGTCTTGTCAAAATACCAAGCAAAACATATCATTTGGGCACAAGAAGAACCTGAAAACATGGGTGCATGGCAATATGTGGCCATGCAAAATAGAAAACTAGCAATTACTGGTGTTTCTAGACCGGCCTCTGCTGCATCAGCTGAAGGTTCAAAAAAACTACACGAAAAGAGATTGGCAAAATTATTTAACGAGCTCTTTTCATTTGCAAATGACAAAAGTTCACTAAAAAAATAAAGACATGAGTTTGTTAGAAATGAAAGTCCCTAGTCCAGGTGAATCAATTTCAGAGGTTGAAATTGCAGCTTGGCTTGTTAGCGAAGGAGATTACGTAGAGAAAGATCAAGCTATTGCAGAAGTTGATTCTGACAAAGCGACCTTAGAGCTTCCCGCTGAAGAGAGTGGAACAATTCAATTTAAGGCTGAAGAAGGAGATGTTGTTGAAGTAGGACAAGTCGTCTGCATCATTGACACATCGGCAAAAGCTCCAGAAAATTCTGAACCTGTGATTGTAAAGGAAGAAAAACCAGCGCCAAAACCAGAGGTGAAGCAACAAGCTCCAAAAGTAGCAACTACAGAAAAAAAGAGCTATGCAGAAGGTACGCCAAGTCCTGCCGCAGCTAAAATAATGTCTGAAAATAATGTTGAATCTGGGCAAATTTCAGGTACAGGAAAAGATGGGAGGATTCTAAAAAGTGACGTCTTAGAGGCGCTTTCTAAAGGCTTAGAAATGCCCATTCAAAAAGGATGGTCCAATAGCAGAGAAACCTCAAGAGAAAGAATGTCAATGCTTCGACGAAAAATTGCGGAAAGACTCGTTTCTGTTAAAAACGAGACAGCAATGCTCACAACCTTCAATGAGATTGATATGAAGCCTATCATGGACTTAAGGAAAAAGTATAAAGAAGCTTTTGCCAAAAAACACGAGGTAAATCTTGGTTTCATGTCGTTTTTCACAAAAGCTGTGACTGAAGCATTACAATTGTTTCCTGCAGTAAATGCTCAAATTGATGGCAATGAAGTTCTTCTTCATGATTATGCTGATATTGGGATTGCTGTTTCATCTCCTAAAGGATTAATGGTTCCGGTGGTAAGAAATGCCGAAAGTATGAGTCTTGCCGAAATTGAGAGCGAGATAAAAAGACTAGCAATTAAAGCTAGAGATGGTAAAATTACACCTGATGAAATGACAGGTGGAACTTTCACCATAACTAATGGTGGTGTTTTTGGCTCAATGCTCTCAACACCTATTATTAATCCGCCTCAATCCGCCATTTTAGGTATGCATAACATTGTTGAACGGCCGGTTGCAATTAATGGCAAAGTGGAAATAAGACCAATCATGTATTTGGCCTTATCTTATGACCATAGAATTATAGATGGAAAAGAATCCGTTAGCTTTTTAGTAAAAGTTAAGGAAATGCTTGAGAATCCTGATAAAATGATTTTCGGTTCTAAAGACCCCAAAGAAATTCTTCTAGGTCTTTAATTCAAACGGACTTCTTACATTTTAGGTATTTTAAGGCTTGTATTTTCGTATATTTGGGGCCCTTAACAAGCTCAAATGTCCAAAGTAAGAAAACAAGAAGCACTCGACTATCATTCATCTGGTAAACCTGGAAAAATTGAAGTCATTCCAACCAAGCCATATGCATCCCAAAGAGATTTATCTTTAGCCTACTCACCTGGTGTGGCTGAGCCATGCTTGCGCATTTCAGAAAACATAGATGATGTCTATAAATACACAAGCAAAGCCAATCTTGTCGCTGTAATTTCAAATGGAACAGCCGTACTTGGACTTGGAGATATTGGACCAGAGGCATCTAAACCTGTTATGGAAGGAAAAGGTTTACTCTTTAAAATATTCGCTGATATTGATGTCTTCGACATTGAAATTGACGCAAAAGACCCAGAGTTATTTATTCAGACGGTGAAAGCAATTGCGCCTACATTTGGAGGGATAAATCTTGAGGATATAAAAGCTCCTGAAGCTTTTGAAATTGAAAGTCGACTAAAAGAGGAATTAAACATTCCTATCATGCACGATGACCAGCACGGAACGGCAATTATTTCCTCCGCTGCACTATTGAATGCATTAGAAATTGCTAACAAAAAGATTGAAAAAATAAAGGTGGTTGTGTCAGGTGCAGGAGCATCAGCCATGTCCTGTGTAAAGCTATACAGGTCGCTAGGTGTTCAGCTTAAAAACATATTTATGTTTGATTCAAAAGGCCTCATTTGGAATGGTCGCGAAGGACTGGATAAAATGAAGAAAACTTATGCAGTGCACAGAAAAGAGTGTTCCTTTGATGATGTTTTTAAAGGTGCAGATGTGTTTCTAGGTTTATCGCGCGCGGGACTCGTTTCCAAAGAAATGATTGCATCGATGGCCATTAACCCTATTGTATTTGCTTTAGCTAACCCTGAACCAGAAATATCATATAAACAAGCAACGTCAGCGAGAGAAGATATTATTATGGCAACAGGAAGGTCCGACCATCCTAACCAAGTCAATAATGTACTTGGTTTTCCATTTATTTTTAGAGGAGCCCTCGATGTAAGAGCCACTTCGATAAACGAAGAAATGAAACTTGCTGCCGTTAAAGCCATTGCGGAATTAGCAAAAGAAACAATTCCTGAAGAAGTGGTTGAAGCCTATGGTGAAAAATCAATCTCTTTTGGAAAAGATCAAATTATACCTAAACCATTAGACCCACGATTAATATACAAGGTAGCTCCAGCTGTTGCCAAAGCTGCCATGACGTCTAAGGTTGCAAGACAGCCCATTGAAGATTGGGAAAAATACGAACACCAACTTAAAAAGAGATTAGGTCTTGATAACAAACTCCTCAGAGACATAACTCTCAAAGCTCAAAACAGTCCTAAAAAAGTTGTCTTTACCGAAGGTGACAATATTAAAATTTTGAAAGCAGCCCAAATTGCCTACGAGGAAGGTATCGCCACTCCTGTTTTATTGGGAAGAAAGACTAAAATCATGGAGCTCATGGAAGAATACGCTATTGAGCTTCCAGAAGTAGAAATTGTCGATCCCAAGGGGGATGAAGAAAACGAGCGTCGAGAAAAATATGGACAAGCTTTCTTTGAAATTAGAAAAAGAAAAGGTTTTACAGAGTATGAGGCCGTGCAAATCATGAGAGAACGCAACTACTTTGGCTCTATGATGGTGAGTGAAGGAGATGCTGACGCGATGATTACAGGTGTGACACGAGGCTATCGCTCATGTATAAAGCCAGCTTTAAGCTCGGTAGGAATGCAAAAAGATGTAAAGGTAATTTCTGGGATGTATATTTTAAATACAAAAAGAGGACCTTTATTTTTAGCCGATACAACAATTAACCTAAACCCTACAGCAGAGGAGCTCGCAGAGATAACAGTGAACGTGGCTAAGACAATACGAAAATTTCAAGTAAACCCTCGTATAGCATTATTAAGCTACTCTAATTTCGGGTCCTCTCCTGGGGCGGATGCAGTAAAAATGGGGGAGGCTGTCAAAATCCTTCATGAAAAACACCCAAATATTATTGTAGACGGCGAAGTTCAAGCAAACTTTGCCTTGGATTCTGACATGATGAATGAGAAGTTTTCTTTTTCACAAATCGCCAATAGGGATGTAAACACACTAATATTTCCAAACCTTTCAGCTGGTAACATTTCTTATAAGCTACTCCAAAATATGGTTGATGGAGATGCTGTTGGACCAATACTCATAGGCTTAAAGAAATCTATTCATATACTTCAACTAGGGGCGAGTGTTAGAGAAATAGTAAACATGGTAAAGATTGCGGTAATAGACGCCAAAAACAAATAATTATGATTGCTCAAATTCAAGGTAAACTCATAGAAAAGAACCCAACTGATTTACTTATAGATTGTAATGGTGTTGGTTACGAAATAAAAATATCACTGAATACTTTTAGTGCCCTTCCAGATTCCGAATTCATTCGGGTACATACCAAATTAATTGTAAGGGAAGATGCACAATTACTCTATGGTTTTTATTCGAAAGAAGAAAGAGACATGTTCAATTTACTTATTAGCGTTTCTGGCATTGGACCAAACACCGCGATGATTATGCTTTCATCACTAACGCCAGCGGATGTGGCTCATGCCATTCAAAGTGACGATGTGGCAACAATTCAAAGCGTCAAGGGCATTGGTGCAAAAACAGCGCAACGTGTTATTATTGATTTAAAAGGCAAAGTTTTAGCATTTGAATCGGATGCGGAAAATATTGGTGGAGCAAACAATACAAACAGATTTGATGCGTTAAATGCTTTAGTTTCTCTAGGGTTCGACAAAAAAGCAGCAGAAAAAACTTTAAACAAGATAGATTCTGGTGCAAGTTCAGTTGAAGAACTCATAAAAGAGGCACTGAAGCTATTATAAATTGAATACTTGTAAAACATACGGGACGAATGCAAAATGGAGTATCTTGCTCCTCTTTCATCTATTGACTTGGACTGCTTTCGGTCAAGGTGATAGTATTCAGCTTCCTTTTCCAATTTACAATCCTCAAAATCCATTTCAAGTTGAAACGCAAAGCTTTGATTTGGGAGATCCTACGGGATTGGAACAAAACATCTCTTACGATCCAATAACAGGCACTTATATTTTTTCAGAAACTTTGGGCAATGGGCTAGATTATAGAAACCCTTCATTTTTAACTCTTGACGAATATTTAGAATTCAAGCGAGAAAAATCAATGTCACAAGATTGGTTGGAAATCATTGAAGAAGAAACCGAAGAGAATCGTGCTTTTGAGCTACCCATTAAAATCGGAAGTAAGGCTTTTGAAAACTTCTTTGGTTCAGATGAAATAACAATTAAACCTCAAGGTAATATAGAACTCTCACTTGGAGCCAATCATAGCAGATATGATAACCCATTACTGCCTCTTCGTCAAAGACGCGTAACCCGATTTGATTTTCAGCAAAACATCAATATGGATATTGTTGGACAAATAGGGACGAAACTTAAAATTGGAGCGAAATACAATACCCAAGCATCATTTGATTTTGAAAACATTTCTAAACTTGAACATACAGGAGATGAAGATCAAATCCTACAGAAAATAGCTTTGGGGAATGTCGCATTAGAATTACCAACATCGTTGATTCAGGGTTCACAAACACTTTTCGGAGCAAAAACTCAATTAAAATTCGGGCGTGCGACAATAGATTTAATTGCAGCCTCTTCTAAAGGGCAGAGAAATGAAATCAATGTTAGTGGCAAAGCACAAGTTCAAGAGTTTGAGTTAACTGCTGACAACTATGAAGCAAATAGACATTACTTTCTAAATCTATACCATCAGCAACATTATGATGAAGCGATGTCTACACTTCCTGTTGTAAATTCAACAATGTATATCACAAGAATAGAAGTATGGGTGACAAATAGAAACAATAGCATTGAGAACACTAGAAACATTGTTGCTTTTTCTGATTTGGGAGAAGCAAAAGCTGAAAATTGTCAAGGAGAACCCGGTTCCTTTTCTGCAAATGAAATTCCACAAAATGAGGCCAATGGTTTGTACAATTGGGCATCAAACCAACCTGCGATAAGAGGCTTTGCAAATTCTGTTAGTGTCCTAAGCTCACAATTCTCCAGTCCTGGTCCATTTGAACAAGCTGTGGAATATGAAAAACTAGAAAATGCTAGAAGATTGGAAACTAGTGACTTTACCTACAATGCTTTACTAGGATATATTTCATTAAACAGCCCTCTTAACAATGATGAGGTTTTATCTGTTGCATATGAATATACGTATCGTGGAGAAACCTATCAGATTGGAGAATTTTCTACCGATGGCTCAACAGGCCAAGATGCATTAATTTTAAAGCTTCTTAAACCAACAATCACGAATCCTAAAAACAAAATTTGGGACCTAATGATGAAAAACGTATACTCAATCGGAGCATATCAGGTTGACCAACTTGGCTTTAAAATAGATGTGCTTTACAACAATCCTGAAACTTCAGTTGAGCTTCCTATTATACCTTTTGACGGTGTTGATAAGAAACAAATTGTCACACTAATTGACATGGATAAAATCAACCAAAACAATCAACCTTTTTCTGACGGTGTATTTGACTTTGCCCCCTTTAATCAAGTGCAAAACAAAATAGACAATGGGGGTACAATTAACAAAAAAAACGGACGGATCTTTTTCTCAACCGTTGAGCCTTTCGGTCAAACCTTAGCTAATAAATTAACAGCCGCGGGTATTCCTGAAATCACTGTAGATAAAATAGCTTTTTATGAGCTTTATGATTCTACAAAAACAGCGGCACAACAAATACCTAGCAAAAATAGATTTGTCTTTAAAGGAGAGTACCAATCCTCCATTACCTCAGATATTCCACTAAACGTTATGTCCGTTCCCGAGGGTTCTGTTTCTGTAACTGCGGGAGGTATCAGGTTAATTGAGGGCGTTGATTATACCGTTGACTATGCGTTTGGTAGGGTTAAAATATTAAATACAGGAATCCTCGAATCAAATACACCAATTAAAATATCGATTGAAAGCAATTCTGTATTCGGGTTTCAAGCTAGGTCAATGGTTGGAGGAAGGTATCAATACCGTTTTAGTGACCGTTTAAAACTCGGTGCAACATGGGTTCGAATGATGGAACGTCCGGTAACTCAAAAAGTTGATTTCGGTAGTGAGCCATTCAAGAATAATGTTATCGGGGCAGATATTGCCTTGAGGACGGACATTCCATTTCTTACGAAGCTGGTGGATTTTTTACCTGTGATTTCAACAAAACAGATGTCAACATTATCCTTCACAGGAGAATTTGCGCACTTAATCCCTGGACAACCTAGAGCAATTCAAAAAGAAGGAACCTCTTACATCGATGATTTTGAAGCCGCTCAAAGTGCCATTGACTTGAGAAATGTAAATGCTTGGAGGCTCGCGTCAATACCCCAAGGTCAGCCAAGCTTATTTCCAGAAGCGACGAAAAAAGACCTAAGTGCTGGATTTAATCGAGCAAAAACGGCCTGGTATGTTATAGACCCCGTTTTCTTTCAAGGAACTTCCTTGACACCTCAACATATTCAAGAAAATGGTGGGGCAATTACGAGTGATAGTAGAATGAGGCAAGTAAACCAAAACGATATATTCCCACTTGTAGATATTCCATATGGTGGGATTCAAAACCTGCCCGTTCTTGATTTAGCTTACTATCCAAAAGAGAGAGGTATGTATAACTATGATACTACAAATACTGTAGATTCGATTGGACAATTTGTTGATCCTGAAGAACGATGGGGTGGTATCATGAGAGGGCTTACAACCAATGATTTTGAAGTCGCCAACATTGAATTTATTCAGTTTTGGGTACTCGACCCTTTTAACGAAGATGCTGAAGCGGTAGATAGCAATGCCTTTCACAATGGCGGAGACCTTTATTTCAATTTAGGAAATATCTCAGAGGATGTCCTGCCAGATTCTAGGAAGAGTTTTGAGAATGGTTTACCACCACAAGGAGTCTCAGTCGATGACAACATTGATACTACTGATTGGGCTCGCGTATCGACGCAACAAGTGGTTGTAAATGCCTTTGATAATGACCCCGCTTCCCGTCTCAATCAAGATGTCGGCTTAGATGGCTGGGATAATTCAGAGGAAGGAATTGCATTTCAAGATTACGTAGCTTGGGTAAATAATCATCCAAATATGACACCCGAAATAAAACAACAGTTAGTAAATGACCCATCAGGAGATAATTACAACTATTATCTGGATGATAATTATGATAATGCAGAGGCTGATATTCTTAAACGATATAAAAAGTACAACGGAATGGAGGGCAACTCTCCTACCACAGAGATTTCCGCTTCAATCAATGCAAATGGCTATCCTACGCAAGCAACCAATATGCCAGATATTGAAGATATCAATCAAGACAACAACCTTTCTGAAACAGAAAGCTATTTTCAATATAAGGTGAGTCTCAGAAGAAATGACATGCAAGAGGGTAGTAATTATATCACCAATAAGCAGGTATATACAAATGGTAATAAAAGTGAGACCTGGTATCAGTTTAAAGTTCCAATTACAGATTACGAAAAACGTGTAAACGGAATTCAAGATTTCCGATCTATACGATTCATGAGAATGTTTCTAAAGAACTTTGACGAAGAGGTCGTTGTTCGTTTTGCAAGGCTTGAATTAATTCGAGGAGAATGGAGAAGGTTTGTTGAAGATCTTAGCCAACCTGGGCTGAGTATACAACCTGACCCAAATCTAACCACCTTTAATATCGGTGCAGTTAATATACAAGAAAACGAACAAAGGGACCCCATCAATTATAGCGTACCTCCAGGAATTCAAAGAGAAGTTGATCCCTCTCAACCATATGCGAGACAGATGAATGAACAGTCTCTTGTTCTCGAGATCTGCAACCTTCAAGATGGCGATGCTAGGGCGGCATACAGAAACGTGCAATTCGATGTTCGTACATACAAGAAACTCAAGATGTTTGTTCATGCCGAAGAGATCATCCCTAATACACTTGACGACCATGAACTAACGCTGTTTCTTCGCTTAGGGACTGATTTTGTTGATAATTATTACGAGTACGAGCTCCCAATGGATGTTTCAGAATGGTATGAAAATGGTGCAGATGACATATGGCCTGCGACCAATGATATTGAAATCGTTTTTGATGACCTCATCAATTTAAAAAAAGAAAGAAACGCTATAGTCGAAGAGGGAGGAACTGGTATTTCATATATTGTAGAATACTCTAAAACTGATCCAAAAAATAACGAAAGAAGAATAAAAGTTAAAGGAAGTCCAAATCTACAAGGATTGAAGACTATTATGATTGGTGTTCGAAACCCTCTCCAAAATGACCCAAATAATATTTGGCTGCCGGATGATGGAGATGCCGAATGTGTGAATGTTTGGGTCAACGAAATGAGACTTACTGATTTTGTCAGTGAGGGCGGTTCTGCCGCAGTTGGACAATTACAATTGAAGCTTGCAGACTTTGCCAACATCAACGCCTCAGGAAACTACTCTGGAATAAATTGGGGAAGTGTAGATAGCCGTGTTCAAGATCGACAAAGAAATGAACAAATAGGATTTGATTTAAATTCAACAATTCAGTTAGGGCAATTTTTTGGGAAACAAGCTCGAGTTTCTTTACCATTTTTTTATGGCTACTCTCTAGGTCTGATCAACCCCGAATATGACCCTTTCAATCCAGATATTAAACTGGCGGATTATGATGATGCGACTAGAAGAGAACGTAAAAAACTAGGACAAGATTTTAATGAAAGAAAATCATTCAACTTTTCGAACGTAAGAAAAGAAGCAAAGGCAGGAAGTAAAAATCATTTCTGGAGAATATCCAATTGGGCGGCAAGTTATGCTTTCTCAGAAAACCTGCAGCGAGATTTTAATACTAAAAAAGACCTCACAAAAACATGGACAGGTGCTTTAAATTATAATTACACTTTCAAAGGAAAACCACTGCAACCATTTAAAAAATGGAAACCTGTTCAGAAAAACAAATACCTCAAACTCATAAAGGATTTCAATGTTTTCTTGATGCCTAAAAACATTTCCTTTACAAATGACTATTCAAGAATCTATAATGAACGTCAGGTTAGAAATAATTTAGTTCCAGACTATGAATTTGACCCTATATTTTTAAAGCGTTTTGACTGGAATAGAAAATATGAAATTGGTTATGACATAACCCGAAACCTCAAAACGACCTTTAGTGCGAGAAATCAAGCTATTTTCGAAGAAGGAAACAACAGTGTTGACCGCAATGCAAATCCTGAGGGATATCGTGAGTTTTTAGACACGATACGTTCGCAAATGGCGACCTTGGGTAGAACAATGCAATATAACCAAAACGTAACCATAAACTACAAGATTCCTTTTAATAAATTCCCGTTAACAAATTGGATCAATGCCAATATAAAATATACCGGGGGTTACAACTGGTCGAGAGCACCGTTGGGTCAAAGTGCCTTTGGAAATACGATTCAAAACAGTCGAAATATCAATATGACTTCTCAAGCTAATTTTGTCAACTTATATAACAAAGTGCCATTCTTCAAAAAAATCTTGTCTGAAGGCCGAAACTCAAGAGGTAGAATTAACCCTCGTAGCGGTCCAGGAAGCAAAGGGTCTGATGGCAACAACCCAAAAACAAATTCCGAGGAAGATAAAAAATGGGAGTGGATCATTGTTGAAGACTTAGAGCCGGAAATCCCATTAGATTCAATGACAAAAGAAGAACTAAAGGCATACAAGAAAAAGAATAGAGCGCACAAAAGAAAAACGCGAAAAGAAGAACGTGCAAAAAGAAAAGTCCCAAAAATCCTTGGATTCTTTGCTCGAATGATTATGACTATAAGAAATGTCTCCGGCACATATGCATTGACTGACGGAACGCTACTCCCAGGTTTTTCTGAAGAATCTAGATTTCTAGGGATGAATAATTCTACAACCCAACTCAGTGGGTTTGTATTCGGGCAACAAGGCTACGATATTTTTGGAAGGTCAAACGGTTACAATGTATCCCAGTTGGCAACGGATAATAATTGGTTGGTTCGAAATGAAAACCTCAATACCCAATATGCGACAACGCATTCCACTAATTTATCAATGCGTGCCACCTTAGAACCTTTAAAAGATGTCAATATTGATTTAAACCTAAATAGAAACTACTCTAATAACTCTGGAGAGTTCTATCGTTGGAACGAAGGAACTGAAGCATTTGAGGGGCAAAGCCAGTTCCAAACCTCCACCCTCACCTATTCAACAATCACATGGGGCACCTCATTTATTAAACAGGGATCGCAATACCAATCTTCAGTATTCGATAATTTATTAAATAATCGAACTGACGTTTCTCAACTTATAGGTAGTCAAAATTCAAATTCTTCATTAACAGGCGCGGGTGGATATTACAGTGGTTATTCAGGAAGTCAGCAAGATGTTGTTCTTGGCGCATTCATGACGGCATTTAATGATGCAGCTGTAAATAGTAGAAATATTGACCCTATGCAAAGCGTGCCGTTACCAAATTGGTCCGTAAACTATAGCGGACTTACCAAGTATAAATGGACTAAGAAATTCTTAAAGTCTTTTATCTTAAGACATGGATACAGTTCTACAGTTTCGTTGAATGGCATGCAAACTAATTTAAATTCAGAATCAGATAACCAAGGAAATCTAATCGCATTAGATATCGATAACAATTACATTCCTGATATGCAAATTCAAAATGTTGTAATTAGCGAACGTTTTTCCCCTCTTATAGGTATCGATGCAAATTGGATCATTGGAAATCATACCCTTCAGACTCGATTTGAATACAAAAAAGACAGGCAAGCAACTCTAGCGCTTAGTAACAATCAGGTTACAGAGTCTCTCTCCGAGGAGATTGTTATTGGTACAGCGGCCCGCATTAAAGATGTCAAGCTACCTTTCCGTAATATTAAATCAAGCGATGTAAATATTAAATTTGATTTTTCTTTCAGAGACAACCTAACTGTAATCAGAAAAATTATTGAAAACACCAATCAGGCAACGGCGGGTCAGAAAACAGTTGCAATAAAAATCTCTGCTGACTATAACATTACCAATAATTTAACACTCATGTTTTATTATGACCAGAACTTAAATACACCTAAAGTCCAAACCTCGTACCCAACCGGCAATATTAACACCGGGTTTAAAATCAGGTTCAATTTAGCTGGAGTACAATGATTATAATAAGAGAAGTTAAGCCTCAAGATATTTCTTCTGTTATAGAGCTTATTAGAGAACTCGCTGAGTTTGAGCGCGAACCAAAAGCTGTTGTAAATACAAAGTCAGAACTAAACCAACATATTTTCAAGGATAAAATATGCAATGCTATAGTGGCTGAAGATAACAATGAAATAATTGGATTTGCTCTTTACTATAATTCTTATTCAACCTGGAAGGGCAAATGCTTATATTTAGAAGATCTATATGTTCAAGAAGCCAAAAGAAAGCATGGTGTAGGAGCATTACTTTTTGAAAAAATCATATCTATAGCTAAATATCAAAAGGTAAGACGTTTGGAATGGTTGGTTTTAGATTGGAACCAGCCCGCTATTCAATTCTATAAGAAATACGGTGCCAAACTTGACAATAGCTGGATGAATGGAAAAATAGAATTTAACGACTATATCAAATAATCATTCAACTACACTTTATTTTCATCCCGAATGCGCGTTTATTCATTGTGTCGATTTTAGTCTTTTACATCTCTGTATCTTGCTTTTGAAATAAGGAGAGACACAGGTAACTTCTTATGCAAAAATCAAAACTGCTTGGAGAAGCAGTTATTTCTAGTTTGATAAGAGTTTAATAGTTTTAGTCGACCCACTTGGGTCATTTGCATGAGAAGTTCCTGTACCTTATTAACAAAATGCAGTAGCACAAACAATCAATATAAAGGCCTTTTAAAGGCCTTTTTTCATTTTAACAATCGAATAATAAGTCAAAGTGTTATTTTCTTCAATTAAAGTCGTGAAATATTCATCGACCTCCTCCTACCTAAATGAAGTACCTATCTTAGAAGAGAAATAAGGAGAGACACAGGCAACTTCTTATGCAAAAAGTTAACTGCTTGGAGAAGCAGTTTATTTCTAGTTTGATAAGAGTTTAATAGTTTTAGTCGACCCTTTCGGGTCATTGCATAAGAAGTTCCTGTACCTTATTTATAACTTGCAGTAACACAAACAATCAATAAGAAAGGTCCTTTTAGGACCTTTTTTCATTCTATTTGTTTTAAGCTCACCCATCAAAAAACGCAGAATAAGAATATTTAAAGGTAAATACTCCAGAGTTTAACTGATTTTCCCTAACTTTGTACATAAGGATAAACAGGTCCCTTCTCACGCATTACTTTAAAATCTTGCTTGGAGAAGCTAGATTTGTATCATCTAATGATAAGAGTTTAATAGTTTTAGCAAGGTCCACCTTGGACCACCCGTGTGAGAAGCCCTGTCCTTAATTATCACTGATTCACACTCAGATTCACTTGGATTCCTTTCTATATATAATTGGCCTGCTCGGACAAGCATCGTTTTTAAAAGCACTCATTTGCAATTCAAGTACAAAGACTCCGTCTTCTATAGAATTAGGCACGAAAATAAATTCTGTAATCGTCCGCTTTGTATTCGTGTTTAATGGCACCTCCCAGAAAGCATGATGAAAAGCCAAAATTCCATCATCCTGTTCTTTATCGACAGATGGTAGATCTACCAATACATGTTCAATACCTTTTGAAATCAGATAGGTTGCAATGCGCGCATCAAGATACGGAGGATTGGTGCCAGTATATGAACGATTTCGCTTTAGCTCATTATTCGGTAAAGTTCTCAGTATTATTGCCTCAATACCCTTAGCCAAATGTTTATTTTGAAGCTGTGCTAAGGTGATTATTTGGTCGCCATTCTGGGCCAATGGTTCAATAGAAATAAGCTGAGCATTGAAAAAGAAATCCTTTAAACCATCATTTACTGAATGAAATGATTTGGTAATATGTCCGCAGCATTCAGTATGTGTTATGTGTGCGTGTGGATTGAAGAAAATATTCTTAAAATTCACCACGCCACCTTCGGAAACACTACCTACAAAGGTACCGTCTCGAACGGGTTCAATGACCGGGTTGCCCTGGCCCCACGCTTTTAAACTCTTATCTTCAGCATTAAGCTCTATTGATAAATCAATGGGTTTCTTCGTGTTTATATATTCAGTTTCATTCAGCCGTAAAATCATAAGCTAAATTTAATACAATATTCCTTCATAATTTATGATAGAATTCACCAAATAGTTCAGAACTGCACTATCTTTGTTTCATGGAACAAAAACAAGATAAGCTCAAGGAAATTATTTCTCATGCAAAAGAATATGGGTTTGTTTTCCCTTCTTCAGAAATTTATGATGGCCTAGCCGCCACCTACGACTACGGACAACTTGGTGCAGAGCTTAAAAATAATATTAAGCAATATTGGTGGAAATCGATGACCCAGATGCATCAAAATATTGTGGGTCTTGATGCTTCTATATTTATGCACCCAACGACTTGGAAAGCATCTGGACATGTAGATGCTTTTAACGATCCATTAATTGATAATAAAGACTCTAAAAAAAGATATAGAGCTGATGTTCTCCTGGAAGAACACATGGAGAAAATCAATAAGAAAATAATTAAAGAAATCACTAAAGCGAAAAAACGATTTGGTGAAAAATTTGATGAAACCGAATTCAGAAAAACGAATCCCAATGTTCTTCGAAATCAAGGTAAAATAAATGACATTGAAGCTTCCATGAAAAAGTCACTTGAAGAAAATGACCTCGAAGCATTACGGAACCTCATTGTTGACTTGGAAATCTCTTGCCCGATTTCTGGCTCCAAAAACTGGACAGAAGTTCGGCAGTTTAATCTTATGTTTTCCACTGAAATGGGGTCTGTTGCAGGCGACGCCTCAACTATATACTTAAGACCAGAAACCGCTCAAGGTATTTTTGTGAATTTTTTGAATGTACAGAAATCAGGAAGGATGAAAATCCCTTTTGGCATTGCCCAAATTGGAAAAGCATTTCGAAACGAAATTATAGCACGACAATTCATCTTTAGAATGCGGGAATTCGAGCAAATGGAAATGCAATTTTTTGTCCCTCCGGGAGAAGAACTCAAATGGTATGACTATTGGAAGACACAAAGAGAAAAATGGCATAAAAACCTTAACCTCGGAGAAGACTTGCATAGATTTCATGATCATATTAAACTCGCTCACTACGCCAATGCTGCATGTGATATAGAATTTGATTTCCCGATGGGTTTCAAAGAGCTAGAAGGAATACATTCTCGAACAGATTTTGATTTGAAACAACACGAGAAACATTCAGGAAAAAAACTGAGCTACTTTGACCCTGAGCGAAATGAGAGCTATGTACCCTATGTCATTGAAACTTCCATCGGTCTTGATCGAATGTTTTTAGCAGTATTAAGTGCCTCTTTTACAAAAGAGAATCTTGAGAACAATGCGTCAAGAACGGTTTTAAAAATACCCGCACCTCTTGCACCAGTTAAGGTTGCTATTTTACCACTCGTGAAAAAAGATGGGCTCCCTGAAGTTGCTAATGAGCTAGCAAATAAGCTAAAATTCGACTATAATTTTCAGATTGATATCAAAGATTCAATCGGAAAAAGGTATAGAAGACAGGATGCTATTGGGACACCTATATGCATCACCATTGATCATCAAACTAAAACAGACCATACAGTCACGATTAGATTCCGTGACTCAATGAAACAAGAAAGAGTCTCCATGGATCATATCGAGATCATTCTTAACGAGCAATTGGGTTGGAAAAATTTACTAACGAAATTAGCATAACACTTGAAACTGACGCAATATTTTTTATTCTTATTCTTGTCATTTTCTGTGAATAGTCAAATGATTTTGAATCAAAATGGAGAGGCGTTCATCGAACCTCAGTTTTTCAACACTGCCTTCATTATTAAAAACAAAATAAAGTCCATTCACGGTAGCTATTCTTTTAAAAAGGATGGCGATTTGATTCGCGAGGTTCCTGGTTCATATACATACACTTTCGATCAATCAGGCAAACTAACATCAATGATTGACATCAAGTGGAATGGGAAAACATTAGATACCATTGTACATTATTATAGTTTTGACAGCTCCGGGAAATTATGTAATATAAAAGAAAGTGAATTTGGAGGCATTACACAAAAAGAAATGCTTTATGACAGCATTGGAAGAATCGCCAGTATTACAAACTTTAGAGTTGCCGTAGATAAGTTTGGAACAACCATAAAGAGCACTGAAGTGAATCAAGAGACTTTTAGCTATCATGGAGGCAAAAAAACGACCTACAATTCTTACGGCTTGCCATATCTGATCTCCTCAGAAGAAACAGACACAGATGGCTACCTAGTATCTCGAAAAGAGAAATTAAAAAGAAGTGGTACGCTTTCTACTAAAAAATATCAATACAATGAAAAAGGTTATCTGGATGTTATAGAAATCTATTACAACAAGACTATAGAGCCCGTTGAATCAGTTAGCTTTTTATACGATCCATTTGGGAATATTACCGAACGACTCCACAAGAAAATGAATATTCTCGTTAATGAATTACAACTTATTTATGACGATAAAACCCAATTATTGTATTCAATTATCAGACGAGATCCTAGCACAAATTTTATGGAAATCATTAGATTTAAGACCTATGAATACTACCCCTAAATTAAAATAACATAACTTTAACAAATCGCTGTAAGTCAATATGAGCCGTGTTTATATTATACATTTGGCATAGTTTATCTCGTAGCGTTTCTTTTTTAATTAATTTGGCATAAAAATTCCAATAGTAAGGGAAATACACAACAATATGAAAAATTTATACTTACTTGTTCTTACTTTTTTATTGACTGGTACGCTTTTAGCACAAAAGAACAAAAGCAATTACGATTCCAAATGGTTTATTGGTTTTAATACTGGAGTAACATGGAGTAGTTCAGATATTGACGATTCATTTACCATAAGAGATGCACAAAATGGACGATCCACACGTCCCTCAGGTTGGAGTTTGTTTTTAGGCAAATCGTACAATTATGATTATGGTAAGCTGCTGAGTTTTGATATACGAGGACGATATTTACATGGGCACTGGTATGGACAAAATACCGAAATCGATTCGTCATTAACCGCTATTAATGTTGATGCCCAGGATTTATACAATCAATACAACATCGAATTTGGTGGATTTATACCAAATTATTATACAGACTTGCGACGCTTGAGTCTAGAGCTGGTAATTCATTTAAATAAGATTCGTGAGAAAACAGGTCTTGACCCATACATATTCGGGGGGGTTGGGTTTTCTTGGAAAACAATTAAAGCAGACTTAACATCGCTTAATGAATTTGGTGAATCAGAATTGTATTCTGAAACACAGATGCTCAATAATGATTTAGATTTTGAGTTCGAAACAAATCTTATTGACAAACAAAAATATTTCATGCCGAGTTTGGGATTTGGACTTGCTTATGATTTTGGCAAAACATCAATAGGATTAGAACATAAAACAACGTTTACACGTGGCGATCAATTTGATGGTTATGTATCTGAGGTTCCTAGACTTGAAAATGATTTATACCACTACACCTCAGCCTTTATAAGATTTCGTCTTGGTGGGTCTAGCCGAGCTCCGAGACCAGAACCTAAACCGCCGACTTCTTCTAATAATTCTTCTGGATTTACAAGTTGTCCGTCGCCCGTTGTAAATATTCTCAACACAAATAATACAAGTTCAACTCAAGGAACATTGATTATCGAAGCTCAACTCAACAACGTTAATGCTGTGAATCAAATTAAATTAACTGACATGAATCAAATGCCGCTTCCATTTGATTACGATGCATTAACCAATAAAGTAACGGCCACAGTAACACTAGTTCCTGGCAACAATACTTTTTTCCTTAATGCTAAAACAAGTTGTGGTAGTGACATGGAGCGTCTCAATATTCAGAATACAACAAGCTCCTCCTCAGGGTTTACAAGTTGTCCTTCTCCAGTTGTGAATATCCTAAATAGCAACAACACTTCAGTTAGTCAAGGAACTGTTACTATTAGTGCGCGTATAGAGGATGTTAACAATGCAACTGAAATAAAGCTTACTAACGCAAATCAAGTTCAGCTTCCATTCAACTATGATATGAACAGTAAGTTGCTTTCAGCTACAGTTGCTCTAATTGAAGGGAATAACGTATTTTATGTGTCTGCTGCCAACAATTGTGGCGGTGATTCAGAACAAATAAACATACAGCATACTAATATCAACTGTCCTTCTCCAGCAGTAAATGTTATTAATGGAAACAATTCATCTTCAAGCCAAGGGGATTTAGTCATCAGCGCTCAGATCGAGAACGTAAATAATGTATCAGAAATAAAATTGACCAATGGAAATCAAACACCGATTCCATTTAATTATGATTTTAATTCTAAAATATTGACAGCAACAGTTTCATTAACCGAAGGAAACAACATCTTCTTTATATCGGCAATAAATAGCTGTGGTGGTGATACAGATCAAATAAATATTTCATTTACTAACGTACCATGCCCATCTCCTACGGTCAATGTTTTAAATGCCAACAATACGCAAGTTAATCAAGGCATCCTATCGGTAAGTGCACAAATTATAAATGTAAATAGTGCTTCTGAAATTATTTTTACTGATATCAACCAAGCACCTATTCCATTTAACTACGATTTTAATACAAATCAGCTTACGGCATCTATATCTTTAACAGAGGGCATTAATACCTTTTTCATTACTGCCTCAAATAGTTGCGGTAGCGATACAGACCGATTGAATATAGAATATACAAACTGTTCTGCCCCAACAGGAACATTTACAAGTCCTTCGGCAAATTCGACTGTGCAATCATCAAATAACTTAATTCAGGCAAGTATTTTTGGTATTACTGATATTTCATCAGTAAAACTATTTGTAAACAACAATCAATTGTTTGGATTTAACTTTAATCAAGATACGGGGCTTTTACAAGCCAATCTCTCTTTGACTCCAGGTCAAAATGCTGTAAGAATTGATTTTGCAAATGACTGTGGTCAAGGAACCATAAGTAATACAATTTTTTACGAGCAATGCGAACCTCCAGTTATAGAATTGATTCATCCTTCAGCATCTGGAGCTACGACAAATATCCAAAATCAAAATATTGACATTCAAATTACCGGAACAGATGTTATCAAAAACAATATTAAGGTAAAGCTAAATGGTAAGCTTATGAATATTTCGGCTGCGTCATATGCCAACCAATTGTTAAGCTTTTCAATTGTTTTAACACCTGGTATAAATACCATTTCTGTGGATGTTCAAAATGAATGCGGCTCAGCTTCAGAGATATTCACTATCGATTTTGAAAACTGTACCGCACCTTCAATTGCATTTAATGGTATACAATCAGGGCTCATAACAATGGCGTCGACCTTGAGCTTGAACATGACCATAAATGAAATTTTCGGAGCTCAAAATATTTCTTACAAGCTCAATGGTCAAAACATGGAAGGTTTAATGTATAATGCTCAAAGTAGTAGTCTCTATGGTAATATTATATTAACTCCAGGTGACAACTACTTTACAATCAGCGCAACAAATGACTGTGGAACAGCGGTAGAAACATTGCATGTTTTCTATAACGATTGCGAAACACCTGCAATTTCCATTTCGAGTTTAGGTTCGTTAACAGGAGGAACGAATGTATCTATTACCAATCCTACTTACACCCTTATGGCACAAATAAGTCATGTGAAATTACCCAAGTATGTTTCACTGAAGCATAATGGACAGAATGTTAACTTCTCCTTTGTGAAAGGGAAATTATTCAGTAATGTAACATTGACGTCAGGACTGAATAAGTTTACACTTTCCGTAAAAAGTCCGTGTGGTGATGCAAGTGCAGATTTAACAATTGTATATGATGATTGTAAGCCTCCAATTATAAGTTTAAAAGCTCCTTCAAGTAATATAACTCAGAGTACAAACCAAAAAGTTCAAATTACCGCAAAAATTACTAATGTCCCGAATAATGGTCAGGTCACTGTATTAAATGGTAACACCTCTATCCCGTTTGCTTTTAGTAATGGGATAATTAAAACACAGGTTATACTTGTTGATGGTCAAAATTCAATCACAATACGGGCTAAAAACCCTTGTGGGGAAGATGCTGAAAATATTTCAATTTCTTATGAACCTTGTCAGACTCCTCAGATCATAATGAACCCAAGTACACCTTCTATGGTAATGACTTCCCAGGTTCAATTAAATGCAGTAATCCAGAATTATGCAGCAAGTACAAATGTGACAATAACCGTTAATGGGCACGCCATTGCACCATCTAATTATCAAATAAATAATGGAAACCTTTCTGGTATGGTACCATTAAATAATGGTTCGAACGTAATAAGTGTATATGCCGTAAGTCCATGCGGGTCCGATGCAAAAGAATTTTCTGTTCTTCGTTGTAAAAATCCTTCAGTTAACTGGATTAATCCTGCATTGGTAAATACCGTTGTGACTAGTGAAGCTTTTACGCTTCAAGTAATGGCCAACAATGCTTTAAATGCATCGAATATCATTCTTACATTTAATGCAGCCCCTCTTAACTTTAATTACAACAGTAGTACAGACGGATTGACTGCTAATGTAAATTTAGTGCCCGGAAATAATGTTTTTTCAATGAGAATCTCTAATACTTGTGGTATGACAAGTTCTAACATTACATTGATCTACCAGCCTGGGAATAACGGTTCAAATGGAAACAGTGGAACCAATGGTTCAAACGGCGGTAATAATTCTAATGGAAACAATGGCAATAACGGTTCCAATGGTAATAATGGCCATGGAAATAATGGAGATGGTGTAGATGTTTCCAACCCTGGACAAGGAGGCGGTGGTCCTAATGGCCAAAATGATCCAAGTGGAAATGTAGATGATGAAAATCAACAAGGAAATGGATCAGGAAATATGGGTACCAATGGAAACAATGGTGGGCAAAATAATAAAACTCAAACACAAACTCCTTCTAACGCTCCAAAAGGGAATTCAGGATCGAACAAAAACACGACTGCACCTAAAGCAAATACACCCTCAGGAAACAAGGGTTCAGGTGTTAAGTCAAATAAGCCATCTAATAGTTCTAAAGACAAGGGTGCCCCGAGTCCCAAAACACCTACAAAAACCAATGGAAAAGGAAAAGGCCGATAGGCCTTTTTTTATTGGTTTTACAACAGTTTTCTCATTTAATCTTAGTATGTTTGCAGACTAAAATTATTACAGGTTATGGCATTAATAGGGAAAATTAGAGAAAAGTCTGTTCTTCTAGTAATCATTATCGGTCTTGCATTATTAGCTTTCATAGCAGGAGACTTCTTTAGCACACGTGGAGGAGCTGGTACCTCAGGTGCATACGGTGTGGGACATGTTTTCGGAGAGAAAGTGGATATGAATAAATATGAATATTTAAGAGCTAAATACCAAGAAAACGCTTGGCCTATACTTATTGACTCTATGATAATGAATAAAGAATACCAAGACTTGGGTATTTCAGTATCAGATAAAGAGCTTAATAGTTATTTGATGGCTACCGATGGCTTTGATATTTGCCCAGATCAAAATATCCGTTCATTTTTTACAGATTCAATAACGGGTCAAATCACGGAACAGTCGAAAATTGATGGTCGTGTAAAACTCAAGCAGCAACTCGACGATGTAAAAAAAGATAAAGCGCGTTGGGCTGAACTTAAACGTTATTATTCCAACCAGAGAATGAATCAAAAATATATTGATGTTGTTTCACAAGGTCTTTATATTTCCAGTCTTGAAGCAAAAGACGATTTCAAAAACAAAAACCTTCGTAAAGATATAGACTATCTTTTGAAAAATAACAATGCAATCCCAAATGATAATATTGAAGTTAAAGATGCAGATCTAGCAGCTTATTATGCGTCTCACAAATGGGATTCTAGATTTCAGAGTGATGAAGCATACAAAGTTGTGAAATTCTTCAGTATTGATGAATCCCCATCCTCAAAGGACACGGCTGATTTCAATGCGAAATTTGAAAACTTCAAAACCGGTTTGGCTAGCGCCGATAATGATACCATATATTCAAACTCTAAGAGTGATATTAAATTGTCTTTCTTTAATGCGCGTTCTACATTTGTTCCTGAAGGACATTTCAAAGCAGAAGAATTATTTACATATCCTAAAACCATGGATTCGACTTTTGCAAATGCAACAATCGGTGCCATTGTTGGACCTTATTCTTGTGGACAAAAAATGAAGACTAAAACCAATGGTCTAGACTATTACGCAGTTTCGAAGGTTATTGGAAAAACCTCTTCAAGAATAAAAGCAAGACACATATTACTTCAAGTAAATGCAGAAAGAGATTCTGCGTCAAATGATGCATTGGCAGCAAGCCTTCTGGATCAAATCAAATCTGCAGCTGATAAAAATGTAACCTTCGAAGCTTTGGCTAAAGCAAATTCGGCTGATGCAAGTATAGAATTTGATAACCTTTTAGAGCTTACTTTAATATACCCTGAACAAACAAGAACAAAATTCTTTGGTAAAGAAATATCTGAATTCTGTACAAACAATGCTGCAGGTTCAGTTGCAATAGTAGCCTCAAGCCTTGGAACACACATCGTGGAGGTTCTTGAAAAAGATGACAATAGCTTGCCTAAGCTAGCCACTATTTTTAAAGAATTCAAGCCTTCGGAAGAAACAATGAATTTGAAAGAAAAAGAATCAGATAATATTTTAAGTACTTTATATCAAGGAACCGAAAAGCTGAAGTCTTCCAAGGAAATTAGAAGCTATTTTGACTCTGTAGTTCTTGCGGAATCCTATAAAGCCCGAGCTTTGAAATTAGTAGATAACAATCCTGTAGTTCCAGCGTCGTATCTCAACAGTTCTAATGCAGGAGACAGATTAATTCGTGCTGCCTATAAAGAGGGATCAAAGGTAGGAACTCTCGTTGGGCGTCCAATTCGAGACAAAAACACTTATGTAATTGGAATGGTATATTCTTCAAGATCGAAAGGTGCTCCTGGATTTAATGAAGTTGAAGACGAAATGCGTAAATCATATATTAATGCTAAAAAATCTGAAATGATCGTTAAAGACTTTGGAGACAATTCTATTCAAGATCTTTCGAAAGATTTAAATATTAAAATTCAGTCTGCTAGTATTTCATTAAAAAGCTTGAACAATATTGATGCTAAAGTTATTGGTTCATTGTATTCGGCTAAAAACAATAAGGAAAATGTTTCATTGCCTCCTCTTGTGGGTAAAAACGGCGTGTACAAAATCTTTATGAAAACAACGGCTGTTCCTGTAGAGAAAAAAAGCTACAAAGTAGAGAAGGATGTAATGAATAAAGAGCTGGTTACAAAATTGGTTAAAACACCCATTACTTTTAATCAAAATCGAGAGCGTTCAGAAGAAAGCTATTTGATCAATGGGCTTTACCAAAGAGCAAATGTAATTGACAACAGAAAGCTTCTGCAGCTTAATATTAGAAACTAAGGCCGAACAAGCTCAAAAAAACCATTCTCAAAGCCAATCTTGTATGAACTCCAACGTTCATCAGCCTTATAATAGTCTGTAGATATGATTTGAGCACCACTTCTTAAAGCTGCATTCCATGTGTCGTAATTGTTTGACCTTGATTCAACACTACCTGCATCTGAACGAGTTCTAACTATGAATTTAGAGGTAAGCTCTCTAATCTCTCTCTCACCAGCAATTGCGTTATTTCGTAAAAGAAAAACAGTATTAGCATCACTTTGATTTCCATATTGGAAGAACAACGGTGGCTCAAAATATAGATTCTTGTTATTTCCTTCCAGAATAAATATAAATTTTCCTCTTACCTCCTCTAATAATGGCCAGCCTTCAGCTACTACCCTTTCTTGAAGACTAGAATAGCTCTTTTTAAAATCGGAAGGTTTGAATATTTGATCAGGGGGTAGCGTAGCGGAAATTTCTTGCTCTAAATCTAAAAATGCTTTACGATCAAATGGTATACACTTTTTGAACCCCATTCTTTTTAGTGCCTTGGACTCATCAGCGGGATGCGATCCTTTTGCCTCCAAATTGATATAAATAGGAAAATGGTCTGGATGTATATCGCTCCAAGACTTTAAAGATTCTATGGCAGACTTGAGCGTAAGATAATTGGTTTCAAAATCTACATCCGAAATATGTAATATTTTAAATCCAGGCTTCTTTAACGTATTTCCCTTTAAACGTTGTCTTTGTCCAAAAAGGAATAAATTGACCCGTCTTCTTTTATATTGCCCCCCCTTTGGATCATAATTGACATCTAATTCTATACCACGTATACCATATTTATCGAATTGTTCAGCAAAGGGTAAGTGTCCATAATCAATAAAGTCCGGATTATTTTGGTCGCCAAGCTTGTCTTGGAACTTTTTTAAAAAACGTAAAACCTTAGGGTGGGGTTTCTTTTTATAACTATTATGCGAAGCAATGATTCTTATCTGATTTATTGGAATTGAATCAATTGGGAGCTGTGCAAAAGCATTGCCAACAAGAAAAAAACAACAAGAAAAAACCAAAAACCTAATCATTTAATGTATTTAGAAAGCCATGATCTTAAATTCGCACGCCGGCAATCAATTTGAGTTGAAAAATAATGAGAAGCTGTGAATCTAGCAAAATCATTGTTATAGTCTACAATAGAGTCAAAGCAGTTAGACGAAACCTTCGAGTTATAAATACAGGAAAAATTAACTATCTTTTTTTTATGAATTACATTTACAATATTATGATTCGGCCGATATGATGAATCTTCTAACATTCTAGATGAATATGGGAATATTCGTTCTGCTTCACCTTTAAAACCGTATAAAATTAGGCCCCCTTGAAAATCCTCGATAAGCGAAAAAACAGGTTCGTTATTGTAATTTGAATTTAAAAAATAAGGAGTCTCAACCAATACATAATCTAGGGTATTCTCCTCAGCCAATAATGGAACCAAATCTTCATAATAGTTTTTTCTTTGCTCCCATGATCGTATGGTATTAATTACCTGCATTTCCATAGATGCAAACCACAACACAGCAATCACATAAGACAATACATAAAAATTACTCTTCAAAAGCCAAATACATATAAATGATAAAACCACGGCTACAAATAGATGACTTGGAAGAAGCATTTTATTGTAAAAACCATAGGTAACCGCAGGATAATTAGATAGAATAAAAATCATACAGCAAGCAATAATGGTAATAAAAGCATGTATCATTATTCTTTTATCGTTTGACTCGATAAATTCTGATTTTGACCAATAAACCACCGGTAACACTAAAAAACTAAGCCATAACAATGGCTCGGATGAATAAAACGGAATAACTTCTATCAAAAGCAAAGGAAGTTCGATAAAAATTGCGATGAAATAATATAGGCCTTGTAAAATAGAGTGAGTTGAAAAAGAAAAGCCATAAACCGCATCACCAATCTGGTAATAAGGCCCTATGGTAAACTTTAAAATTAGTACAACTAAAAACACCAATGCCGTTGTTAGCACAACCTTCCTGAATACCCATTTATTTTTAGACGAACTTCTAAACTGTAATATCAAAAATAGAAATAAAGGGAAAACTATTTCGCAAGAAAGCAAAGCCAATAATGACCAAAAAAAATAAATCAAATAAAAACCAGTGGTCTCTTCTGCGCTATTTTGAGTAGATCTCAGTGCTAGAAGAAAAAATAGAATGGACAATATATACCCAGTTTGCATCGCATTAAAAAGCTGGGAAGAAGCAAAAATGGGAAAGGCTAAAAAAAATAAGAATAATAATATGTTTTTACTGCCTAAAGATTTTTTAAAAACAAGATTAGCGATGTACATAAGAGCTCCCCATAGCAAAAGACGAAAAACATTATATAGTATATAGCTTGTACCAAATAAATGAAGTAAAGTGGTTTGTATAAACCCATATATAGGTCGTGAAATATGCCCTGACCTAGAAAGGCTATATTTTAAATCTTGCCAATAATCTGTGCCAATATTAGCTACGAGAGACAAATCGTCTGAGGTTCCGAATCCGCCTAAAAAAATGAGTGGGACATATAATATTAACACCAATAATATTAACCAATAATACCTCAGAAACCTTAGAGGTTTCATTAAGAAATATCAAGTTTTGATAGCAATTCATCATCAACTGAGTGCGGCATAGTTACCTTTAAAAGAGGTTCCTTTTCCATCGCTCTCGCAATTGCAAAATTTGCATTTTCATTTCTAGCCCAACTTCTTCTTGCAATACCATTATTCACATCCCAATGAAGCATTTGCTTGATATGTAAAGAAGATTTTTGACTTCCATCGATGAGCATTCCAAAACCACCATTGATTACTTCTCCCCATCCAACACCACCACCGTTGTGAATCGAAACCCATGTCGCTCCCCTAAAACTATCTCCTATAACATTCTGAATCGCCATATCAGCGGTGTACCTGGAGCCGTCATAAATATTTGAAGTCTCACGATATGGCGAGTCTGTTCCTGAAACATCGTGGTGATCACGTCCCAAAATCACTGGACCAATTTTACCATCTTTTATCGCCTGATTAAAAGCTTCTGCTATTTTCATTCTACCCTCAGCATCAGCATAAAGAATTCTAGCTTTTGACCCAACAACAAGTTGATTCTCTCGTGCTCCCTTAATCCATTGAATATTATCCGCCATTTGCTGTTTAATTTCAGGTGGGCTTTTAAGCATCATTTCTTCAAGAATATTACAAGCAATTTGATCTGTCATATCCAAATCAGATTGTTTTCCACTCGCACAAACCCACCTAAAAGGACCAAAACCGAAATCAAAACACATCGGGCCCAAAATATCTTGAACGTAGGAAGGGTAAATAAAATCATCGCCGTTTTCTGCTCTTAATGCAGCACCAGCCCTTGTAGCCTCCAACAAAAAAGCATTACCGTAATCAAAAAAATAAGTTCCTTTATCTGTATTTCTTTGAATCGCAGCAGCATGACGAATTAAGGTTTCTTGTACTTTTTGCTTAAATAAATCTGGATTTGAAGCCATCATTTCATTTGACTCTTCAAAACTTTGACCCACAGGATAGTATCCGCCTGCCCAAGGATTGTGCAATGATGTCTGATCAGAACCTAAATCAATATGAATGTTTTCACTGTCAAATTTCTCCCATACATCTACAATGTTTCCTAGATATGCAATAGAAACTATCTCCTTACCGTCCTTTGCAGAACGTACTCTCGTACAAAGCAAATCTAAGTCCTCAATAATCTCATCTACCCAGCCTTGCTCATGTCTTGTTTTTGCGGCCTTAGGATTTACCTCAGCTGTTACCGAAATTACTCCTGCAATATTACCTGCCTTAGGTTGTGCTCCAGACATACCTCCTAGACCTGCGGTAACAAAGAGCTTTCCTTTTGTAGATTCATTAGGCTTCGTCATTTTACGAATCGCATTTAAAACGGTAATGGTTGTACCGTGAACAATTCCCTGTGGACCGATATACATATAAGAACCGGCGGTCATCTGCCCATATTGTGTTACTCCAAGTGCATTAAATTTTTCCCAATCATCGGGTTTAGAATAATTTGGAATCATCATACCATTCGATATCACAACCCGAGGCGCATCTTTATGAGATGGAAATAACCCTTGTGGATGACCTGAATTCATAACAAGTGTTTGCTCCTCAGTCATTTCAGACAGATACTTCATCGTCAATCGATATTGAATCCAATTCTGAAATACGGAACCATTACCACCATAAGTGATAAGCTCATGGGGATGTTGCGCCACCGCCAAACTTAGATTATTCTGAATCATTAGCATGATAGCTTTTGCTTCAGCACACTTTCCAGGGTAATCAGATATCGGTCTTGCTATAATTTCATGACTTGGACGAAATCTGTGCATATAAATACGGCCATAAGTATTCAATTCATTTAAGAATTCTGAAATTAAAACAGCATGTTGATCTTTTGGGAAATAACGCAGTGCATTTTTAAGGGCGAGTTTTTTTTCCTCCGAATTCAGTATTGCTTTTCGCTTCGGGGCGTGATTTATTGCTGGATCAATTGGTTTTTCTGCTGGAAGATGCGCAGGTATTCCTTCTAAAATCTCTTCTGCAAATGGCTTCATATTTCTTCTTTTAGTAGAAATACAAAGTTAGGAGATTCTTAGTATTTAAGCACTACAAAACCATGCTTTTGTACAGTTTGTCCTCCTTCAAAAGTTGCTTCAATTTTGTAGAAGTAGGTCCCTTCATCGACAACTTTACCTGACTTATTCGTTCCAGGCCAACTTGCCGCAGGGTCTGTATACTCATAAATCAAATTTCCCCACCTATTTAAGATAAGGCATTTAAACTTGTCTATTCCATTGTAGTTAACGAAAAACTCATCGTTTCCTACCGTCGATGATAAAACTATAACGTTCGGTACCTCAAGGTCACACCCATACAAACCTAATGTTCCTATATCCGAAATATTACCACAAATATGATTCAATGTGACGGTGTAATCGCCTCCTTCACTAACAGTTATTGATGGGCCTTCCGATCCATTACTCCATGACAGGTCATAATCTACTGGATAACCCGCCTGTGTCGCATCCGGTATACCTAAAGCACTTAGGGATACTGTTGAACCGATACAAACATTAGTGTCCATTGCTATTACATTGTAATTAGGTGGAAAGGATACAAACATGGATTGATCACTTAAGCAAGTTGGATCCGTAAAAACAAGCTCAAATAAACCGGCAATAGAGGCCTCTACAGTCGGATTGATTACATCACCTGTTATCGCAATATCTGAACTCGAAGAAGACCAAAAACCACCATTAGGCGCATTTGTTCCATTAATTTGAAAAGAATAGTCACAAATAGTTGTGTCATTAGGAATTGACGCATTTGGCAATATTGTAAAGCTCTCAGTAACTTCAACACACTCGTTCAATACAGTAAACAAGTAAGTACCTGCATTATTTAAAACAAGTGTTGAATCAGTTGAGGCATCTTCCCATAAATAATTCAGCGTTGGAACATAGCCTGAATCCAAATCATTGGCCGTAACGATTGGAACCAACTCATAATTAGACCCTGCACAAATCGCTGTGTCAGGCATTTCAATATATAAATAGGGTGGGAAATGTATCTCAGCGTCAACTGTTACATTACACTCGTTGTCCGTGTATGAAACATCGAAATATCCTCCTGAAGAAGAAGAAATCAATGGATTATCGTTAAACTCATTACTAAAAGTAATCGCTGTATCTAATGTAGACCATTGTCCACCACTAAAAGATTCTGTTCCCGATACTTGAAAAGCTAAATCACACGCAATCGTATCTGGAAAAATCAGCGGTCCTTCTGTAACAGTAAAAGAAACTGTGGTATCAAATGGACAACCATAATCATCAATAATGTTAAATGTATAACTATAGGTCCCCACCGCATCAGGTTGCACTTCGATCAAGGTATCATTCATTCCTGAAATAATTGTGGGGTCTTCAGTCCACCAACTCGTATCAGCCGAAGTCTGATAAGAACCTAAACCTGGAAAATAAGAGGCGTCAAAGTAAAGTCCCCATTCAAATATATAACCATCGTCAATACCAATATTATCTTGAACAAAGATCGTCCAATTTCCATTTACAGGACAACCTATGAGGGAATTGAAGGAAGTTTCCGGTTGATAAACGTCATTAGGATCTATAGAAGGACCGTTATTTCCAAAGTTTGGAGCTGGTATTGTATTTCCGAGATTATCCGTTAATGGACCTATATCATTAAAAACAGAACTGAAGCAGTACTCCCAGCCCTCGCCAGGGCCTCCGCCACCTGCATCATCAATAGGGTCACCCATATAAGTACCAAACCCTGAATTACCGCCTGGTAAAAACCCTCCGGTAAATGAATTTACAAGAGGTGCTATTGTACCATTCGGACACTGCAGCCAAATCTCTAAATCACCTAAATATGAATGCTCCATAGTGATACAAACCTGATTAAGATCCTGATCATTAGTTATTGTAGAGCCCCCAGGGAAACCATTAATGGTAATCGGAGCCTCATATTGTTGTCCAGAACCATCAGGAAGATAGGTTAATCCAGCAAAATTCCCTCCCAACTCAAAACTACCTGAAGGAATTTCAACACCTACAGTATCTTGCGCTGTAACTCCTCCAATAAGTGTTGTACTTGCTCCGAGGCACACAGAATCTTGGAGAGGACCGGTACCAGCAAAGCTCGGTAATAATGAAACCCGGACTTTACTTCTCACACGTTCATTTAACGGAAATTGATCTTCAATTTTCAAATCTACAAGGTAGCCGGCCCTTGCAGGTGGCGTAAACCAAATAGAATCGTTGTTAGGGTATACATTCCCATCTGTAATATTCCATTCAAAATCTATATCGACATCTACATTTTGAGAATATCCAAATCCGGTTGAATCAAGTGAATTAGGAAAAATAGGTTTTGCTACAAAAAGAATACTATCACCAAAACATATATCAACGAAACCCGTATCGGTTGGATTTATAGCATCTGGGCCGACACCATTAATATAGGCTTCCATGTGTGCCTCAAAAGGTTGAAATTGATTTCCGCATGAAGCGTTCGCCTGCCAGCCAGTTCCTTCATTGGCTCCATCTGATTGAAAAACTACAGTAAGACATCCTGAAGTGTTATTCCAGCTCGCTTGATAAGTAAATCCTGTTGGGTCAGAAACTGAATTGTGAGACCCCAACAGTGGAGCTGAAGTATTTGGACCATCGTATACACTAATAAAATCGGAACCATCGACATCAAATTCATATCCTGCATTTATAGCGAAGGTAATGGATGTCTTTGTTCCAAGATTCAAGTCAGGACAAAAAACAGTAGAATCAATAAAATTGGGAGGGTAGTTTCCTCCAGCTCCGGGATCTTGAAAATTTGTTCCTGTTATTCCAAAATTATCACAATCCATTGGGTTCGTTTCTGGAAAACCGTCTTCACCCATTATTATGGTTTGTGACCATGAAAAAGTCGCAGTAAAAATGATGAATAAGCTAATAAGAAGTCTCTTTATCATCGCCTGGTTTTTTGTTCATTTCTTAAAACCCAGAAAGATTTTACAATGATAATTTTTTGCTGATTTTCCCATAGGTAATATTGATTTTGATTTTTAATTTTAAATCCAAAATCTGTAAAAGAGACAATTTCTGGTGAAATATCGTTATTGACATGTTCTAAATTGGAGTGTTTCGAGTCAAAATATTCACCAAATTCCAATGCATTTTCAATAGCATAGGATAATAGCTCGTAGTCAGCAATATTTACTTGCTTTAACTCATCGAGTTCTGATTGAGTATAACTATCCAACAAAGCACTTTGGCTAAAAGCGTGAAAACAGGAACAAAAAATTAGGATTACGGAGAGTAAAAAATTCATAAACAATTTGCTTTCACCATTAAAGACCTCAAAATCGTTGAAAAGTTGCTCCTATTGTTCAAAGAAAATTCAAAGTCAAACGACAATTAAAATTAGTTTTGTAAAGTTAGCAATACTATCCAATAAATAAAACTATGAATAAAGAGGACTTAAAATCAATTGCATCCCAAGTAAGAAGAGATATCGTAAGAATGGTATCCGAGGTAAAATCAGGGCATCCAGGGGGATCTCTAGGTTGTGCAGACTTTCTAACTTATTTGTATTTCGAAGGAATGACAGAAAATGCATCAAATTTCAATATGGATGCAAAAGGAGAAGACGTGTTTTTCCTCTCAAACGGACATATTTCACCCGTTTGGTATAGTGTGTTGGCACGAAAAGGATATTTCCCTGTTCCAGAATTAGCAACATTTAGAAAAATTTCCTCAAGACTTCAAGGGCATCCTTCAACAGATAAGAAACTTCCGGGTATTCGAATGGCATCAGGGTCTTTAGGTCAAGGCTTGTCCGTAGCAATTGGAACAGCAGCAACGAAAAAATTAAATCATGATCCTACAACGGTATATACCTTGCATGGAGACGGAGAATTACAAGAAGGCCAAATATGGGAAGCTGCTATGTACGCTGCTGCAAACAAGGTAGATAACCTCATCGCTACAATAGATTACAATGGGAGGCAGATTGATGGGGATGTCGACGATGTACTCTCTTTAGGTTCATTAAAAGAAAAATGGCAAGCTTTTGGATGGGAGGTTCTAGAAATGGACGGTCATAATTTTGAAAATATACATCTTACCATGTCAGCAGCGAAAGAAAAAACAGGTAACGGAAAGCCCGTAGTCGTTATTATGACAACTGAAATGGGTATGGGTGTGGACTTTATGATGGGTACTCACAAATGGCATGGTGTAGCACCAAATGAGGAGCAGCTTGCTGATGCGTTGGGCCAACTCAAAGAAACATTAGGGGATTATTAGTGAATAAATTTGTTTTCATTCTTTTTATTATCGTCGCCTTGACTGCTCAAAGTCAAAGCAAAACGAGAATACTATTTATTTTGGATGCTTCCAATAGCATGAATTTAAAATGGGAGAACCAATCAAGAATGGAATCTGCAAAAGAAATACTAAACAGCTCCATTGAAGAGCTTAGAGGTATTCCAAATCTAGAAATTGCATTACGCGTTTACGGCCATCAATCCGCTGTAAGTAACATGTCGCAAGACTGCAATGACACCAAATTAGAGGTTCCTTTCGGTAAAAACACCATAGACGCTATTAAGAAAAAAATCAAGTTCTTATCTGCAAAAGGCGCAACACCCATAGCTAGATCTTTAGAGGCTGCGGCAGGAGATTTCCCATCCAACGAAGGTAGAAACTTCATCATTCTTATAACGGATGGACTCGAATCTTGCGACAATGATCCATGCGTGATTGCACAAAAACTTAAAGAAAAAGAAGTAAACGTCACGCCATTTGTTATTGGTATAGGATTGGACTTAAGCTACCTTGAGAAATTTAATTGTATTGGCTCATTTACAGAAGCTGAGAATAAAA
>Ga0206677_10000589_pt1 | contig 34478 bp, 29 predicted proteins | sample M130m12015metaG_FD_155475 | JGI IMG/M metagenome (GOLD analysis project Ga0206677, IMG submission 155475) | Ammonia-oxidizing marine archaeal communities from Monterey Bay, California, United States - M1 30m 12015 | ecosystem: Environmental > Aquatic > Marine > Intertidal zone | place: USA...
CTGTTGTGTTAAGTTTTGGGTTAAATCGTGTCTGTTTTCGGGATCTAAAATGCGCAGGTATTTTACTTGATGCCCCGCTTTGGTTAGGCCATCAGCGAAATCTCTCATGGCAGCAAAAAAACCGGTAACTTTTTGAATGTGGTGTGTTATGTAATCTGTTTCTTGACGCATTTCAAACAGACAATATAAGATGTTAGCGTCTTTTTCTTGAAACCAAGAATGCGAACTGTTTAACTGATCTCCAAGAAGTAATCGGACTATTTTCATATGCTAAAAAAGTTGATTTTGTAACCATTTATTTTGGTACTGATTGTTTGGATCATAGCGTTCTGCTTGCATTCCTATATTGAATTTACGATCCCTTGGGTCGTTGCCAACTCCCGATAGGTAGAGCCAGTTTCCATAGTTTGAGTGTACATCATAATCTATCAACATCGATTCAAAGTATGCAGCCCCTATGCGCCAATCCAACAAGAGTTCTTTAGCAAAGTAAGAGGCTACATTTTGCCTGCCTCGATTGCTCATAAATCCGGTTGCTTTTAATTCAATCATATTTGCATTTACAAACGGTGCATTGGTTTGTCCATGAATCCATTTTTGAATCAATTTCTCCTCCGATTTCCATTCATAATTTTTTTCTAAAATTCCATCAATCTTAAAAAAGGCATTTCCATGTTTCAGTGAAATGAATTTGAAATAGTCTCTCCAAATCAATTCAAAAATTAACCAATATGTGGAACTATTCGCGCCATTTTCAGCTTCATATTCCCTAATTTTCCAATAAATAGTTTTCGCAGAAATACTACCATTTGCTAGCCATGGAGAGAGCTTTGAACTGTAGTCGGAACCTATTAGCCCATTGCGGGTCTGTTTGTAAACGCTTAGTTTTTTAGATGCAAAGAAGTAATAGTCAATTCGCTTTAGGGCTTCGCGTTCTCCTCCACGAAATGGAAAAGCAGATCTGGAATCCCTCGTTACTTCTGAATAGCCTAGTGTGGTTATGTCTGGCAACGTTGTGTTGTTGTCAATACGGTTTGATTTTTCCTTCTGAATGCTTTTACTTTCGGGCCTTATTGATGCATATTTCTCGACTCTTTTTCGAAACTGTGTAAACACTGTAGGAACCGATTTAAAATCCATATTGATGTCTTCTGGATGGTATAAAAACTGATCGTAGGAATCGGTAATTTTACAGGTATCATTGAGCTTGGAGGCTACTTTTTGAAAGGTTTGCACTTCCTCATTGGTCCATTCTTTTTGAGTAAAAATCTCTCTTACCTGGTAGGTTTCACAAACTTTAGGGATGACCACTTCTGGAAAATCAACATAGGTGAGTAGTGTGATGTTTTTTTGTGCTAAGTGTTCCTTTACATCGCGCAGTGTTTCAAGTAAAAATTGCGCTCTGTAGCGTTCAATTTTTTTAAAGCCAAAAATGTTGCTTTCAAAAATATGCTTATCGAATACATACACAGCAAGTACTCGATCATGTTTTTCACATGCCAATTCGATGGATTTATTGTCTCCAACTCTAAGGTTGTTTGTCAACCAAATTAATCCTGTTGTTTCTTGTTTCTTCTGCATCTTTCACTACAATATTTTACGTGTTCCCAGTTTTTTTTCCATTTTTTTCTCCAACGGTATGGCTTTTCACAAACCGTACATATTTTCTCTGGCAAATGTTGTTTTTTCAAAAGTTACGGTTTAGAAATTTTATCAATCATCCCATTAAAAATAAACCAGTGAAAAGGGGCTACAGAATACCAATACAACCGCCCAGCCAATCCTTTTGGTCGAAATGTAGCTGTTTGGTGCAGGGTTCCATCTTCGATTTTAAATTCGAGCCATGCCTCTCCAGGCAATACCATTTCGGCATATAAGAGTAATTTTTGATTGTTTTTATCTGCATAAATGACACGCCAAAAATCCAAAGCATCCCCTGCATTTAATTCCGTTGGATGTCTTCTACCTCGCCGCAAACCAGCGCCTCCAAAAAATTGATCCATAAACCCTCTTACTTTCCATAAAAAAGTACCGTAATACCAGCCTGTATCGCCACCAATAGCCCAAATTTTATTTAGAGACTTTTCATTGTCTGCTATCTTTCGACGCTTTAAATCTCGAAAACAACCGTGCTTTGGTACATTTATAAACTCATGTACATAATTCTTGAGTTTTCCGCTACTGATGTAAGAATCTTTCCAGCTGGAAATAATACTATTTTGTTTTATCTTAACGAATGCAAATTCTACTGCCTGTTTGTAGGTCATAGGATTTACATCCAATATTTTATTAATGTCACTTCGGTTTCCAATCACTTCCACACCCATAGAATTTACCAATGAGTTGGCCAATTTGTAAGAGGTAGAGGTAACAAAATACAGCCAATAAGAAGAGAGTTTAGGCGTCATTACCGGGACTGTAAAAATCCACCTTTTCAATCCTCGAACTTCTGCAAATTGTAAAAGCATTTCTTTGTAGGTCATTACTTCGGGTCCAAAAACATCAAAAGATTTGTTGTACAATGCTTCTTTCTTTAATGCCCTGTGTAAAAAAGACAATACATCACGAATGCCAAGAGGCTGTGTTTTTGTATTCAGCCACTTTGGGGCGACCATTAGGGGCAGTTTTTCAACAATATCCCTTATGATTTCAAACGATGAACTTCCAGATCCTACAATGATGCCCGCCTTAAAAGTTGTTAGAGCATAGCTTGGAGAACTAAGGGTTTTTTCTACATTTTTTCTCGAAAGCAAATGTTTTGATAGCTTGGTGTCATTGGTGATTCCGCTTAAATAAATCACCTGTTTTAAAGCAGTTTTTTCAGCAAAACGTTTAAAATTAAATGCACATTTCTCTTCCAATACATGAAATTCCTTTGCAGAATTTGACATGGAATGAATTAGGTAATAGGCACTCTCTATATCTTTGGGAATGGCTTCCAAACTCTCAAAGTTTAGGAAGTCAATCTCTACAAGTTCAATATTTTTACGATCTCGGAAATAATTTTTTGCTCTTGCCTTATCTCGTACAGCACAAACCACGGTGTGGCCATCATTTAGTAACAACGGAATCAACCGTTTACCAATATAACCTGTTGCTCCTGTTACGAGAATTTTCATGACATGTTTAGTTTATTTTTTTTGGTCTTTGGTAAGATAATTGTTTTTTAAAAGTTGGAATCGCATAGGTGTCCAATCCGTTGATAGTAGCCACTTTTCCAATCGAAAGGTTGATCAATCCATCATCCTGTAATAGCGCATCCTGAATATAGAGTTCCTCAATTTGGGCAACAATCAACATGACATTGTTGGAGGGAACCGGGATTTCTTCAATAAATTTCATACTCATTTGCACTGGAGCTCCCGAGACAAAAGGTGCTTTAAACGCTCCTTTGTACTCCGCTTCTAAGTTTGTAATATCAAATTCGGATATATTTTCCGGATACTTTGCTGAAGTATGATGTGCGTCCTCTATAATTTCTTCATAAATGTGATTGATGGTAAATACACCACTTTCTTTAATGTTCTTATAGGTGTCTCTCGGAACTGTTGTAGGTCTTAGTATAAAACCCAAGGTTGGTGGATTAGAGCCTAAGTGAATCACGGAGCTAAATACAGCAACATTAGAAACTCCTTCATTTGAAATGGAACCGAGAAGATTTGCAGATTTAAATCCAGAACAACTATTAATTAAATTTATTTTAAAAATTTTCTCCAAGTTGTCGATGTCCTCTCTTTGATAAAAAGCCATTAATAATTATTAAAGTTGTTAATTTTCACATTCGTTGCTTTCAAGTCATGCATGAGGTTGTACAAGCCAAAAAAGGTTCTGTTAATATAAATAAAATGTTTGGAACCTCTGTTGCCATTCATGTTTTTTAATTCTGAACTTTTGGCATACTTCGCCCCTAAATCAGAAATACGTCCAAAGAATTCTGCGTCCGAAAAATCAAATTCTTCACCATGAAAAGGTTGTGTAAATAAGCTCAGCATTTCATGAAACATCGCTCTAAAAAATACCAATTCCTCTTTTGAATCATCGGCTCTAAGGATTTCTAATTCATATAATTTTTTTTCAAAAATTGCAGGATCTGCAATGCTTTCCGGTTTTGCCAATTCGAAATATGGGATGTAAAATTTTTCAGGAATGGTTTTCATACAACCAAAATCTAAGGCAATCAAATCGGCTTCTTTTGAAACTAAAAAATTTCCAGGATGTGGGTCTGCGTGAACTTTTCGAAGGTTGTGAATTTGGTGCATGTAAAAATCCCACAAAGCTTGTCCCAATTTATTTGAAACCTCAGGATCTTTGTTGTGTGCTGTGAATTCTGAAAGGTGTTCTCCTTTCATCCAGTCCATTGTTATGATTCTGTCGGAAGAGTATTCTGAATAGTATGCTGGAAATTTTAAGTTTGGAATGTGCTTGCATTTTTCAACAATTTCTTTGCTTTGTTCAATTTCAAGAATATAGTTAGTTTCTTCCGTTAGTTTGTCTTCTACCTCTTTAAAATATTTGTCAGAGTCTTTTCCTCGGATGTTAAACATCTTTATGGCAATTGGTTTTACCAATGCCAAGTCCGATGCGACACTTTCTGCAACACCTGGATATTGAATTTTAACTGCAAGGGATTTTCCCGCTTTTTCTGCTTTGTGTACCTGACCAATACTGGCTGCGTTTACCGAGGTTAGATTGAATTTATCGAAGATTTCATTCGGGTTTTTACCAAAGTGTTTTTTAAAGGTTTTACTCACTAATGGAGGCGAAAGGGGGGGGACAGAGAATTGTGCCAAAGAAAATTTTTCTACATAAGCAGCTGGAAGAATACTCTTTTCCATACTTAGCATCTGCGCAACTTTTAGGGCACTTCCCTTTAATTGTTTTAAACCGTCATAGATATCCTCTGCATTGTTTTCATTGAGCCTTGCTTTTGCATCTGCTTCGCTATTTACAATTTTGTCACCGTAATATTTTAAATAGTTCACACCAACTTTTGCGCCCGTTGTTACTAGTTTTGTGGCACGTTGAATTTTTGATGTTGGTATTGAGTCTAGTGTTTTCATCTTTTTATTTTTGCAGCACTTTTTCTTTGAATAGGAATTTTCCAAAGTCAATAATGCTTTTCAAAGGTTTGATATCTAATAAATCGAAACTTGTGTTCACTGATTTTTCAATAAAAATATCTGTTTTTTCAAATGAAGAAGAAGTGTCTTCTAACCAGAACTTCATAGTCACTAAAAGCTGAACCCATGCAGATTCTTGTAGTGCTTTGTGCTGAAATTTTTCTATCTGATCTTGTTGAATGTCCAGTGTTTCTATATCTAGATCATCTATAAACTGTTTAAAGTGTTTGTGAAAACCTTTTAAGCTTTGTAAGCTTTTTAGGTTGTTTTTACCTTTATTAAAAGCGTAAACAACATAGCTCCTGTTGGCAGTTAGCAGTTCAAAAAATGTAAAATAGAAACTCAGTAATTTGTTTCTGGCATCATAATCCTGATATGCTTCACTTTTTGAAAGTAATTGCAAAGTGTTTTCAAAAAACGTTTCAAATACGGCCCCTTCTAGTGCTTCAAACGAACCGAAAAATTCGTAAAAATTTGCCTCTTCAAAATTATTCTCTTTTGCAAAACTAAATACAGATTTTGGTAGGTGGTCGTTTTCTAAAACGTATTCCATGAACATGGAGATTAAATCCTGCTTTTTAACGGTTTTTTTTCTTGCCATAATGTTTGTTATTTAACTTTTCAAAGATACATAATGTTTAACAATTTATGATTAAGTCTAAACAAAATGTTTTGTTAATTTTAGCATGTTTGTTTTAAAAAACCAACTGGAGTTGGGTTTGTCTTTTTAAGGTTGCTCTTTTAACTTCATTTTCTTTGGTAATGTTAAATTATAAGACAAAAAAAAACCAGCAACAAAGAGTTACTGGTTTTAGTCGGGGTGGCAGGATTCGAACCTGCGACCTCCTCGTCCCAAACGAGGCGCGATAACCGGGCTACGCTACACCCCGAAAATGATTACTCATTTTATGGACGGCAAATATACACTCTTTTCTTAAAAATCTCACTTTCTTATTGTTTTTTTTATTCCATTCATTGGATTGTAAAGTTTTATATGTGCATTATTAAAACTTATAAACATTGGTTTTAAAAAGTTGTAAAAATTGATACATTTACGCTTTTAAAAAGAAGAAATAATGTCAGAAAATATAGAAAAAATAAAATGTCTAATTATTGGTTCTGGGCCTGCAGGTTATACCGCTGCAATTTATGCTGCTAGAGCAGATATGAAACCTGTAATGTACACAGGAATGCAAATGGGCGGTCAACTAACCACTACCACTGAAGTTGATAATTTTCCGGGGTATGCAAATGGAACTGATGGAACAGCCATGATGGAAGATTTAAAAAATCAAGCAGAGCGTTTTGGAACCGAAGTGCGTTTTGGTATGGTTACCAAAGTGGAGCTTCATGAAGAAGTAGGGGGTATTCACAAGGTGATTGTAGATGAGTCAAAACAGATTGAAGCGGAAACTATCATTATTTCTACAGGAGCTACAGCGAAATATTTAGGAATCGAAAGTGAACAACGTCTGATTGGTGGAGGGGTTTCTGCTTGTGCTACTTGTGATGGATTTTTCTACAAAGGACAAGATGTAGTAGTCGTTGGTGCAGGAGATACTGCTGCAGAAGAAGCAACCTACCTATCAAATATTTGTAACAAAGTTACCATGCTGGTTCGTAAAGATTTTATGAGAGCTTCGAAAGCAATGCAGCACCGAGTACATAAAACTGAAAATATTGAAGTTTTGTACAATACAGAAATTGATGAGGTTTTAGGTGAAAGTGTTGTGGAAGGGGTAAGAGCTGTTAATAATCAAACGAAGGACAAACACGATATTCCCGTAACGGGCGTTTTTATTGCCATTGGACACACGCCAAACTCTAGTTTGTTTAAAGGTGTTTTGGATATGGACGAAACGGGGTATTTAATTACTGAAGGAAAAACGACCAAAACGAACAGACCCGGTGTCTTTGCCGCTGGAGACATCCAAGACAAAGAATACAGGCAAGCAGTGACCGCAGCTGGAACCGGATGTATGGCCGCTTTAGATGCAGAACGTTATCTCGGTACGTTGGAATAATTAGTTCTTGTATTCAAGATACAAGCAAAAAGCGCGTACAGAAATGTACGCGCTTTTTGTTTTTATGAAGCTGGATTTTAAACCGTTCTTGTTTTGTTCAATAAATAGTAATCTGCAAGTACCAAAGCAGTCATAGCCTCTACAATTGGCACTGCTCTTGGAACCACACATGGGTCGTGTCTTCCTTTACCCGTGATTTCTGCAATTTCATTTTCAGCATTAATGGTTTGTTGCGAGCTCATAATCGTAGCAACAGGTTTGAAGGCTACTCTAAAATAGATGTCCATTCCATTGCTAATTCCTCCTTGAATTCCTCCCGAAAGATTAGATTGTGTAGAGCCATCTTGGTTGAAAATATCATTGTGTTCAGAACCTTTCATTTTTGCTCCGCAAAAGCCACTTCCAAATTCAAACCCTTTCACAGCATTGATCGATAGCATTGCTTTTCCTAATTCAGCATGCAGTTTGTGAAAAATGGGTTCTCCCAAACCTACGGGTATATTTTGAGCGACACAGGTAATGGTTCCGCCAATGGTATCTCCAGCTTTTCTGATTTCTTTTACTTTTTCAATCATTTTTTGTGCAGAAACGTCGTCTGGACAGCGAATGATATTGTCCTCTGTTTTAGAAAAATCCAATTCTTGATAAGGTTTGTCAAGAAAAATATCTCCTACAGACGAGGTGAATGCATTGATGGAGATCTCTGCAATTAATTGTTTTGCTAGTGCCCCTGCAACCACCCAGTTTGCTGTTTCTCTGGCAGAACTTCTACCGCCACCTCTATAATCGCGCTCACCAAATTTTTTGTCATAGGTGTAATCTGCATGAGAAGGTCTGTAAATATTGGTATTGTGATTGTAATCTTTTGATTTCTGATTGGTATTTTGAATGGTAAAACCAATGGAAGTACCTGTGGTTTTTCCTTCAAAAATTCCAGATAAAAATTGAACGGTATCTGGCTCTTTTCTTTGTGTTACAATTTTAGATTGCCCCGGTTTTCGTCGGTTCAATTCTTCTTGTATGGCCTCAAAATCTATTTGTAACCCTGCAGGGAATCCATCAATAATCCCTCCAATAGCGATTCCGTGCGATTCTCCAAAGGTGGTTAATTTTAAAAGATTTCCAAAGGAATTGAAAGACATAATGTATTGTTTTATTGGCTAAGTGGTAAAGATACTAAAGTCTTATGTACAGCGCTTCTTTTTTTTTAATTTTGTTACCAAATTCATAATTGAGAATTCAACGAAATAGCTTGGTTTTTAAGGGGATAGAAATCCCATTTTACGATATTCAAAAAAGATGAAAAATAATGGTCAATTAATTTTCAAAAAGTAAAAAACTTTCTATATTTGCATCCGAAATCAGCGCAAATCTGATGCGAAAACTGGAGAGATGGACAGTGGTCGTCAAGTAGTCTTGAAAACTATCGCGGGTTAAACCGTTGCAGGTTCGAATCCTGTTCTCTCCGCAAAAACCTTACAGATTTTAGACTGTGAGGTTTTTTTTGGTCCAAATGTAGCCTTTCAAACTTTATTGATGCCAGTGTTACTTCGACATCCATTTCATACCAATGTAAAATGTCCTTGGTAGCGAAGGTCCAAAAACAAAGTTACTATCCCTATTTTTTCCAATATCAAAGTTTGACTGGTAGGCGTTAAAAATATTTTTTATCCCACTGTAAAATTCTACATTAGATTGTATTTTTTCAAATTCAATCGTATAACCAATTTTTGTACTTAATTCTGAAAAAGGATCTGAAGTGTACATTTCATCAGTCAATTGATTGGGGGCGCCTCCAAAATGAGGGATTATCATTTTGCCTGTGTACACGTAATTGAAGTTTGCATTGAATTTCTTATTTGGGCGAAAGGATACCATTGCGTATCCATAGTCATTCGGTGTTCTAGTAAATTTTTTTATACCTTCAATTCCATCTATATATTCAATTTTATGATCAAAGCTACTTGACTGTAATGTAAAGCCTGTTTCCAATTGTATCTTCTTATCGAAATTGGCTCTTACTTCTAAAGTGACCCCTTTAACAGTAGCTCCTTGTCCGTTTTGTTTCTCAAAGAGTGCTCCAAATGCATCCTGTCCAATTGGTTGAAGAAAAAAGGCATCATTTAATCTGGTATAAAACCCTTCGATTGTAAAACCAGCTATATAATGTTCCATAGGTTTGTCATAATTTATAGAAGCACTATAACTTTTTGACCTTTCAGGAGCTAAATCGGGCGACAATAAAACACGTGAGATACCACCTCCTGCAAAAGCAATATGCAAATCTGTATCGAATGCTTGTGGTGCCCTGAATCCTGTTCCATAACTTAGCCTAAATTGTGTATTGGTTTTATATTTGTACAACAAGGATAGTCTGGGGTTAAAAACCAAATGATCAATCAAGTTGTGCTGATCCATTCTTACGCCACTTAATAAAGAGAAGGAAGGTGATAGTTCCCAATCACTTTGTAAAAACGCCCCAAAATTTCTAGTGGTTTGATCAATTAAATAATTATAGGTTCCTATTTTATCAAAAACCTCATCATATACATATTCAGTTCCTAGCGTGAAGGTGTTTGTTCCACTTATACGATCATCTATTTTATGATTAAGTTGAAATCCTCCCTGCAACGTACTAACATTCGACGCTCCATAAGGTGGGGTTTCAAGATGCGCTTGAATTTCGGATTCTTCCTCTGGATAGATTCCTGTATAATGCTTTCGTTTTGTGTTTTGCCAAGCTGCATAAGTAATCAATGAAGAGTTATCATCATTAAAATTTATTTGATAATCTGCACTACCCATCCAAACATTGGTTGTTCTTTCTTCTGATTGTTGGGATAAATATGCTACTTTCGATACCATTTCACCACCATATCGATATTCGTTTAAATTACTAATGCTTATTTCTAATTTCTCATTATCATTGGGTAAAAAGAATAAGTTTGTTCCAAATGAAGTGTTTTCCAATTTCGGTAATTCCGAATAATGATCACCATTTTCATCATACCATTCTCGCGCTCTGTGATTAAAAAAGAAAGCGACTCCCGAATTTTTGTTTTTAGAAACCAAAGATGCATTTCCACTAAGTACAATGTCATCTGATTTACCATTGATATTTTGATAAAAAGAATTTAATTCAAACGAATTTTTTTTTGGAATTTTTGTAATAACATTTACAGATCCTCCTATTGCACTGGAACCATAGAGAGAAGAACCTCCTCCTTTTACAACTTCTATTCTATCAATCATGTTTGTTGGTAATTGTTCCAAGCCGTACAAACCCGTTAAGGGGCTAAATATAGGGCGACCATTAATAAGAATTTGAGAATATCCACCAGACAATCCATTCATTCGTAATTGTGTGTAATTACAAGTTTGGCAATCTGTTTCAACACGTAAGCCAGGTTGAAATTTTAACCCTTCTGACAGGTTACAGGCTTGAACATTCTCTAATGTTACACTGTTAATAATACCAACAATTACAGGTGAATTTGTTTGTCTTTTATTGGTTTTAGTGCCCGTTATTACAATTTCGTCAAGTGAATTTATATTTTCCACCAAATTAAAATTTAATTCCAATTCTTGGTTATTCTCATTCAATACAATCGTCTTAGAAACCTGGTTATACCCTACAAATGACGTTGTTATTGTATGTGTTCCAAAAGGAATATTATCGATATGAAAATATCCTTTTGAATCCGTAATAAAACCATTTGTAGGATCTGAGGATACAGAAATGCTTGCAAACGCTTGCTTTTTATTATCTACACGAACCGTTCCATGAACACTTCCTTTTTGCCCGAATGAAAGTTTACATATGCCTAGTATTAAGAGTATAGATAACGTTAATCTCAATTTCATTTTTATAATGGTTTTATTTTTTTGGTATTACAAATATAATAAGTTAGTCTAGTCTAACAAATATGTTTTGATAATCTTTTTTATATTTGTTTTTTTATGCAAACGATGCCAACACAAACAAAAGAGAATTATCTTAAAGCAATTTATTTTCTTAGTCAGGAAAATATTGATGTTTCTATAACAGAATTGTCAAAAAGAATGAATGTAAGTAAGCCAACTACCAACAACATGGTGAAGAAAATGCAAGAGAAGGGGTGGCTGCTTTATGAAAAATATAAGCCCATAAAATTATCTAATAAGGGGAGAAGATTAGGGGCTTTAATCATTAGGAAGCATCGGTTAACAGAAATGTTTTTGTCTCAAGTAATGAGTTTTGGCTGGGAAGAGGTTCACGACATTGCAGAAGAAATTGAACATATTAGTTCAGTTAAATTTTTTGACAGAATGGATGAAATTTTAGGATTTCCTACTTTAGATCCACACGGATCGCCCATTCCCGATAAAAAAGGAAAAGTTTTAGAAGTGAATTATTTGAATTTGACATCGATTAAAGAGGGGCAAAGAGTAAAATTGTGCGGATTGGAAAATAGTTCTAAAGATTTATTACTTTATTTAAACAATAAAAAAATTAAACTTGGATCTGTTTTGTGGGTCCTACATATTGAAAAATTTGACAATAGTTTTGAAATTTTACTCGAAAACAACATAACGATCCATTTATCCTTTGATGTTTGCAAATTTCTCTTGGTTAAAGAAGTTTAATTTTTTTTGATGCCCTTCATGTTTTTATAAATGATTTGTTGCCTTTTTAAAATCCTTAAAATCCATCCGCGCTTGTTTTTTACATCCATCAAATTTTATTTACGTTCTCCAATAGAACAACGATGGGAAGCAAAGTGACCACCATCGGCTTAGTATCGAATTGTCAGGGTGGGTTAGTACTTAATTTTGTAAGTACACATTTTACTAAAAATCCTTCAGGGTTTTTTGGAGGATGGCAAGAACAAGCAATTACGTATCACGCTACTTGTTGGTGTTTTTTAAAAATTCATGGAGAGTCCGAGTCCGTTTCCGTTTGCGATTAGTTTAAACACAGGCTTAAATTCATAGAAAGAAGTTGCATTTAATGATGAATTGTATAATTGAACAGCTTGTTTTGTGTTTTTATTAGCTTTTGTTGAAAAGGGAATACCAATTGCGATAAGTCCAGCTCCAATTCCTGCTAAATTCCAATTTGCGTCTCCTCCTGCAATGGCAGTACCAATTGGCCATCCGACTAAAAATCCACCGGCACCCCCAAAAATTGAAGCCAGGGTGTTATTGGATTGGGCTTTTTTAATAAAATCAAAAGCTTGTTGATTTGCTTCCATTGTTTTGACTAAATCTTTCATGGTCATTTGATTTCCGTTTTGACTGTATTTGTATCCGCCAAATACTTTTTCCATTTCAATTTTTTGAGCATTACAATAGCTTATTGTTGTCAAAGTAAAAATCAAGATTAAAATTGTTTGTTTCATTTTTTTAAGTTTCTGTTGGTTGTATGAATTTCAGAGGTCTTTTGGGTGAAAAATAGCGGCGTAAAAATACTTTACCGTTCCGCCTAGTGCAAAAATAGCAAAAAGAACCATACTTTATAATCAGCATTTCACTGCTATTTTTGAAAAATAAGCGCAAGTTTTTAATGGTTTTTTCATCTAAAAAACCAGATACAAACAATACTATGAAAAAAATAAGCACATTTCTCCTTTTTCTATGGATTTCGATACCTGCCTTTGCGCAAGATCTCTATGACATCAATACCATTCAAACCATAGAGATTGTTTTTGCTCAAAGCAATTGGGATGCAATTTTGGACGCTGAAAAAGCAGGAGACAACAACTATACAGAAGCCGTTTCGGTGACTATAAATGGAACTACTTTCAATCAAGTGGGGGTGAAGTATAAAGGAAATAGCTCCTACAATGCCAACCAAACCAAAAACCCCTTTCACATAGAATTGGATACCTACGTAGATCAAAATTATCAAGGGATTACAGATTTAAAACTATCAAATGTCTATTTCGATCCTTCTTTTGTCAGAGAGACAGTGGCCTACAACATTGTAAGCAATTACATGATGGCACCCAAAGCAAACTACGCAAATGTTTTTGTAAATGGAAACTTAATTGGCTTGTATACCAATGTAGAATCCATTTCAAAAAAGTTTGTCAAAAATCGATTTGGTTCCAACGACAACGCTTTTTTTAGCTGTAGTCCCCCAGGAGGAGCAGGGCCTCAATCCTCCAGTTTTCCAAACTTAGCCTATTTAGGAACCAGTAGTACCAGTTATGATGATGCTTATGAAATTAAATCCGACGATGAAGACGATCCATCCGTGGCAGTAGCCCATTGGAACGATCTGATCGATTTGACGGATACCTTGAACAATGATACAGACGCTATTGAATCCATTATGGATATTGACCGCGCTATTTGGATGCTTGCACTTGACAATGTATTGGTAAATTTAGACAGTTACATCGGTCAGTTCAAACAAAACTATTACATCTACAAAGATGACAATGCCCGTTTTAATACGGTTATGTGGGATTTGAACATGTCTTTTGGAACCTTTGGAATGACAGGTGAATCTGGAGGAGGAGGCCCAGGAGGAGGAGGCCCAGGAGGAGGAGGCCCAGGAGGAGGAGGCCCAGGAGGAGGTAATGGACTCTCTGAAACAGAGAAGGCGGAACTCGACCCGTTTCTCCATGATACCAATTCGAATTTCCCATTGATGTCAAAATTGATGGCAGTGCCGCGTTATAAGAAAATGTATTTGGCCCATTATAAAACAATTTTAACCGAGCAAATTTCAAATTCCAATTACCTAACATTGGCAAATGATTATCAAGCGATCATTGATGCATCTGTACAAGCCGATCCCAATAGATTTTATTCGTATACACAATTTCAGAGCAATATCAATAGCGATATTAATTTGGGAATGAATACTGCAAGTGGTCTTACCAACCTAATGAATGCTAGGGCAACGTATCTTACTGGATTGTCAGATTTTACAGCAACACAACCCGCTATTGGTAGCACAACACCTTCCAATGCAAGCCCAGAGATTGGAACAACAATTGTTATAACCACTGCGGTTTCAAATACCAATTCCGATGCTGTATTTTTGGGATACAGAGGCAATCAGAATGCGGTATTTACCAAGGTGGCCATGTTTGATGACGGAACGCATGGAGATGGAGCAGCAAATGATGGTATCTTCGGGGCTTCCATTTCTATTTCAGAAGAATATACCCAGTATTATATTTATGCAGAGAACAATACGATTGGTGCTTTTTCTCCCCCTCGAGCGGAACATGAATTCTATACAATTCAGGCTACCTATCCAACATTGGCAGTAGGAGATTTGGTTATCAACGAAATTATGGCTTCCAATACAGCAACCGTTGCAGATCAAGATGGTGAATTTGATGATTGGATAGAATTGTATAACAATTCCTCACAAACCGTAAGTTTAGACAATTTATATCTATCCGATGATGCTACCGATTTATTAGCTTGGCAATTTCCAACTGGAGTTACTTTAGCGCCCGATAGTTATTTAATAGTTTGGTGTGATAAAGATGAAGAGCAAACCGGCTTGCATGCAAGTTTAAAACTTTCCTCTGGTGGAGAAAGTGCTATTCTTTCTTATTCGGACGGAACCGTGATCGAGAATATAAGTTTTGGTGCACAAACGGAAGACATGGGCTATGCAAGAATTCCAAATGGAACCGGAAATTTTGTGATTCAAACACCTTCCTTTAATGCGAACAATCAATCTGTATTACAAACAGAAACTGAAACAATTTTAGAAAGCAACTTGTATCCAAATCCCGTAAAGAATCATTTAACAATCGAAAGCACAAAGGTTGTAAAATCGGTTAGAGTGTATAGCATTCAGGGACAGTTACTAAAAACAAAATTATTTGAGGGAATTGATGCCAATGTAAATGTCGACCTATCGCAATTAAGCACCGGCATATATTTTCTTTCGGTGAACAATTCAAAAGGAAAGAAATTTGTAAAAATGAATTAAATCCGCTTTTCTAGAGGGCTGTCAAAGTTAGAAGAAAGCGATTGCAGTATTGTTTTTTATGTACGATGCACAACGCATTAATTTTGAAGGAGTTTTTTATTAATTTTAGCCCCTCTTTCTAAGCCTAAAAATTGTTGATCTGCATGTTTTTCTGACCAAAATCCTTCAAAAGTTTCTTTGTCAAAGAATTTATAAACAACAGTTCCTTTGTAAATTTTTGCGTCTTCACCCCTGTACTTAAAATTGACAACCAGCAGGTTGTCTTTAAAAAAACCAGTACCAAATTGTTGCTGATCGTGATTGATCGTCCATGCAGCAATAATTTTCTGATGGGCATCCAAAGAAAGAGTAAGAACTCCATGGTATTCAGTGCCCAATTTATCTTGATTGTTTCCGAGAATTGCATACCTACCAACAATATCTTGTACTGTCATGGTTTAGTTTTTTACAAAGGTTTCTAATTCAACTTTTAAATCATTGAACATCTGAATGATACTGCTCAGTTTTAAATCACGTTCGTCATATTCTTGGGTATTAATGCTACAGGTAAATTCCCACAACTCTAATACCTCGGAAATGGGCACATGGTAGGATTGATAGGAAGTATTGTCTGGAGACAAAAGCAGGGCGCCTTTTTCCTCCACCCTGTCATAGATACGCTTATAGGTCATTCCATCATTGGCCGTTACAACCACATAAGAACTCCCATTTTTTATATTTTTAAAGTCATCTACAAATTTGCCAACTACATAGGCACCGTCTTTCATGGGCAACATAGAATCTCCTTTTATCGGAAAAGCACGGTGTTTTCCAGTAGGTAAAAAAGGCAATTTAATTTTCTGCAATTGTTCAATATATTCCGGATCATTATAACCAAGTAAATACCCTGCAGAGGCTTTTTCAGGAACCACTTCAATTAGATGATCATCATCTGCTTCAACCATAATAGGAAACAACACGCGTTGATTTCCAATTTCCATAAAAGAAGCCTCTGTCGCGGAGGACAAGTTGTTCTTGATCAATACATCAACTGGCAATTTAAAGAAGTTAGATAGTTCAATTAAAGTTTCAATAGAAGGCTCAGAACGTCCTTCCTCATAGGAACCAATCCTAGATTTGGTGATGTTTAATTCTTTTGAAAACTCTTCTTGTGTGAGTTTTCTTAATCTTCTTAAATGGCGAATATTTTGTGAAATATAATTCATAATACTACAAATATAAGATTCAAAAACTATTTTTTGTAGTTTTTTATTTACTATTTTTGAGCACCTTATGGATTTATTCAATACTTCACTTATAAACAACATTTTACCCTTTGATGGAATTACCAATTACCACGGTCAAATTTTAAACAGCCAACAATGTGCCTTTTTTTATACGGCTTTTATGCAGCGTATTCAATGGAAGAATGATGAAGCCTTTATTTTTGGTAAGCACATTGTTACAAAGCGAAAAGTTGCATGGTATGGAGAATCGGAATTTACTTACACCTATTCGAATGTGGCCAAAACTGCCATGCTATTCACCGAAGAGCTACTGCGTCTGAAGAAGATTGTTGAAAAGGAAAGCAAGGCCACTTACAACTCCTGTCTATTGAATTTGTACCACACAGGAGAAGAAGGAATGGCTTGGCATTCAGACGATGAGAGAATGCTTAAAAAAAACGGCGAAATTGCCTCTGTAACCCTTGGTGCTGCGCGAAAATTTTCTTTCAAACACAAAGAGACTAAGCAGAAAGTAGATGTGTTCTTAGAAAACGGCAGTCTATTGGTGATGAAAGACACCACACAAAAACACTGGTTGCATCGATTGCCACCCACAAAAAAGGTGAATACGCCTAGAATAAATTTAACATTTAGAACCATTGAATTGTAAAGATTCAATTACTTTTGCAAAAACATACCTCAATTGGATTCTAAGACACAAGCATCAATAAACTTAAATAAATACATTAGCTCCTCCGGAATATGTTCCCGAAGAGAGGCCGAAAAATTTATTAGTGAAGGCAGGGTTACGATTAATGGAAAACCAACACAATTAGGAAATAGGGTTGCAAAGAGAGATGTTGTTAAACTAGACGGTCGTCTTGTAGTACCTCAAAATGTTACTTTATACATAGCGCTCAATAAGCCTGTTGGAATTGTCTCAACCACGGATGAACGAGAACCAAACAATATCATACAACACATCAATTACCCAGATCGATTATTTCCAATTGGACGATTAGACAAACCCTCGGAAGGGTTAATTTTTTTAACCAATGATGGAGATATTGTCAATAAAATTTTACGTGCAGGAAACAATCATGAGAAAGAGTATTATGTGTCTGTAAATAAGTCAATTACCGATGATTTTGTTGAAAAAATGGGAAATGGAATTCCTATTTTAGGTGCTGTTACTAAAAAGTGTTTCGTAGAAAAAGTAAGTGATAAAGTGTTTAAAATTGTTTTAACACAGGGACTCAATCGTCAGATACGACGCATGTGTGAATATTTAGGTTATGAAGTAACGAAGTTAAAACGTACCCGAATTATGAATGTAGCCTTGGGGTATTTGCAACCAGGGGATTGGAGAGCGTTGACGGAGGAAGAAATGCAGGAAATCAACAAAATGATTTCGACCTCTTCAAAGACAGAAGAAGCCTCTCCGAAAAAACAGCGTGTAAAAAAAGCTGCTTCCCAAAAAAGAGCTGTCCCAGCTAAAAACGTTTTTAATAAGAAAAGCGCAAGTTTCAGAAAATCTTCATCAAAATCTAAAAAATCAAATACTAGTTTTTCATCCAAAAAGAAACGCAGGTTTTAAGGGGAAACCTTTAAGAATCTTTTAATTATTCACTTCTTAAATAATAGTATCTTTGCCGCAATGAAATTTGATTTAAAAACAACCGACCCCAAAAGCAAGGCGAGAGCAGGAGTGATTACCACCGATCATGGAACCATAGAAACGCCAATTTTTATGCCTGTTGGTACACTTGGGACTGTTAAAGGAGTGCACCAAACAGAACTCAAAAAAGAGGTAAATCCAGATATTATCCTAGGAAACACCTACCATTTATACTTGCGCCCAGGTACTGATATTTTAGAAAAAGCGGGTGGATTGCATAAATTTATGAATTGGGATCGTAATATTCTAACAGATTCGGGTGGATATCAAGTGTATTCTCTTTCAGGAAGAAGAAAAATAAAAGAAGAAGGTGTAAATTTTAAAAGTCATATTGACGGTTCAATGCATTTTTTTTCACCTGAGAATGTCATGGAAATTCAACGTACTATTGGAGCTGATATTATTATGGCTTTTGATGAATGTACTCCCTATCCCTGTGAATACAATTACGCAAAACGCTCAATGCACATGACCCATCGATGGTTGAATCGATGTATGAATCACCTAGAGAAATTACCCTTTAAGTACGGGTATGAACAAACCTTCTTCCCAATTGTACAAGGAAGTACCTATAAAGACTTGAGAAGACAATCTGCAGAATACATTGCCAATGTGGGGGCCCAAGGAAATGCAATTGGAGGACTTTCTGTAGGAGAACCTGCAGAAGAGTTGTATGCAATGACAGAGATTGTCACCGAAATTTTACCTGAAGACAAACCTCGCTATTTAATGGGAGTAGGGACTCCGATCAATATTTTAGAAAATATTGGACTCGGAGTTGATATGTTTGATTGTGTGATGCCAACAAGAAATGCTAGAAATGGCATGTTGTTTACCGCTCACGGAAGTATCAATATCAAAAACAAAAAGTGGGCAGATGACTTTTCTCCAATTGATGCGATGGGAATCACAGGTGTAGATACCATGTATTCAAAAGCCTATTTACGTCATTTATTTGCTTCCAAAGAAATGTTGGGAAAACAAATTGCCTCGATTCATAATCTAGGTTTTTATGTATGGCTTACAAGAGAGGCAAGAAAACATATTTTAGCAGGAGACTTTAGAGAATGGAAAGATAAGATGGTCAAACAGATGGACAAACGTTTGTAAGTACATCATAAAACACAAACACGATAAAGCACACTTTTGAAGATTCTAGATTGGTACATATTAAAACGTTATTTGGTAACTTTCTTTTTTACCTTATTAATTTTGATCCCTATTGCTATTGCAATAGACATATCAGAAAAGATCGATAAATTTATCAATCATAATCTTTCTTTTTATCAAGTTGTAGACGAGTACTATAGCAATTTTATTATTTATTATGCCAATACTTTTATGCCCTTGGCATTATTTATTGCTGTAATTTTATTTACATCAAAACTCTCAAATAATACAGAGATTATTGCTATTAATAATGCTAAAATTTCTTTCACACGATTCTTATATCCATATTTTATTGGTGCTACTTTGGTTACTATTATGGCTTTGTTAATGAATCATTTTGTAGTGCCAAGTAGTAGTAAAGAAAGAAAGAAGTTTGAAAACACCTATTTGAAACAAAAAGATTACCAAGCAAAATATGTAAAGAATTTTAGCTTGCAATTGACGGATAGTACCTATATTTTTATTCAAAATTTTGACACAAAATCCAATTCTGGATTTAATTTTTCATCAGAACTCTATGATGGATTAAAGCTAAAGTCAAAAATTGTCGCAGACAACATTAACTGGAAAGAAGCAGACAGTACTTTTACATTGCTAAATTGGAAGTTGCGAATTCTTCACCCCAATAAAGACAGTATTTCTCAAGCACGAAGGTTGGATACTGTTTTTGCATTTACTCCCAAAGATCTCATTTATAAATCCGCATTGTCTCAAGAAATGCCTTCCAATGAATTGAGTGCTTTTATTGCATTGTCCAAAAAAAGGGGGATTAAAAATCTAAATGCGTACTATGTTGAGTATTACAAAAGAACCAGTTTGCCAATTGCGTCCTATATTTTAACAATTATTGCTGTAGCACTGGCGTTTAGAAAGAAAAGAGGCGGAACAGGTGTGAACCTAGCCATCGGAATTTCGGTGATGTTTGTGTATGTCTTCTTATTAAAAGTTGCAGAGGTTTTAGGTGCCGTAGCGGGTGTGAATTCTCTTTTATATGTCTGGATACCCAATATAATTTTTGGTTGTTTAGCTCTTTATTTATATCGCAATGCAAGAAAGTAAACTTAAAAAGTATGCACTGCTTCATTTCATTATTTTTATATGGGGGTTTACTGCAATTTTAGGTGCTTTAATCACCATTGAAGCGGTACCTTTAGTTTGGTTTCGTATGGGGTTGGCAGTGCTCATCATTGCTGTTTATTTTTTGTTGAAAAAAAAATCATTTAAGCTCGATCGCAAAGGCGTTGTAAAATTTTTGCTAACCGGAATCATTATTGCATTGCATTGGATTTTCTTTTTCAAGGCTATCAAGATTTCCAATGTTTCCGTAGCACTGGTTACCATGGGAACAGGCGCTTTTTTTACCGCGCTCATTGAGCCTTTTTTCTTTAAAAGAAGCATAAAGCCCATTGAATTAATTTTTGGTTTGATGGTTGTTTTGGGACTCTATATTATTTTTGACAATTTTGAAGTGGCCCAATACAAAGTAGGTGTTATTTATGCGTCCATTGCTTCCTTTTTAGGAGCCCTTTTTGCCGTTCTAAATGGATTGTACGTTAAAGACTATGAAGCAGACGTTATTTCATTGTATCAACTTTTATTTGGCGTACTATTTGTTACAGGCTACCTTTTATATCTCGGCAGTTTTAATATTGCCTTTTTTCAACTGCCACAATTGGATTGGGTATATCTTTTCATTTTAAGCAGCATTTGTACAGCTTATGCGTTTATCGTCTCCGTTGAAGTAATGAAATATCTTTCGCCATATACGGTCATGTTGTCTATCAATTTAGAACCCATTTATGCGATTCTCTTGGCGTTGTTTATTTTTGGAGAGAAAGAAAAAATGAATTCTGAATTTTATTATGGGGCCTTTGTCGTTCTTTTTGTAGTGTTGTTAAATGGAATTTTAAAGAACAAAACAACATTAAAAAAGAAGTTTTCTCGTAAAACTATTGACAAAAATTAATCCTAATTTACATTAAAAAGTAAATTTTATAGTATGTTTGTCCTTAAGAACAAACTCAAACCAAAGAATTACTAAATGGAATATTTAGATTTTGAAATGCCAATTAAAGAGTTGGAACAACAACTTGTTAAATGTCATGAAATTGGTGCAGATAACGAGGTTGATGTTACTGCAACGTGTAAAAAAATTGAACAAAAGCTTGTAAAAGCAAAGAAAGATATTTACAAAAATCTGAGCCCTTGGCAGCGTGTTCAATTGTCTCGTCATCCAAACAGACCCTATACCTTAGATTATATCAAAGCCTTGTGTGGAGATACTTTTATGGAGCTTCATGGCGATAGAAATGTAAAGGACGACAAAGCGATGATTGGTGGTCTGGGTAAAATTGGTGACCAATCCTATATGTTTATTGGGCAACAAAAAGGGTACAATACCAAAACGCGTCAATATCGTAATTTTGGGATGGCAAATCCAGAAGGATATCGAAAAGCGCTGCGACTTATGAAAATGGCAGAGAAGTTCAATATTCCTGTAGTTACTTTATTAGACACCCCTGGTGCCTACCCAGGACTGGAAGCAGAAGAACGTGGTCAAGGAGAGGCAATTGCTAGAAATATTTTAGAAATGACCCGTTTAAAAACCCCTATTATTACCATTGTTATTGGTGAAGGAGCTTCCGGTGGAGCTCTAGGAATTGGTGTTGGAGATAAGGTGTATATGATGGAAAATACTTGGTATACCGTAATTTCACCAGAGTCTTGTTCTTCCATCTTGTGGAGAAGTTGGGAATTTAAAGAGCAGGCAGCAGCAGCGCTTAAATTGACGGGAACGGATATGAAAAAGCTGAAGTTAATTGATGGTATTATCAAAGAACCGTTGGGAGGAGCTCATTACGATAGAGAAGGTGCTTTTTTAGCAGTACAAGAACAAATTACGAAGGCATTTGATGAATTAAAAGAATTGACCAAAGAAAATTTGGTTGCCCAAAGAATGGATAAATATTCTAAGATGGGTGTTTATGAAAACTAAAGCCTACTAACAATAATAAAAAAGCGAAGTTTGTACTTCGCTTTTTTTATGCGCTATAAATTTGGGTTTAATGCTTCTTTTAAAATACTAATTGGGTGTTTAGCGAGTCGTTTTGTCCCATCATAAATTTGATGTCTACAGCTGGTACCCGCCGCGACAATTTCTGTGTCTAAGGGGGTGTTTCTTACTTTTGGAAATAAAGTGTCTTCACCAACCTGCATTGAAATTGCATAATGTTCCTTTTCATACCCAAACGAACCTGCCATTCCACAACATCCGGTATTCATAATGGTTACGGAGTAATTTTTTGGAATGTTTAATATTTGAAAACTTGAATGTGTACCAGACAAGGCCTTTTGATGGCAATGCCCATGAATTTTTAAGCGTTTTGTTGCAGAAGTAAATACGTCTGTATTGATTGCCCCCTTTTCAAATTCTTTTGCTAAAAACTCTTCAAAAGTAAATGCATTTTTAGCAATTTTTTCTGCCGAAACAGAGTCGTCTGCCAAACGAATGTACTCATCTCTAAAGGTTAAAATAGCCGAAGGTTCGATTCCTATTAAAGGTGTTTCTTCATTAATAAGGTCTTTAAAAATAGCAACATTCAAATTGCAAATTGCTTTTGCTTGTTTTAAAAAACCTTTTGAAATAAAACTTCTTCCAGATTCTTCATGGGCGATCAATTTTAAGTTATAGCCTAATTTATCAAATAGGTAAAAGGCATCTTTCCCTATTTCTACGTCATAAAAATTAGTAAACTCATCACAAAAGAAATAGACCGTTTTGGCATGGGATGTTTGGGCTTGTTTTTGCACCCATTTTTTCAAAGTTTTTGGCGCCAATTTTGGCACACTTCTTTGTTGCGCTACTCCCATAGCTGCTTTTGCAAATGGAGTATTCAGAATCGCATTGGTAAGCGCAGGGGCAATACTCCCCAGTTTATTGTAGTTTACATTGTTTGCAAATAATTTACTTCTAAAAGAATATCCATTCGCTTCTTGGTATTGGTATAAGAACTCTGCTTTCAAAGTTGCAATATCAACATTACTTGGACATTCAGAAGCACACGCCTTACAGCTCAAACACAGGTCAAATATTTCTTTTAATTCGGTAGAATCAAACTTGTTTTTTGCCTCGTTGTTAGTCAATACTTCCCGCAGCATGTTCGCTCTAGCTCGGGTAGTGTCTTTCTCGTTTTTGGTAGCTCTGTAGCTTGGACACATGGTGCCACCAGCAGAAGCTGGTTTTCTACAATCACCAGAACCGTTACACTTTTCAGCAAGCTTTAAAATCCCTTCACTGTCTGAAAAATCTTGAAGCGTTTCAATTTGGGGTTCAATCCTATCCATTTCATAACGCAGACTCTCATCCATAGAAAACGCATCGGTAATTTTTCCTTTATTGAAAATATTGTTGGGGTCAAAAGCTTTTTTGATCCGTCTTAGCAACTGATAATTTTGTTCGCCAATCATAAGTGGAATAAATTCTGCACGAACAATTCCGTCACCATGTTCTCCACTAAAGGAACCCTTATATTTTTTTACTAACTCTGCCGTTTCAGTGGTTATTTTTCGAAACAAAACAACATCCTCTTTCTTCTTTAAATTTAAAATCGGACGCAAATGCAATTCTCCAGCACCAGCATGTGCATAATACACCGCTTCTTGTTGATATTTGTCCATAATTTGCGTAAACTCTTCAATATAGGTTGGCAAATCTTCCAATGCCACCGCAGTATCTTCAATACAGGCCACTGCTTTTTTATCTCCCACCATATTGCCTAGTAAGCCCAAGCCCGCTTTTCTTAAGTGGTGTACTTTGGCAATGTCTTTTCCGTACACCTTAGGATGGTGGTATCCAAAGTTGTTTTCTTTTAAATCGGCAATTAACTTGTCTGCCAATACTTCTGTTTCTTCAAGTGTATTTGCAGCAACTTCTAGCATCAATACTGCTTCAGGATCTCCTTGTAAGAAAAACCTGTTTTTAACTTGTTCACGATTGCTCTTTGTACAATCTAAAATTGTTTTGTCCATTAATTCACAATTGTATAAATTGTGGTTCATGGCTGTTACGGTAGCAATTAAACTTTCATTGATGCTTGTAAAATGAGCTGTAACCATAATGCTTTCGGCAGGAGGTAAGACGTCTAATTGCAGGGTAATGGCAGTAGAAAACGCCAAGGTGCCTTCACTTCCAGATAAAAATTTCGCAACATTTATCGTGGGCTCGTTTCCGCCAAATAAATCAGAAGTTAAAAATTCGTCAACAGCATATCCAGTATTTCTTCGGTGAATTGTTTCCTTAGGAAACTGTGTTTTAATTTCTTGCTGGTTTTCTTTGGAAGAAAGTTCTGTAAAAATTGATTTATAAATACTCCCTTCTAGTGTGTTTTCTTCTTTTTTTTGGTTGAAATCTGCCGAGGAAATTTCAGTAAATATTGCTGTAGTTCCATCACTTAAAATGCTGTCAATTTGCAATACTTTATCGCGTGTTACGCCATATTTTATGGAGGTGCTTCCAGAGGAGTTGTTTCCTACCATTCCACCAATCATACACCGGTTGGATGTTGAGGTGTTTGGACCAAAAAACAATCCAAAGGGTTTTAGGAAAAGATTGAGTTCGTCTCGTACAATTCCAGGTTGAACTGTAATTGTTTTTGCCAATTCATCAAATTCTAAAATGGCTGTAAAATGTTTTGAAACATCGACTACAATTCCATCTCCAACACATTGTCCTGCCAACGAGGTTCCCGCCGTTCTTGGAATCAAAGTCGTTTTATGTTCGGTTGCAAAGGCAATGAGTGTTTTTATATCTTTTTCATCTTTGGGAAATGCAACTGCCGTTGGAATTTTGCGATATACAGAAGCATCTGTGGCATAGATGGTTTTGTGTAAATCATCAAATAAAACGCTGCCAGAAATCGATTGGTGTAGTTTTTCTAAAGTGACACTTGAAATCATAGATGGGGCTAAAAAGATTCTTCTAGTACAAATATCTGAATAAATAAAATCATAATAACAAGATTCTCAATTAGTTTCAACATTTTTACTGATTTGCTATTTTTTTTCCTTTATTTCTATGAAATCGAGGTTTTGGTTTGATCGAAATGGCTTCCGATTACTACTTTCTAAATCTTAAGAAAATGTATTGAAGAAACATTTTTGAATTCCTATATTTGTTTGATACTCAAACACCCATTCAAATGAAAAAACTACTGTTCCTTTTTTTTTGTATTTCATTTACGATTTCTTCGCAAGAACTAGATTTGTCTTATTATTTACCTCAAGGGGTCGCTTATAATCAAAATATTCCAACACCCAAAAGTATTATTGGTCATGAAGTAGGAGCGTGGCACATTACTCATGATAAATTGGTCGAATACATGAACGCATTGGCGAAGGCTTCTGACCGGATTTCTATTGAAAATAGAGGGGTTACTTTTGAAGGAAGGCCTTTACTTTTATTGACGATCACCTCACCTAAAAACCATAGAAATATTGCAGATATTAAAGCAAATCATATGGATGGAACCAATACGAGTAAGAAGGATGTTTCTAAGGATCCCATTGTTGTTTATCAAGGATTTTCGATTCATGGAAACGAGCCGAGTGGCTCCAATGCAGCTTTGGTAGTAGCCTACTATTTAGCTGCTGCAAATGGTATCGACGCGCTCCTAGAGAACACCGTGATTCTTTTTGATCCCTCATACAATCCAGACGGCTTGCAGCGTTTTGCCTATTGGGCAAACACCAATAAGAGTAAAAACATTAATCCCGATCCTAATGATAGAGAATATACAGAGATATGGCCACGAGGAAGAACCAATCATTATTGGTTTGATATGAATCGAGATTGGTTGCCAGTACAATTGCCAGAGAGTCGTGCAAGAATTGCAAGTTTTCATGAGTGGTTGCCAAACATTTTAACCGATCATCACGAAATGGGTAGTAATTCTACATTCTTTTTTCAACCTGGAATACAAAGTAGAACCCATCCTTTGACACCAAAATTAAACCAAGAACTTACCAAAGAAATAGGAACGTATCATGCAAAGGCTTTTGATAAATTGGGGTCTACCTATTATTCTGAAGAAAGCTTTGATGATTTTTATTACGGAAAAGGCTCCACCTTTCCGGACATCAATGGAAGTATTGGAATTCTTTTTGAACAAGCAAGTTCTAGAGGGCATGCACAAGCAACTGCAAATGGTGTATTGACCTTTCCTTTTACTATCAGAAATCAATTTACGGCTGCATTATCTACTTTAGAAGCTGCTAATAAAATGCGCGTAAAAATTTTAGAATATCAACAAGATTTTTACAAAGAGGCGAGAGAAACAGTGCAGAAGAAGGCTTTTGTTTTTGGAGATGAAAAAGATGCTGCTAAAAGTTACCATTTGGCAGAGGTTTTAAAAAGACATCAAGTAAAAATTCACGAATTAAAAACAGATTTCACCAAAAATGGAAAAACCTTCAAAAAAGGGGCTAGTTATTTGGTGCCAATGAATCAAAAGAATCATCGTTTGGTAAAAGCAATGTTTGATGTGCGAACTCAGTTTAACGACAGCTTGTTTTATGATGTTTCTGCATGGACGTTTAACCACGCTTTTGGAGTTGATTTTGCAAAGAATATTTCGCTATCCAAAGCAGGGAAAGAGATTGTTAATTTAGAAATGAAAAAGGGAGGAAATCATTTGATGAGTTCCGTTGGTTATTTAATGCCATGGAATGAATATTATGCACCCAAGGCATTAAATACAATCCTTCAAAAAGGAATTCGCGCTAAGGTTTCTATGAAGAATTTTAAAAATGACGGAATTGATTATGATTTTGGTACTATTTTTATTCCTTCGCAAAATCAGCTACTAAAAGAGAACGATTTGTTTGCCTTTTTGGAAACAGTCGCACAAGAAAATCATTTAGAAATTAAAGGAGTTTCTACGGGACTGAATGACGGAATTGATTTGGGGAGTAATAACTTTCGCGCACTAAAAAAACAAAAGATTGCCATGCTGGTCGGAGGGCGCGTTTTTGGAAATGATGCCGGTGAAGTTTGGCATTTGTTGGATCAACGTTTTGATATGTTGTTGACCAAGTTGGATCTGAGTTACTTTTCACGTACAGATATCCAAAAATATACTACCATTATCATCCCAAGCCTTTCCTCATTGGACAAAGCTTCTCAAGACAAACTAAAGACATGGGTAAAAAATGGTGGGACATTAATAGGCTATCGAAGTGCTGTTAGAATGTTGGCCAAAAATAAATTCATCAATTTAGAATTTGATGCCGTAAAAAGACCCTATACAAAAGGAGTTTCTTTTGAAGAAAAATCATTGAATTCTGGAGCCCAAGTTATTGGTGGTGCTATATTTGAGGCAACATTAGATCGTTCTCATCCTATTAATTTTGGATATAAAAATGACAAGCTGGCGCTCTTTAGAAATACGACTATTTTTATAAAACCCAATAAAAGAAGTTATAACAATCCGATTCAGTATACAGAATCTCCGCTCTTAAGTGGTTATGTTTCAGCGCCAAACCTTGCTGTCTTAAAAAATTCAGTGCCCTTTCAAGTACAAAGACTGGGAAATGGGCGCGTTATAGTTTTTACAGATAACACCAATTTTAGAGCTTTTTGGTACGGTACCAACAAACTTTTAATGAACGCCATCTTCTTTGGAAGTCAGATGTAATTTTTGGCGTGCGTCAAATGATTACCGCCATTTTCCTTTTAGGGAAATCTTGTGTTTTTTTGTGAATGCTTCGCAAAAGGATTTTCACAGGTCGTATTATTTATACAATCCTAATTAATTTGTACGCCATTTTTGACAGGTTTAGACGCTTGTAATAACACTACGTTCCCAGAAGAATTATAAATACCTAATACCAGGCATTCGCTCATGAAATTTGCAATTTGCCTCGGCTCGAAGTTTAAAATTGCAGAAACCTGTTTGTTTAGCAATGTTTCTTTAGTGTATAAATCGGTGATTTGAGCACTGGATTTTTTGATGCCCAATGCTCCGAAATCTATTTTTAATTGATACGCAGGTTTTCTTGCTTTTGGGAAATCGTTCACTTCGATAATGGTTCCAACTCGAAGATCTACTTTTAAGAAATCTTCAAAATTTATTTCTGGTTTCATAGCATTTTTTTAAAATTATTTGTCCTTTCCAATGCGTTATTATAGGAAAAAAAATAGTTAAGGGTTATTTTTTTTCTTTCCTAATTTTTGAATCACCCAAAGTGGTCCGATGAGTAGAAACTGCAAATCTTTCGCAAAAGAAGGTTTTAAGCCTTCTACCTTGTGTCCCCAAAATTGACCAATCCATGCCAAAACAAAAATGATGATGGAAGTGTATAATAAGTTTGCGTGGTTTCCTAACCAAAAATTACCTACAATTGCTAAAAGCATTACAAAGAGCATCTCTATGAAATACCAAAATCCTAAACGGAGATAAAAAAGCGAAACAAGCAGTCCAAAAACGAGTCCCCAGTTTTCTAAAATCGGATTGTAAAGCTGAAATATGTTTTCTAAAAATGTAGTTGGAATACTCATTAATAGTCCAAAAACACTAAAGAAAATTAAAGGGACACAGATGTAATGCACTTTTTGGTTGGTCTCATTTTGATGGCTTACTGCGTACTCATCAAACCATTGTTTTGCTGTTTTCATTTTCTTTAAAATTTGCAACTAAAGATATTGATATTTTTAGAAAAAAACGATACAAGAGATAAAAAGTACGCTCCTATTTTTTTTAGACTAAGGTTGGGCTTCTTAGCTAAAATAATCAGTTCCATTTTTTTCGAATCAAAAGCCGTTCTATGTGTGCATAATGATGCTGGCAATGCCATGCATAAATTCCTGTATTTTCTTTGAGGGTTACTTTTTTATTGTTTTCGGGATGTATAAAATATTTCTCAAAATCAGTTTTGGAAAGTCCTTTTAAAAGATAAACCCATTTTGCGTGCAATGCTTTCAATCCATTAATCGATAGCGAAATAGGTGCTGATTTTGAATCCTGTAATGTGGCCCATTTTTTTTCAACATAGGTTTTTATGATGGGAGAATCTTCTGTGAGCGCCCATTTGAACCGTGTATAAGAATTATGGTGACTGTCATAACAATGATGCACAACCTGTCTGACTGTCCAACCATTTTCTCTGTAAGGCGTATCTAGTTGTACCTTATTTAAACGGGCAGTGAGGGAGGCTAGTTTCTTTGGAAATTTTTCGAGAATGGAAATCCAATGCGCAAGGTCTTTTGTTGTTATCTCTTTTGGAATTGAAGCCCGACCAATTGGGAATTGCAAACTTTCTAAATCCATTTATTTTTGCAAAATTTTCTTGAAGGTATTTTTTGACCTTCGGTTTTCAGGGTTAATCGCTAGTGCTTTTTTTAAATTTTCAAGCGCATTTATAGTATCCTCTTTTTTTAAAAAAGCATCCGCCAAGCTATCAAAAGTATTTGAGCTTCTAGGATACAATACCGTATTTATTTTGAAGATTTCGATAGCCTTATCAAATTCGTTTTGTCTGAGATACGCATAACCCAATTTATTTAATTGACGTTCTTCAATTACGGGATTTAAAGAGTCTTTTTTTTGAATTGTTACAAAGGCAGTTAATGCATTGTTAAAATCATTCATAGCTAAGTATTCATTGGGTGTTTTTTCACCCGGATGCAACTTTTTAAAGTGATACTTAATGTTTTTATGTTCTCTTTTTGGCGCTAATTCAATATGTGTTTGTGGATGACTTATAAAAACTATTTTTTCATTCAATTCTTTCATATAAAAAGAACTATCGTTTACTTTTAGTGGAGAAATACGTTCATTTCCTCTCCATTTCACATACAAGACTCGCTCTTTAAAGTAAACTTCTAACACTTCATTGACATTGAATAAATAACGCCCAGTTGTTTTTTTGATAAAGGCATCGGTGTTTTTTTGGGAGGTACAGTGCGCCAAGGTTACGAGTAACAACAAAAGATAGGTATATTTTCTCATTTTAGCTTTGTGTAAGTGTCCTCAATAAGACGTTAGTATCCGTAGTTATGTTACATTATTCAAAATTAAACTTTTTGTTGTATACTTCGTCTTAATTCAAAGCTCAAACTTATGAAACCAATTGTATTCCTTTTCGTACCTCTTTTTTGTTTGAATTGTAGTTCACCTTCAGAAACGCCTATAGATCCGGGAACTAACAATGCAACAAAGCCAAACATAGTATTGGTGATTGCAGATGACATGGGAAAAGATGCAACTCCAAATTTTTCAGAAGGCAGCATTAAGCCCAATATGCCAACCCTACAATCTCTTATGGATTCGGGTATTACATTTGATAATTTATGGTCTTACCCAGTTTGTACACCAACTAGAGCTTCAATTCTAACAGGTAAATACGGGGTGAATACGGGTATTCTAGAAGTAGGAGATCTAATTTCAACATCGGAAACTTCGTTACAGTCGTATATAAATTCAAACACAAATAATGACTACGCAACAGCCATTATTGGGAAATGGCACTTATCAAACAATGCAGTAGATCCAATAACCATGGGAATCGACTATTTTGCAGGTATTGTAAATGGAGGGGTCGCAGATTATTTCGATTGGAATTTCAATGAAAATGGTATTCCTTTAAATTCAACAACTTATACTACAACTAAATTCACAAATACTGCTATTGATTGGGTAGCCGACCAAACCAAGCCCTGGTTTCTATGGTTGGCTTTCAATGCACCTCATACACCTTTTCACTTAGCGCCAACAAATTTGCATTCTCAAGGAAATTTACCCACAGATGCGGCTTCTATTAATGCCAATCCAATGCCATATTATATGTCGGCCATTGAAGCAATGGATGCTGAGTTGGGGCGTTTTTTAGGTAGTTTGTCCTCTGAAGAAAGAGCCAATACGGTTATTATTTTTATTGGCGACAACGGAACACCAGGAAAGGTCGCACAAAATCCTTATTCTAGATTGAAAGTAAAAGGGTCTTTGTATCAAGGCGGTGTAAATGTTCCAATGATTGTTTCTGGAAGTAATGTGAATCGACTCGGAGAACGAGAAGATGCTTTGATCCATACAACGGATTTGTTTGCGACTATTGCAAGTATTACCGGAGTTACCGTATCTGAAATATACAACAGTAAGAGTTTTTATACACTGTTCACCGCTGCAGCAAATGAAGATAGATCCTATGTATATACTGAAATATTGGATGGCTTCGCAATTCGAAATGCAACGTATAAATTAATGAAGTATGACAATGGAGCGGAGGAATTCTATAACTTAGTAATGGATCCTTATGAGCAAAGTAATTTAATTGGAACCACATTATCTGCTGAAGCAGCCAATGAAAAAGCAAATTTAATTTCTGAAGCGATGGCGATTCGAAACTAAATTTGCTTTTTTATGGATTGTAGAAGTAATCTGATAGCGATGTTATTGTTTCGCTACCGATTCGCTCTTTTTAAGATTTGTTACATAGGCATTAAAGCGCTTTCCATATACCGAATTCTTTATTTTTTCAGAAAAAGAATTATTTACAGTATCTAGCATTTTTGTGCTTGCATTGTAGAGTTCAGTTAGTCCAATGTATGGAGCTGCTTCAAAATCAGCATTTGAAATCGCATAGTTGGCAACAAATAAAACCCTACGTCTTGTCAATTTATTATAATCGGCATCTAACTTTTTCATTACAGCTTCATCTCCAGATTTTTTTGCTTCAAAATCTTTTTGAATAAAATCCAATCGCTGGTTTACAAAGCGTCTGTTTATTTTATTGAATTTATCTAAGACATCTTGATTTTTCGAACCGCTAATCTCCGGATTTAAACCAAATTTCTCAATCTTATCGTTAATTGTAATTAGTCCTTCTTCTCCAAAAAACAAAATTCTTTCTTTTGCATTTGATCCTTCAAAAGTTAAGAAAAATAATTCTGGTGCATCAATATTGTCTGCCAATCTGAAGGTGTTATCGCCAAAAATAGCAACAGAATCTACAGAGATTAAGACCGTGTCTTTCATTTTTTGTAGGTATAAAGTTCCTTTTTTTAGACCTTCAATTTTACCTTGAACAACCATGTTTCCTTCCTTCTCAGTTGCACAAGCAACAATTAAAATAGCAAAAACAATTCCTGTAATAATATTCTTCATTTCGTCTGTGTTTTTCGAATGCAAATATGCTGAATTTTATTTAAATTGGTGCTGATAATTCCATTAAAATGGTACATAGGATGGCACCAACTGTACCAATTGCATACCCAAATACTGCCAATAAAACTCCTACAGTGGCCAAAGATGGATGAAATGCTTGCGCTACAATAGGCGCAGAGGCTGCGCCGCCAACGTTTGCCTGACTCCCAACTGCCAGAAAGAAATAAGGTGCGCGAATTAATTTTGCAACAAAAATGAGTAAACCAGCATGAATAAACATCCATACAAATCCAATCGCAATTAATCCTGGGTTTTCAAGAGCCTGATTTAAATCCATTTTCATACCAATGGTTGCTACTAAAATGTAGATAAATACACTTCCCAATTTACTGGCACCTGCTCCTTCATAATTTTTTGCCTTAGTATAGGATAAAATAATGGCGATTATAGTAGCAATACTAATTAGCCAAAAGAAACTAGACCCTAGGAAAGAAAAAATATTTCTCCCCGTCTGAGAATCCATTGAAGCCACAATGTCTGTAAAGAAGCGACTGAGGTATTTTGATGAAAAATGTCCAAAACCAACTGTTCCAAAAGCAATGGCCAGCATAATCATGATATCTGTCAATGTTGGATTTCTTTTTACTTTTTCTGTAAAATCAATGACTTTTTCTTTGAGTTTCTCAATGGCAGAAGTATCTGCTTTGAGCCATTTGTTAATCTTTTCTTTTTTGCCAATACCAATTAATAAAATAGCCATCCATACATTGGCTACAACAATATCTACAATGACCATTCCGCCGTATTTAGACGGATTGTATTGGTAAATTTCAAACATGGCCGTTTGGTTGGCGCCCCCACCAATCCAACTGCCTGCCAAAGTAGAAAGTCCACGCCAAACCGCATCAAAGCCATCCGCTCCCACAGTTTCAGGAGAAAAAATAGCAATTAATAAAATGGCTAAGGGGCCTCCAATGATAATGCCTATAGTACCTGTAAAAAACATAATTAATGCTTTGGAGCCTAGGTTGAAAATTGCCTTCAAATCGATACTCAAAGTCATTAATACCAATGCTGCTGGTAGTAAGAATCGACTGGAAACATAGTATAGTTGAGATTTTGTTGCGACAGTTTCTCCCATTGCGTTGGTGGTTTCCCATTCTGGAGCAATCAATCCGATTGTTGTAAAAATTGCTGGGATGAAATAAGCCATAAATAGTCCAGGTACAATTTTGTAGAATTTTACCCAAAATCCAGTTTTTAAATTTTCAGTAAAAAAAACGAATCCCAACGAAATCATTAAAATCCCAAATACGATGGCGTCATTTGTAAAAGTGGGTGCAGTCATTTTTTAATTTTTTATTAGATGGTTTTTTTTCTAAAATCAGTATTTAAAAGGATGCCTAATTGTAGCCTATCAAAAGCCCTGTTCTTAAATTGTTGATTGAAATATCCTGCCTTTAATTTTATCTTGGAATTAAGCGTGTAGAGTACGCCTGCCCCTGTCCAATTTTGAGGAATGGTTTCCCCTTTAAAATTCATGAAAATTTCATTGAAAGCATAAACACTCCAAGTTTTTGAAAGCGGATAGGTGGCATTTAAATCATAACGAACCCAGTTTGCAGTAGATTTTTCACCTTGAAATTCTATAAAACGATGTTCGAACCGAAAACGATGTCTAATTTTTAATTTTGTTAAATTCGTATTCCAATTAATGTCTTCATACAATCTGAATTCTGTAGCTAATTCCGAAGGGTCTTGATATTCAGTATCCGTTTTTACAGGACTGATTCCCAATGTGAAATTGAAACTTTTGTTTGCGGTATAATTGAAACCCAATCGGTAGATTGATTGTTGAAATTCGCTCGTTGTTTCAAAATAACGATAGTGTGCCATCGTTTTTAATGAGAATTGGTTGGATACTTTGTGCGAGCCATTGTACATATACCATGCGCCTAACTTATTTTCTGCTGATTCTTGTGCTTGAATTTTTGACACAAATAGGCTGAAACAACAGCATAAAATGATTTTTTTCATTAGTATGTATTAATTGATTGTAAAATTTTTGATTTCCTTAAAAGGAGAGATTTTTATTTTTTCTAAAGAAGCTTCATAGGCAGACCAATCCTCCCCAAAAAAGGCATTTGTTTCAAAGACCGTTTTAACATAGGCATCTTTA
>Ga0206677_10000592_pt1 | contig 34350 bp, 32 predicted proteins | sample M130m12015metaG_FD_155475 | JGI IMG/M metagenome (GOLD analysis project Ga0206677, IMG submission 155475) | Ammonia-oxidizing marine archaeal communities from Monterey Bay, California, United States - M1 30m 12015 | ecosystem: Environmental > Aquatic > Marine > Intertidal zone | place: USA...
TTGGCGATGTCAATACTTATCCGGGGAAACTCAAGTTGATTTTATGTGGTTTTCATGAAGCTACGTTAATGTGTCAGAGTGCATACAAGCGTATTTTTCCCAATAAAAGATATGTGATGAAATACACAACTGTTGGAGGAGTTGATGGTTTTGATGGTACTAGAAAAGAAGCTCCCAAAGCAGTAGTTAAGGCAATTCATTAGTAAGATTTTTATCAGGTTTACGTAACTTTGCAAAAAACATCAATAAAATCAATCAGATGCAAGACATCAATATTAAAATAACAGATAGAAAGGGAGAGGTTCACGAAGTAGTCGCACCAACAGACATGGCTATGAACCTTATGGAGGTTGTTCGTTCCTATGAGTTAGCAGAAGAGGGAACCATTGGTGTTTGTGGTGGAATGGCGATGTGTGCATCATGTCAGTGTTATGTGAAATCTGATCATGAATTACCTGAAATAACAGACGACGAAGATGCAATGTTAGCAGAAGCATTTCACGTAGAAGAAAATAGTAGATTGGGTTGTCAAATACAAATGACACCTGAAATGGATGGTTTGGAAGTTGAATTAGCACCAGAAATATAAGAGCTACAATGAGAGAGGTTGCAGAAAAAGTAGTTTTTACGAATTATAGTATGTGTTTGAGAGATGCTGTAGCAATTTTCACAAAACAATTAATCAATAATTTATTTGATGTAAATCATCTTACAGAAAAGGGCGTGCAAACAAGAGCGCAATTTTTACAAATATTAGAAAGGTTGTCCATCAAAAATGGGATGAATGTGTGGGATGATTTTGAAAACTCTTTTGTTTCCATAAGAAAAAAATTAGATTTAGACGCAGCTGCTTCAGAGAAAAATGATCCTGCTGCAAAAAGTTTAGAAGAGGTTTATTTGGCATATCCAGGGTTTTATGCGATTGCTGTTCATCGTTTAAGTCATCAATTATTAAAATTGGGAGTAGCTATTTTACCCAGAATGATGAGCGAATTTGCACACAGTATCACAGGAGCAGATATTCATCCAGGAGCAGAAATAGGGAATTCTTTTTTTATAGATCATGCAACAGGAATCGTGATAGGAGAAACCACCGTCATTAGAGATCATGTACAAATTTTTCAAGGAGTTACCCTGGGTGGAATTCAGGTTAAAAAAAAATTAGCTTCTACGAAAAGGCATCCTACCATAGAAAATGGAGTTATTATTTATGCAAATGCGACAATTTTAGGAGGAGATGTTCTTATTGGAGCTGACTCAACAATTGGAGCGAATGTTTGCATTACAGAATCTATTCAAGCAAATTCTGTAGTAACTCTGCAATCAGAGAACAATATTTTTTTAAAGAAAAAATAGAATGAAAACAAGAAATATCACAGATTTTGTTGGAAATACCCCATTGGTAGAAGCCCAACATATTCTTCAGAAGCAAGGAGTTACCCTGTTGCTCAAACTAGAAGGGAATAACCCCGGGGGGAGTGTAAAAGATAGGGCTGCCTACCACATGATTTCGGAAGCAATTAGAAGAAAAAACATTAGAAAAGGAGATACCTTAGTTGAGGCAACTAGTGGAAATACAGGAATTGCATTGGCGTTGATGGCAAGAGTTTTGGGAGTACATATGGTATTGGTGTTACCAGAAAACTCAACAGAGGAAAGAATTAAAACAATGCGTTCTTATGGTGCAGAAGTCATTTTAACACCAAAAGAATTAGGGATGGAAGGTTCTAGAGACTATGCATTGAAATTGAAATACAAAAAAGGATATTACAGACTAAATCAGTTTGACAATACTGATAATTCCAAAGCACATTATAAAACTACAGGACCTGAAATTTGGAGAGATACCGAAGGTGAAGTAACACATTTTGTTGCAGCGATGGGAACAACAGGAACTATCATGGGTGTTTCAGATTATTTAAAAGAGCAGAATGAACATATAAAAATCATTGGAGCGCAACCAAAAGAAGGAGCTAAAATTCCTGGAATTCGAAAATGGACCTCTGAATATATGCCTGCAATTTTCACCCCTTCTAAAGTAGATCAAGTCATTGAAGTGAGTGAGGAAGAAGCCAAACAAATGACCCAACGATTGGCATCTGAAGAAGGTATTTTTGCAGGAATGAGTAGTGGAGGTTCTGTAGCCACTGCACTAAAAGTAGCAGAAAAAATAGAGAAAGGGATCATTGTCGCAATTATTTGTGATCGTGGCGATCGATATTTGTCGTCAACACTTTTTGAGAAAGCATAGATTTTAAAAATAGTTTTCTATAAATAAAAAAATAATCCTTTTATTTGTAGAGTAGTTCATAAACATTATTAATACGTTATCACGAAAGGCAGAGGGATTAGACCCGTTGAAACCTTAGCAACCCATTTCTTTAAAAGAAATAGAAGGTGCTACATTCTACAGATATTATCTGACAGATAACAGCGAAAAAAACACCTTTCCTGATGACATATTATAGAAAAAATAATACATGTCAAACATATACAAAGTTTTACAAGAACGAATCTTAGTGTTGGATGGTGCCATGGGTACCATGTTGCAGGCATACAAGTTTACCGAAGAAGATTTTAGAGGAGATCGTTTTAAAGACTATCCAACTCCGCTTCAAGGAAACAATGATCTATTATCAATTACCCAACCAGAAGCTATTAAAACGATTCATGCAAAGTATTTTGAAGCTGGTGCAGATATTATAGAAACCAATACTTTTTCTGGCACTACCATTGCCATGGCAGATTATCAACTAGAAGATTTGGTATATGAATTGAACTACCAATCGGCAAAAATTGCCAAAGAAGTTGCTGAAGAATTTACAGCAAAAGAACCACACAAACCAAGGTTTGTTGCAGGTTCAATAGGGCCTACCAATAGAACTGCAAGTATGTCTCCAGATGTGAATGATCCTGGATACAGAGCAGTAACTTTCGACGAATTAAGAATTGCATACAAACAACAAGTAGAAGCTTTAATAGAAGGTGGTGTAGATCTCTTATTAGTAGAAACAGTGTTTGATACTCTCAATGCAAAAGCGGCATTATTTGCTATTGAACAAGTAAAAGAGGAAAAAAACATCGACATCCCTGTCATGTTGAGTGGAACTATTACAGATGCCTCGGGGAGAACATTATCTGGACAAACAGCAGAAGCATTTTTAATTTCTGTTTCTCATATTCCATTGTTATCTGTTGGATTTAATTGTGCTTTAGGAGCTAATTTATTGCAACCTCATTTGGAATCAATAGCAAACAAAACAAATTTTGCTGTTTCTGCACACCCAAATGCAGGATTGCCGAATGCTTTTGGTGAATATGATGAAACTCCAGAGGAAATGGGAGCCCAAATTGAAGAATACTTAAAGAAAAACTTGATCAATATCATTGGAGGTTGCTGTGGTACAGATCCAGAGCACATTCGTGTTATTGCAAAATTAGCAGCATCCTACGAACCAAGAGTTTATACCGAACCAATTTCAGCATCTCGATAATAGAAGAATGAAAATACACCAAACTAAATACATGAGATTGTCTGGTTTAGAACCCTTGGTTTTGAACGAAAACAGCAATTTCATCAATGTAGGAGAGCGTACAAATGTTGCTGGATCTAAAAAGTTTTTAAGATTAATCAAAGAAGAAAAATTTGATGAAGCACTTGATATTGCAAGGCACCAAGTAGATGGAGGAGCACAAATCGTCGACATTAATATGGATGATGGTTTGATCGATGGGAAACAAGCCATGGTTCGTTTCTTGAATTTAATTGCAGCAGAACCAGATATTTGTAGAGTTCCCCTAATGATAGACAGTTCTAAATGGGAAATCATAGAAGCTGGTTTGCAAGTTGTCCAAGGAAAATGTGTAGTTAATTCAATTTCTTTAAAAGAAGGTGAAGAGAAATTTATTTGGGAAGCCACACAAATAAAACGCTATGGTGCTGCCGTAATTGTCATGGCTTTTGACGAGGTAGGGCAAGCTGATAATTATGAGCGTAGAATTGAGATCGCGAAGAGATCTTACGATGTTTTGGTAAATAAAGTAGGATTCCCCTCTGAGGATATTATTTTCGATTTAAATATTTTTCCCGTAGCAACAGGAATGCAGGAGCACAGAAGAAATGCGATCGATTTCATAGAAGCCACCAAATGGGTGCGAGAAAATCTTGAAAATGTTTCTGTAAGTGGAGGGGTAAGCAATGTGTCATTTTCTTTTAGAGGAAATAATGGAGTTCGCGAAGCAATGCATTCTGTTTTTTTATATTATGCCATTCAAAACGGAATGAATATGGGGATTGTAAACCCTGCAATGCTCGAAGTTTACGATGATATTCCTAAAGATTTATTAGCACATGTAGAGGATGTCATTTTAGATAAAAGAGAGGATGCTACAGAGCGTTTACTCGATTTTGCGGAAACTGTAAAAGGTTCAAAAAAAGAAAAAACAGTCGATTTATCTTGGCGAGAAAATCCATTACAAGATAGAATTACTCATGCACTGGTAAAAGGAATTGATACTTTTATTATTGAAGATGTAGAAGAGGCTAGACAGCAAGCTACCAAACCCATAGAAGTAATAGAAGGTCATTTAATGATTGGAATGAATGTTGTTGGAGATTTATTTGGAGCAGGAAAAATGTTTTTACCACAGGTAGTAAAATCTGCTCGTGTCATGAAAAAAGCTGTAGGGTATTTAAACCCATTCATTGAAGCAGAAAAAGGAGCAGAGCAAAAAGCATTGGGTAAAATTTTAATGGCCACAGTAAAAGGAGATGTACACGATATTGGTAAAAATATAGTGAGTGTTGTTTTAGGGTGTAATAATTATGAAATTGTAGATTTAGGAGTGATGGTTCCTCCTGAAAAAATCATAGAAACTGCCAAAAAAGAACAGGTAGACGCTATTGGTTTGAGTGGTTTAATTACACCTTCTCTAGATGAAATGGTTTATCTAGCCAAAGAAATGGAGCGTCAAAATTTCGATTTGCCCCTATTAATTGGAGGAGCCACCACCTCAAAAGCTCATACTGCAGTGAAAATTGATCCACAATATAACAATGCGGTAGTTCACGTGAATGATGCCTCTAGAGCAGTCACTGTAGTAGGTGATTTATTAAATAAAAAAACATCTCATGAATATGTAGCCAAATTAAAGAAAGAGTATGATGAATTTCGAACGAAGTTTTTAAAACGAGGTAAAGAAAAATCATATATTTCTATTGATGAAGCTCGACAAAGAAAATATAAAATAGATTGGGACACTTCAGAAATTATACAACCCAAAGAGTTGGGGATTCAGACCCTAGAGCAGCTCAGTTTAAAAGAATTAGTTCCTTTCATAGATTGGAGTCCCTTTTTTAGAAGTTGGGATTTACATGGCAAATTCCCAGCCATTCTTACCGATGAAGTTGTAGGAGAACAAGCTTCTATACTCTATGAAGAAGCACAACAAATGATCAATAAAATAATTGCAAAACAGCTTTTAAAACCAAAAGCTATTTTTGGTTTATTTGAGGCAAATACGATCAATGAAGATGATATCTCTGTTCAAAAGAAAGGAGAAGAAGTGGCTGTTTTTAGAACCTTACGTCAACAATTAAAAAAACGAGAAGGAGTTCCAAACATAGCCCTGTCAGATTTTATTGCTCCAAAAACCACCAATAAAACAGATTATATAGGTGCTTTTTGTGTGGCTATTTTTGGCGGACAAGAATTAGCAGATCGTTATCGAACAAATGGAGACGATTACAATGGAATCATGGCACAAGCAATTGCAGACAGATTTGCAGAAGCCTTTGCCGAATATTTGCACAAACAAATTAGAACAAAACATTGGGGATATGCATCAAGCGAAGTACTAACTAATGATGATTTAATCAAAGAAAATTACAAAGGCATTCGTCCTGCGCCCGGTTATCCGGCTTGTCCGGATCATTTAGAAAAAGAAACCATTTGGGCGCTGTTAGATGTTGAAAATAAAATAGGAGTTCAGTTAACCGAAAGTCTAGCGATGTGGCCTGCTGCGGCAGTATCAGGATATTATTTTGCTAATAAAGAGGCTAAATATTTTGGGTTAGGTAAAATAACAGACGATCAAGTTACAGATTATTCAATAAGAACATCAATTTCAAAAGAAAAAGCAAGAAAATGGTTGCATCCAGTAATTGCAGAAGTATAAAAAAAAACACTTTCTGAAAGGAAATACAAATAAAGAAGATTCCGATTAAATTTACGACAAATGAAAATTACAGAGCATATTACAAAAGCAAATGGGAGATCATTGTTTTCGTTTGAGGTTATTCCTCCTAAAAAAGGAAATAATATTCAAGAGTTATATAATAATATAGATCCTTTAATGGAGTTTAAGCCCCCATTTATAGATGTTACAACTTCAAGAGAAGAATATGTTTATATTCCTAAAAAGAATGGATTATTGGATCGAAAAATAACAAGAATGCGCCCAGGAACAGTTGGTATTTGTGCAGCGATCAAACACAAGTATGACGTTGATACGGTACCACATGTATTGTGTGGTGGGTTTACTAAAGAGGAAACAGAGTATGTTTTGGTAGATTGTCAATATTTAGGAATCGACAACGTTATGGCTTTAAGAGGAGATGCGATGAGTCATCAAAAGTATTTTGAACCCAATGAGGAGGGGAATCGCTATGCAGTAGATCTGGTACGACAAATTCAAAATTTAAACTCTGGAAAATACCTTCATGATGTTGTTGAAACATCCAATAAAACAGATTTTTGTATTGGAGTCGCTGGTTATCCCGAAAAACACTTAGAATCTCCATCCTTACAATCAGATTTAAAACGATTGAAGGAAAAAGTAGATGCGGGTGCAGATTACGTAGTAACTCAGATGTTTTTTGATAATCAAAAGTATTTTCAATTTGTGCAAGCCGCAAGAGATATAGGAATAGAAGTACCTATTATCCCAGGAATTAAGCCTATTGCAGTAGAACGCCATCTTCAATTGTTACCTCAAGTTTTTAAAATCGATTTGCCAGAATCATTAATTACAGCTGTAGAGAGTTGTAAAACAAATAAAGAAGTTCGCAATGTAGGAATAGAATGGGCAATTGAACAGTCTAGAGAGTTATTGGCTGCTGGTGTTCCTGTTTTACACTATTATTCTATGGGGAAAAGTGACAATATAAAAGCAATTGCCAACGCATTATTTTAATTGTTTACATAAAGACAATTGATACACAAATAGTAAAAAGTAATTTTTCTAAAAACTAGAAAGCAAATAAAATGTTTACTTTTGTATATAGAATTAAAAATAACAATTTAAAATAGAACAAATGGCACTAGAAATAACAGATGCAAATTTTGATGAAGTAGTATTAAAATCAGACAAGCCAGTATTGGTAGATTTTTGGGCAGCATGGTGTGGACCTTGCAGAATGGTGGGGCCAATCGTAGATGAAATTCATACGGAATATGATGGTAAAGCTGTTGTTGGTAAAGTAGATGTAGATGCAAATCAAGAATTTGCAGCAAAATATGGTGTACGTAACATTCCTACGGTTTTGATTTTTAAAAACGGAGAGGTCGTAGACAAACAAGTAGGTGTTGCACCAAAAAATGTATATACCGGTAAAATTGATGCAGCTTTGTAATAACAAAACGCTCTTTAATATATAAAAGAAAAGGTTTGGCGAATGTCAGACCTTTTTTTATTTTCGTATGCATATGAAATCTCTTTCAGAAGTCCAATCGTCAGTAATAAAAAATCTAGATCTGCTTGCAAAACAAGTAGTTGAAGGCTTTATTACAGGAATGCATAAAAGCCCGTTTCATGGCTTTTCTGTAGAGTTTTCCGAACACAAATTGTATAATAAAGGAGAAAGCACGCGTCATATAGACTGGAAATTATTTGCAAAGACAGAGAAGTTGTATACGAAGAAGTATGAAGAGGAAACAAACTTACGGTGTCATATTATTATAGATAATTCTGCATCCATGCATTATCCTATTGTAAAAAATCAAGAGTTAGACAATCTAAACAAAGTTGGATTTTCTGCCGTAGCAGCCGCTTCTTTGATGGAGATTTTAAAAAGGCAACGAGATGCTGTAGGTTTGAGTGTGTACTCAGACTCATATGAATATTATGCCCCTGAAAAAGCAAGTGAACGTCATAGAAAAATGTTGTTACAACAATTGGAGCAGTTATTGCTTACTTCGTCTAAAGCATCGACAGAAACTTATAAGTACTTGCATGAAATTGCTAAAAAGATCCACAGGCGTTCGTTGATTTTTATTTTTACGGATATGTTTCAAACCTCAAAAGACGATGAGGCGTTATTTGAAGCATTAAGACATCTCAAATACAACAAACACGAGGTTATTTTATTTCATACCTATGATGGAGAAACAGAATTTAATTTTAATTTCGGTCTTTCTCCAAAGAAATTTGTTGATGTAGAAACCTCTCAAGAAATAAATATCTATGCAGAAAATATGAAAGACTCCTACAAAGAGTTAGTTCGAAATTATTTTAAAGAATTGAAAAATAAATGCTTACAATATAAAATTGATTATGTTCCAGTGGATATTCACAAAGGGTATCAGGAGGTTTTGACAGCCTATTTGATAAGAAGAAAAATAAATACATAAATTTGCTACTTTATATTTGCAAATGAAAAAATCTGTGTTATATTTGCATCCGCTATTAGCAACGGTTTGGTAGTTCAGCTGGTTAGAATGCCTGCCTGTCACGCAGGAGGTCGCGGGTTCGAGTCCCGTCCAGACCGCAAAAAGCATCTCATTTGAGATGCTTTTTTTGTTTTTTATAAACTTTTTAGTTAAATAAAATTATTAATTCAATTCCTAAGCGAAATACACATAGATTCCTATCACAAGTATACAAATTCCAAGACCTGCAATTTTTACATATTTCCAAGGTTTTATATCGACTTGTTGAGTATATTCTTGAACAAAATCTGAGGTTCTTGGTTGTATCTTTCCTATGATTAACATAATGATGATATTAAGGGTAAATAAAATAGCCATTATATCTAAAAAGTGAGGATATGCTTGTACCTTAACCAAAGCCAATTCAGCGGCATCTGTAATACCATTTGTTTTTGCTTCTGCTAGAGCAGTCTCAATAAAGTAAGGTTGCATAAAAAATTGACTCACAATGTATAAGAGACATCCAGAGACCAAGCCTATTTTAGCTGCAATTGCGGGAACACGTTTTGTTAAGTAACCTACAACAATAATTGTTAAAATAGGAATGCTGTAAATGCAATTAATTTCTTGCAAATAATCAAAAAGACTTCCGGCATTCGCAATTAAAGGAGCAATAAACATTGATAGTATCGCCAAAATAACACCAAAGGTTTTACCGTATTTCACCACTGTTTTTTCATCGGCACTTTTATGAATGTGTTCTTTGTAAATATCTATTCCAAATAGGGTAACAGAACTGTTTAAAACACTATTAAAAGAACTTAAAATAGCTCCAAAAAGAACTGCAGCAAAAAAGCCAACAAAAGCATCAGGCAATACCTCATTGACCAACATTGGATAGGCACTATCTTGATTTTCTAAATTTCCTTCAAAAAGATGAAAAGCAATAATACCTGGAAGCACCACAATTAAAGGTCCTAAAATTTTTATAAAAGAACCTAATAGCAATCCCTTTTGACCTTCTTCGAGATTTTTAGCCCCCAAAGCTCTTTGTATAATTTGCTGATTTGTTCCCCAATAGAATAATTGAACCAACATCATCCCTGTAAAAATGGTATAAAAGGGGACAGGGTCTGTTGGGCCTCCCATAGATTTGAACTTCTCTGGATGATCTGTAGTTAGCGTTTGGAGTCCTTCTAGAAGATTTCCATCACCAATCATCATCAATCCAAAGATTGGTATTAAAATACCACCAGCTAATAATCCAATAGCATTAATAGAATCTGAAACAGCAACCGCTTTTAGCCCCCCAAACACAGCATAAATAGAGCCAATAATTCCGATTCCCCAAACACAGATCCAAATAGACTGAGTATGTGAAACACCCAACAGTTCTGGGATGTTAAACATTCCACTGATGGCAAGTGATCCAGAATATAAAATTACAGGTAATAAAACAATCACATAACCCGATAGAAACAAAACCGACGTCAAGGTTTTTGTAGTAGTATCAAATCTTTTTGCTAAAAATCCAGGGACTGTGGTCAAACCTCCCTTGAGGTATCTTGGCAATAAAAACATAGCGGTAACCACCATAGCGATTGCGGCCAAAGTTTCCCATACCATTACAGATAAGCCACTTTCATAGGAAGCACCATTTAGGCCAACAATTTGTTCTGTAGATAAATTTGTTAAGAGTAAGGAACCTGCAATTACACCAGCCGTTAAACTTCTTCCGCCTAAAAAATACCCATCTGAAGAAGATTCTTCTGTTTTTCTAGTCGCTAAATAAGAAATTATAGCAACAGTTGCTGTGAACCCTATAAAAGTCAAAATTTGTATCATTATTATTGTTATTTGTCAGTATTGTTCTGCATATGATTTATTTGTACAAAATAGGGAATTTATTATAATTTTTTTAAGTACTTAAAGTTTTAATTATAAATAAAAGTAGGGTAGATATTTCTCTTTACATAATAGCTTTTAGAGTGTGTTTTCTGTAATCTTAAATGAGGAAGCAACCCTTGTTATCTAGCTTTTTTTCTTATTATAAAGTATTTTTACAGCAAATTACTTCATTGTTAATAAAGTATCTTTTGTCTAAAAAAATAAAAAAACAGTGTCTTTTTATCTCTAATTTTGATAAAAAGTCATTTTTTTTTTTAATTTTAACTAAAAAAAGATGAAAAAGAAAATATCAGCAGTGATAATAGATGAAAACTTCTATTATTACAATTTGTCAAACGATGAAGTTTTTTATTTAGAATCGAATCAAGTTACCCTCCTTCGTTACAAGAATTGTGACCACTTTAAAAATTGTAATGATTTTGTCAATTCTAAAAATGATCAGTCCCTGAAAATAGATTTGTTAATTTTTAAACAGGATACTTGTTGGACCTTTCCCTTTGCTCTGTCCTCACTGTTATCATACAATGCCCATGTGGTTGCTGTGATGGACGAAAGTTCTGTGAAGGAAAAAAGCTCAAATATAGAGTTTGTCTCAGGTTATTTAAATTTTGAATATACTCATGAGATTGATTTTACACTACTCGAGAGTAAAATACTTAAATTAATGAATGTTAAAAATAGCTTTACCCCTAAATTGCTAGTGTATTCTGAAAAAAAAAATCACTTAATAGATACAGACGACATACTGTATGTTAAATCAATTGGTGACTATGTGAAGATTGTAACTATAAATGGTGTTATTGTTGTTTATTCTACCATTAAGAATTTTTACAGTCGATTGCCGTTTTTCTTTTTTAGACAGCATCGCTCCTATATTGTTAATATTAGAAAAATAAAAACAGTTTCGATTTCAAGATTAGAGTTATTAGACAAGTCTATTATTCCTTTAACAAGAGGTAGAAAACATCAAATTTTAAGATTGATATCTTCCTTGGAAGAGGTATGCTAAATTAGAAGTTTTTTTAAATCTATGTTAAAATCTCAGTATTCTGAGTTTTTCCTTCAATAAAAACAATATATTTGGTAAATACTTTATTGTTTTTTTAATGGGGCTAGGATTTCTACGATTTTTTTACATAAGTATTTTCTTTTGTTGTTTACAAAACTTCTCTCAAGTAACACTCCCTATTTATCAAGATTACTTATCTGATAATGTGTATTTAATACATTCATCTGCCGCTGGGATTGGAAATTCAAGTAAGTTGCGGATGACAGTCAGACAGCAATGGGCCGATATACCCGATGCACCTGCTTTACAAACCCTTAGTTTTCATAGTAGGTTCGGGGAAGAATCCAATGCGGGTTATGGTTTTGTTGTGTTTAATGATAAAAATGGGTATCATTCTCAAAAAGGCCTTCAAGGAACCTATAGCTATCACCTACCATTAAGTGATGCCAATTTTTTTGAACAATTTTCTTTTGGATTGTCCTTTACATTTGTTCAAAACCAATCTGATCAGAGGAGTTTTGGAAATGATGACGTTGCTGCAATCATTCAAAGTACCAGTTACTATAATTCAGATTTTAGTATTGCTTATCACAGGGAAGGTTTTTCATCTTATTTTACCGTGAAAAATTTGTTGCTCACCGCAAAAAATAATTTAAATATTCAAGAACCTTTAGATTTAAGAAACTATATTCTATCAGCAGGGTACTATTATGGAAAAAATAACTTTATTCAGCTAGAACCTTCCATAATGATTCAAATGAAAAAAAGTATGGGGCAAACAATAGCAGATTTTAATCTTAAGGCATATAAGAACTTATCCCAAACTCAAATCTGGGCTGCAATATCCTACAGAAAAGGGTTTGATAAAAATCCAATTGATAACTTTCAATTTATATCTCCTATTATAGGGTTTACTTATGATAACTTTATGTTTTCTTACACCTATACCAAGCAAATGAATGATATTGTTTTAACAAATTCTGGATTTCATCAAGTATCTATGGGTATAAACTTATGGACTAGAAAACCAAGAGGAGCTGCCTGTCCTAATATAAATTCATCTTTTGGTCTCTAAAAATCTTTTCTTTCAATTTTTATTTTCATAGTATTTTTATCTACTAGGAGCTCTAAGACTTTTTTATTTGTATTGATATAAAACTGGTGCTCACTTTGGTTACTGAGGGTATTTGTTAGCTCATTTTTTTTAAGAACTGCTTTTGTCTGCCTTGCAACAGCTTCACCAGAATCTATAATTTGAATTTTAGTACCTACTATGTTTCTGATTTGCGGAATCAGATAAGGATAATGTGTACAGCCTAAAACCAAGCAGTCTACATTTTGTTTAATCAAAGGATTAATATAGGACGAAAGTAATGTAGTCATTTCAGGAGAATGCAGTTTTCCACTCTCAATCAGTTCTACCAAACCCGTTCCAATAATTTCTTTTTTAATAATTTTTTTATGAATAGTATTTGATGTTTGCTCAAATAAAGAACTATTTAAAGTTCCTTTTGTCGCTAGGATTCCTATTGTATTGGTTTTGGTTTGCAAAGCAGCCGGTTTTATGGCGGGTTCTATTCCTATGAACGGAACGGGGTATTTTGCTCTTAAAATATCAATGGCATTTGTTGTTGCTGTATTGCATGCAACTATAATTATCTTACAGTTTTTTTGGATTAAAAATTCTGTATTTTTAATGGCTAAATCAATGATGTTTTGTTGACTCTTTTCACCGTAAGGAGCATTTTTACTATCTGAAAGATACATTGTGTTTTCATGAGGTAACAGTGCATTCACTTCTTTCCATATAGAGGTTCCTCCAACACCAGAATCAAAAATACCTATAGGAAACTTAGAATGCTTAATCATGTTTTGTAAAAATAAAAAAACCTACTGAATTTCAGTAGGTTTTATAACTTATTATATAATTTGGGATTAAAATCCTAATTTAGTTTTTACTGCATTAAATAAGTCTTGCCCTTTCTTTACTAACAAACCTTTTCCAACAGATGCGTCTAAAACATATAATACTTGTTTAGATGCGGCTACTTCTTCAATTGCTTTTTGAGCTTTCTCAATAATCGGCTGTAATCCATCGTTTTGTTTTTTCTGCATATCTTGATAAGCGAATCTTCTTGCCTGTTCAAGTTTTGCATTTTGGGTTTGAAGCTCTTGTGCTCTTTTATCATTTGTTTCTTGAGTCTGCGTGTTAGATTCAGCAATATATTTTTTTCTTGTCGACTCAAGTTCTTTCTCCATTCCTAGAATTTCGTCTTGGTAGGTTTTACCAAGTTTTTCCATATCTAATTTAAGAGTTTTTGTTTCTGGCATTTCTGCTACTAATTTTTCGAAGTCAATGTGACCTACTTTTTGTGCATTAGTAATTGCACTTGATCCAAGTGTAAATACAGCAATTAATAGTAACGTTTTTAAATTTTTCATTCTAGGTTTTGATTTAATTATTAATTTTTTTTGTTTTTAATTTCTTTTTAGCGGCTTTTTTTTCTCTCAATTTTTTTCTTGCTTCATTTCTAAGTTCTAATTGAGCTTTTCTTTTTTCAGCTATTTGTTTCTTTTTTTCATTAATTTTTTCAATTTTTTTTGCTTTTGCTGCTTCTTTTTTTGAAACAGTTTCTTTCTGTTTATCCGTTAGTTGTTTTTTTGGAGCAACTTTAGCTTTGATTTTTTTCTTTTTCTTTTCTTCCTTTTTATTAATTAATCGTGAACGATCTATGGAAGCTAAAACAACGTCGCTAATATCGTAATTTTTATTTGAATATAACATCACTAAGTCAGTAGATTTATCAAAAACAAAGTCATATTTTTTTCTTTTAGCAATCTTTTGTATGGCATTAAAAACTTGATCTTGGATTGGTTTGACTAGTTGTTTTCTTACAGAAAACATATCTCCCTTTGGGCCGAAGTATAAAGACTCAAGTCTTCTTAGTTCTATTTGTTTCAAACCAATTTCTTGTTCTTTTTCTTCAATTAAATCTTTTGTAAGAATTATTTTTTCATTGGCCAAGTCACTTTTTAAAATTTCTATATGTCTCGCCTGTTCATCTAATTTTCTTCTCCACTTTGAAATTTTTGCATTAAGTGTATTTTGCGCTTCAAGATATTCTGGAACATTTTCTAAGATATATTCCATGTCTATGTATGCAATTGATTGTTTTCTTTGTGACCATGAATAGCTAACACTCAGAAAAAGAACGATTAATAAAATTATTTTTTTCATTTGTATACTATATTTTAAAAAAACCATCAGAATAATTTATCACAAATTTACAGTTTTTTTAGAATTGTCTTCCAATAATAAAATGTGTTTGCCAGCCAGATTTTACACTTTGTCCTGGTAGAGGATCAAAACCGTGTGCAAAGTCAATTCCTAAAAGACCAAATGCAGGCATAAATATTCTTACTCCTACACCGGCTGAGCGTTTTACTTCAAACGGATTATATACATTAAAATTGTCATAGGAGTTACCAGCTTCTAAAAATCCTAGGGTATAGATAGACGCAGATGGTGCATCTGTAATAGAATAACGAATTTCTAATTGGAATTTATTATATATTGATCCCCCTTCAATAGAAGAGAGTCGGTTGTTTTCATAACCTCTAAGACCAACTGTTTCTCTACCATCTAATTGAAAAGTAGCAAGTCCGTCACCTCCTACAAAATATCTTTCAAAAGGGGTTAAACCTACCTCAGAATTGTAATATCCTAAAAAGCCCAATTCTGCATTGGTCATCAATACTAATTTATCAGTAAAAGAAGTATACCATTTTCCTTTGGCGGTAAATTTATAATATTCCAACCATTTGTACTTGTCTGCAAAAAATGTATTCTTTTCAGCATCAGTTAAACCAGAAGGCTCCGTGTAGTTTTTTCCATTAACGAGTGAATACGGGAATGTAGCTTTTGCTCCGAATGAAAATTCTGAACCATAGGTTGGAAAAATTAAACTTGGACCTGCCGAATTCCTTGAAATAGTAATATTGTAAGAAAGATTATTAAGGGTTCCATTATTTAAAATTGCAGGACCTACTCTAAAGCCATAGTCATTTAACTTAAAACTTTGATAAGCAATAGCTTGAGATAATTGAAAATAGTCATCTGGCCACTTTAAACGCTGTCCTAGTCCGAGAGATGCTCCCATAATCCCTAAGCTTCTACTCCTATCTACATCGAATGTTTGTGGATTTAATTGATATTGGTTAGAGGAATAAATCGAAAATGATAATGATTTTGGTTTTCTCCCTCCAAGCCAAGGTTCTGTAAAGGAAAAACTATAGGTACTAAAAGTTCTGCTGGTTTGTGCTCTTAAGGACAATGTTTGACCGTCACCCATAGGTAAAGGTTTATAGGCTTCCTTATTAAAGATGTTTTTAATAGAAAAATTGTTGAAAGACAATCCTAAAGTTCCAATAAAAGAACCACCACCATATCCTCCTTGTAATTCTATTTGACTTCCTCCTTTTTCTGCGACACTAAATTCGATATCTGTGGTTTTATTTTGATAATCAGGTATAACATCTGGGGTTACATTCGTATCAAAAAAACCTAGTTGACCAATTTCTCTAATAGATCGAATGATGGCACTTCTACTGAATAAATCTCCTGGTTTTACACGTAGTTCTCTAAAAATAACGTGATCATTGGTTTTGTCATTGCCGGAAACACTTACTTTTCTTATTCGTGCTTTTTCGTCTTCTCTAATCCTTATTTCTACTGTAATCGAGTCGTTTTTTACTTTTGTTTCTACGGCATTTACAGAAGAAAATAAGAATCCATTGTCTTGATACAATGTAGAAATATCTTGTGAGGTTGGTGTTCCATCTCCTTTAACTCTCTCCTTTAGAACAGCTCCATTGTATACATCCCCCTTTTCAATCTTCAGGTACAATTGGAGTTGCTCGTCTGTATATTCTTTATTTCCAACAAATAAGATTTCAGAAAATCGATATTGTCTTCCCTCTTCCAGTTCTATGTGAATATTTATTGAATTATTATCATTCCAAGTAATTTTATCACTAAGTATACGAGCATCTCTGTACCCTAATCGACTATATTTATCTAAAATACTCTCTAAGTCTTCGACGAACTCTTCCTCTATGTATTTAGAACCTTTCCAAAAACGACCTATAAGTTTTTGTTTGGTATTTTTCATTGCTTTTCTGAGCTGGCCTGCAGAAATTGCTTTGTTTCCTTTAAAAGTAATTTTTTTGATTTTAATCTTTTTTCCTTTGTCTATAAAAATTGCCATATTCACCGTGTTGGCATCAATGGTATCCTTTTTTATATTGAGATTAACTTTTGTTTTAAGGAATCCTTTATCAGTATATTTTTTTGTAAAATAATTTCTTGAAGTAACCACAAGGTTGTCTGTGACCATCGCACCTTGCTTCAGTTCAGCTTCTTTTAAAAGTTCTTTGGCTTTTCCTTTTTTTACTCCTGTAATTTTTACGGTGTTCAATTGTGGGAGTTCTTGAACATAGAACTCAAGATAAACCGTGTTTTCATCTAGCTTCTCCAAATAAACATCTACATTACTAAACTGTTTGCTCTCGTATAATTTTTTAATGGCACTGGTAAGTTTGTCTCCTGGAAGCTTGATGGGTTGTCCATTTCTTAGACCTGTGAACACTCGAACTGTTTCTTCACTAAATTTTTTCAATCCAGTGACACTAATTCCTCCCAATACATACTCTTTTCCTTTTGTAAAGGAAGCTTCTTTGCTTGTAATTGTATCCTTGTTAACAATTGATAAACTATCTTTTTTAGTTTGTGCATGGGCACTAAAAGTAAAAAATAGGGTATAAATCAGTATTGTTGTAGAGAATAATTTCATAAAAAAATTATTCTGTAATTTGTTCGCTTGTCTTTCCAAATCTTCGTTCTCTATTCTGGTAATCAATGATTGCATCGTAAAAATGCGCTTTCCTAAAATCCGGCCAAAGTACATCTGTAAAATATAATTCAGCATATGCCATTTGCCATAATAAGAAATTACTAATGCGTTTTTCTCCACTAGTTCTTATCATCAAATCTACATTGGGCAAATTAAACGTATATAAATGATTATTTATAGTATTTTCATTAATTTCTTCAATATTTAGTTTTTTATTAACAACTTTTTTAGATATATTTTTAATTGCATTAACAATTTCTTCTTTTGCGCCATAACTCAGGGCAAGAGTTAATACAATTTTACTGTTCTCTTTTGTTTCAGAAATGACTTCCTTCAGAGCTTTTTGGGCTTTTTTTGGAAGATTTTCGGTGTTTCCAATTGCATTTACGATGACACCGTTGTTTTGAAATGTATTGAGTTCTTTTTTTAATGAGCTTATCAGTAAACTCATGAGTGCGTCTATTTCTAATTTAGGACGGTTCCAATTTTCGGTTGAAAAAGCAAATAATGTGATCGCTTTTATTCCAATCTCGGCGGCACCTTCAATAGACTCTCTAACAGCTGTTAAGGCATTTTTGTGGCCAAAAATTCTATTCATACCTTTCTCCTTGGCCCAACGTCCATTTCCGTCCATTATGATGGCGACATGTTTCGGTATTTTTTCTAAATCAATAGTTTTTTCTTTTTTCATAGCTTTATAGTCGGTTACTAAAACAAGCGGGTCTCCCGAAAGTGTATATTAAAGAAACACCAGTAAACATGTACCAATCATTTCCGGTTCCTTCTAATTTTACATTCGGGGTCTTTATAGAAACAAAATCCAAATCATCTTCAAAAGTGTATCTAAATTTCGTCTCAATTGCAAATGCTAAAGTACCATATAATTTAGACTTATACCCAATTCCAAAAGGAATTGCATATGAAGTTTTTTGACCGTAAATTATTTGTCCTGAAGAGGTGTAGTCTTTTACGTTTTTATACTGAAAGCCCACTAATTCTAGTAAAAGGTATGGAGTCCATGTTTTACCTGCTTTAGATAGATCAAATTCGTAAAAATTATATTCCAATCCTACAGCCAGTTCATTGATGGTATTTGAAAATGACAAATTTGGTTTTCTGTCTCTTCTAAAGTCTGTCAAAGCATTTAAATCATTTCCAAGAATAGGAAGATAGCTGAAAGTTGCTCTTAGTGCAATTCTTGGGTTGGTATTATACTTGTAAAAAATTGCTCCAGCGGGATTGTTTGGGTTTAGATAACTGGTTTTGCCAATGTCGCCAACATAATTGGTGCCCCCAAAAGAGACTCCTACCTCATGAATTTGCCCCAATGATATTGAGGTGAAACATGCAAACAGAAAAAAAAGAAACCCGTTTTTCATTTTAAGAAATAGCAAGCAAATGTAAGGATTTCAATTTGCTTTTTAAAGTTAATGATTCGTCTTTTTAAGGGAACTTTTTTTTTGAAGGGTTATTGTGTGTGGTTTTAAGAATTTGTATTATTTCTGATATCCTCTCCCCATAGTAATTTACTTCTTAGGGTCTTTAGAAATGAGTAATTTTTTGGCAAAACGCTTTTAATTGTAAAGTTCGTTTTTTCTATAAAAATCTTTGTGTTTTTTGGGACTGTAGTAACTCTTGAATCTAAAGAAATCAAATAGTCTTTTTCTCTTGAATCAACTTCTAATTCGATATTAGTTTCATCAGAAATTACCATAGGTCTTGCATTTAAATTATGAGGCGCAATAGGAGTGATGACTAAATTTTTAGAGTCAGGTAAAATAACAGGACCATTACAACTTAAGGAATATCCTGTAGAGCCTGTAGGAGTTGCAATAATTAAACCATCTGACCAATAGTTTGTGAGGTACTCTTTGTTTAAATATGTTTTTACACCAATCATAGAGGTGGTGTTTTTCTTGGCTATAGTAACTTCATTTAAAGCAAAGTTGAGTTCGGAAAAATCTGCTGTTTTGGGTGTTGTTTTTACAGAAATTAATGTTCTTTCTTGAATACTGTAGTCTCCTTTCATAACCATCTCGAGACTTTCTTCAATCAGGTCTTTTGGAACAATAGCTAAAAATCCCAATCGTCCTGTATTGATACCTAAGATAGGGATGTCTAGGTTTCTAACATGAGTTACAGATCGTAAAAAAGTTCCATCTCCACCAATGGTAAACATGATGTCAAAGGTACTGTCCAAATCTTTAAAACTGTCAAAAGAGTTACAGGGGGTATCGATAACGTTGTTTTCTTTTAAAAGGGTATAAAATTCATTTTCTATGTAGAACTCAATCTTATTTTTTTTCAAAACATGGAGTAATGTTTGGATTTCCTTTTCGGATGAAATGGCATATGATTGACCGTAAATAGCTGCTTTCTTCACTTTCTTATTTTTTTAGTAAATGCTAATTAAAGGATTACATTTCTATGTATTTCTGTAAATATCCAGATCGATTTTTTAAATCTTCTAAATAAAGATCGTTCTCATGTATGGATATAATTTTGTAATCATATCTTCTCAGAGTTTGCATGATTTCGTTAATTTCTTTCGAAATTATTTTTAGGGTTACTTGTATCATGTCCAATTGTTTTGCTGAAATGTATATACCTAATAGTTTGCCTCCATTTGATTCTATAATTTGAACAATTTGACTCATTGAGTAGTCATTTTTTTGTTTTTCAATAATCAAAGTTTCACTTTCTTCAAGCATGAAAGGACTTGTAGAAAAAACGTCCAAAACATCTCGTAAATCAAAATAACCGATGTAGTCTTTAAATTGATTTATAACAGGGATGATATTGGTGTCATTATCAGCAAAAATCTTTAATAATTCTATGACGGTTGCTTTTTCATCAGCATAAAAGGAATGTAATAAATGAGCATAAGTGTCTATTTCATCCTCCTTGTTTTCGATGGTTTGAATGTCATCCTCTCCAAAGGAACCTACAAATTTGTTGTTTTCTATTACAGGAAAATGAGTAATTGGGTAATTTTTAAACAACTTTTGAGCACTTTTTACGGCATCTTTTGGATGAAGCGGTTTTATTTCTTCTAATATGTATTCATTCATATTCATGCTCTACGAATATAGGATAAAATGATTTAATAAATTATCTTTGTGGTCTAATTTTAGAACATGACAAAGTTAAGTGTAAATATTAATAAAATAGCAACTTTAAGAAATTCTCGTGGAGGAGATGTTCCAAACTTATTAAAAGTTGCCTCTGATATAGAAGAGTTTGGAGCACAAGGAATTACCATTCATCCAAGACCAGATGAAAGACATATTCGATATCAAGATGCAAGAGATTTAAAAAATACGGTTAGCACAGAATACAACATAGAGGGAAATCCAATTACATCTTTTGTGAATTTGGTATTAGAGGTAAAGCCTACTCAGGTTACTTTGGTTCCGGATGCACTAGATGCAATCACATCGAATGCTGGTTGGGATACTCTGAAGCATCAGTCTTTTTTACATGAAGTGATTCAAGAATTCCAGCAAAATGGGATTAGAACTTCAATTTTTATTGATACCGATTTAAAATTGATTGAAGCTGCAGCAAAAACAGGAACAGATCGGATTGAATTGTATACAGAACAGTTTGCATCGCAATTCAATTTAGGAAATAAACTTGCTGTAAAACCCTATACAGAAGCGGCAATATTAGCCCATGACTTGGGATTAGGAATCAATGCCGGACATGATTTAAGCTTGGATAATGTTCAATTTTTTAAAGAAAACATTCCCAATTTAGCAGAAGTTTCCATTGGGCATGCCCTGATCGCTGAAAGTTTATATTTAGGACTAGAAAATGTGGTAAATATGTATTTACATCGTTTACAATCTTAATCTACTGGTTACAGTTGTTTTTGTTCATAACATACAATCATTACAATGCATAACAACCCAATATTACATTCAACAATAAAAGGAGAAGGAACTCCTCTTTTAATTTTACACGGTTATTTTGGAATGAGTGATAATTGGAAGTCATTGGGAAATCAGTTTTCTAAAACCTATGAAGTTCATTTAATAGACCAAAGAAATCACGGGCGAAGTTTTCATGAAGATACTTTTAATTATGAGGTTTTGGTCGAAGATTTATACAGGTATATCCAGTATTATCAATTGGAGAATGTCTATTTGATTGGGCATTCCATGGGAGGGAAAACAGCCATGTTATTTGCGGTAACCTATCCAGAATTGGTGCGTAAGCTACTCATTGTAGATATTTCACCTAGAAGATACGAACCACACCACAATGCCATTTTAGCTGGATTAAATGGGATAGATTTTTCTATTCATAATACCAGAGCTTTGGTAGACCAACAACTATCCGAATTCATTCCTGAGTTGGGAGTTCGTCAATTTTTATTGAAAAATGTTTTTTGGAAAGAAAAAGGTAAATTGGCCTATCGATTCAATCTAGATTCTTTAACAGCAAACAATTCTGAAGTAGGAGAGGCATTGCCTTCTTTTACTGTTTTCGAAAAAGAAACCTTGTTTTTGAAAGGATCTAATTCCGATTATATTACCGAAGAGGAAGCGCCTATAATAGCAGCTCACTTTCTCAATTCAAAAATTATAGAAATAACAAATGCAGGTCACTGGCTGCATGCTGAAAATCCGATACAATTTTTCGAGGAGGCTTGTCGCTTTTTTAGGTAATATTTTTTTTGCTATTCCACAATGCAATAGTGGATGCTGTGAAAAAAACAATCAAAATAAGATTTAAGTATCCACCGCATACAATGATTGAAATTGTGCCGGATAACTGGTTGCAAATAAAATCTTGCATCAAAAAAGGAACCAATGGAAAAAAAAGAAGTATCCACCTTGGGTATCGGGTTTTTCTTTTCCAAACTTGGGTAATAAACAATAAAGATAAAATTCCGAAAATTGGGTACACAAATAGTCTTAAAAGATTATTTATTTCTATCGCTAAAGTGACTGATTCATCTATATTGAGATTATTTTGTGCGGCAAGTTTTGTTGATATTGCAATGGCTAAAAATGCGCTGTGAATCACTCCATAAGCAATGGATATTCCTCCAAAGCAGGCAAGAATAGTGTTTTTAATAAGAGGTGCAGTTGGTGAAAAGGCATGATAAACTTGTACAGCTCCAAGCATATAAAACCATGCTGCAAACAACGCAGTTACACCGCTTAACATAATTCGAAGATCAGATATATTTCCTATATTTTCGAGAAGATTGCTATTTGTTGGGTCATAATAAAAAAGCATGTCACCTACAAACAAAGTAATACCGCCCAGGATTCCGCAGACACCAAGTGTTCTAGTCCAAAATTTAGTGATTTCCATACATAAAGATCATACGTTCATAAAAAGATGAGTTTACTTCTCATAAGACACCCAATTTAGCAAATAAAAATGGGATGGAACATAGATTTTTTTCATTTTTGTGACCTCTTTTTCACTTTGTATTATAGAGTGTCTTCATTCTTTATGATTTCGAGAAAGTATAAGGCTAAAGTTTTAAATGTTTTTAAGATAAAATTATCAATTTAAAAAGTACCGTATATTTTACAATAAGAAATAATGGAAACAATTTAGAAGTTTTATCTTTACTCCATGTAACGATGCATTTATAAAACAAACTATGGACATACAAAACGCTCAAAAACAAGTTGATCACTGGATCAACACCCATGGGGTTCGTTATTTTAACGAACTTACGAATATGGCGCAATTAACTGAAGAAGTTGGTGAAGTCGCTCGGATTATATCTAGACGTTATGGTGAGCAGAGCGAAAAAGAGTCTGATAAAAGTAAAGATTTGGGAGAGGAATTGGCAGACGTACTATTTGTTGTTTTATGTTTAGCAAACCAAACAGGAATCGATCTAAAAGAGGCTTTTGAAACGAAATTAGACCTCAAAACAAAACGTGATCATGCACGTCACCACAACAATCAAAAATTAAAATAAATGTCATTTATAGAAAAAATTAAACAGCCCAAATTTTGGACTAACTTTACAAAAATAGCCCTCCCGTTTTTTATAATTGTCAGTATTTTTTCGTTACTGTTTAATCATTTTTCTGAAATTTCTTCAGGTGATTTTGAAACGCTTTATCAGATTAGGTTCTCAGAGGGTAAATGGAAATCCTTTTTTGGAGTTAAAATTGTTTTTAGCGTATTCTATGGTTTGTATACAACTCATAAAAAAATGAAGTAATCTTTACACTTACCCTTTGAAATCTTTGATGCCTGCTGTAATTTCTGTATCGACATGGTTTTTTTTAGGGGTTAAGGGACAAGAATATTTCTCATTGTACACACAATAAGGGTTATAAGTATTGTTGAAGTTTATTTCAATGGTTTGGTCTTCATCAATATCTGTTGCCGTAAGATCCATATAACGACCGCCTCCATAGGATGTATTGCCACTAGTGGCATCTGTAAAAGGTAAAAACAAACGGTTTTTACGTTTTTCATTTTGAGAATCTTCATCACTTTGATAGATTGTCATCTCATAATTTTTTCCTTTCAACAGAAAGTTTATGACACCATATTCTTTGTACATTGCTATTCTGTCAGTAGTTGTTTTCATCACAAAACTTGTAGCATTTTCTTTTTTTGTAAATGATGCTTTTATGATGAAAGAGGAATCTATTGGGAAAAAGGCCAAGCCATTAAAGTTTTTTAAATCTTTCTTTTTTAAAGGAGATACAGAGGCATCTTTAAAAACAGAGTTTAAAGCTATTTGGTATTCAGATTCACCAAGAATTGGTCTTTTTTTTGAGGAGCAAGAACAAATAAATAAGAGGCTTACGGTACATAAAAACAGCTTCCACATGAGAGTTATTTTTTTAATTTTATACTGATGATTCCAGCTACTTTTTTATTCGTATATCTTGCAATTTCTTCTTCTTTTTTTACCACATTTACCGATTGGATATTGGTTGGCTTGATACTGTCTAAAAAATCTTTGGAAACTTCTTTTTTATCGATAAAGTATAGGATTTCTGCATCCGATTGATTGACTTTATGTACATGATTACTATTGATTGTGAGTCCATTTTTTTGGGTACAGTTTTGGAGCACGCACAGAGTCATTAAAATAAATAAAGTCGATAGAAAAATGCGTTTGAAATGCTTCATGAAATCTCAATTTATCATAAAAATACAATAAAATAGAATCCTTTCAAATTATAGCGATTAAAAATATCAAAAAAATCAATCAAAATACTGTAGGTGATTTCTAACATAATCAATGGTCAATTGGATGATGTCATCTTCATATTTGTCAAACTCTTTATCTAAGTCATCCCATAAATCTAAATTGTCTAAAGATGCCATAAGCGCTTGTTGTCTTATCCTTACGTTTTTAGGAATAGGTATTACAGGAAATAATTGAATTGCTCTTGAGATAATGTCTACAGTTTTGGTTGCTTTAATAGCAATATAAGCCTGGAGTATTTCGTGAGCAAATTGTCCTGATGAATTGAAAAACAATTGAACAAAACCACCGTTAGTTACATTGTGTTCTAAAACATCGATCAGTATAAATGTTGTTTCAAATTCATTAAGATGTTCAAAGTTATCTTTTTCTTGAATTTTCTTACCGATAATTTCACCTATTCGTGTAATTTTTTCCGAATTACTATTTAAAAGTAAGGCAATTTCTGTAGAAGTCATTCTTTATTCTTTAAAATGAGGAATTGGATCCCACAATTTTAGTTTATAGCTCTTTTAAAAGCATTTACACCTCCTACAACGGGAATTTTAATTTTAGTTTCTGTTAAATCGACTGTTAATTTTGTTCCAGGTTTAGGTAACAATGTGTATGCTGAATCACTTGAAAAAATAAGCAATCCTATTTGTTGTCCTTTTTTAATAATTTGATCATCAGGTTGTAGGTCAAAAGTCATTTTATAAAACGTATCAGATTTTAATGGAGCGCTTTCTTTGAGAGATTTATGGTTTTGTAAATCGGCCCAGCCTCGGGTAATGATGTTATCGGTGATTTTTGCATTCCAATCGTTATTCCATGGTAATGAAACGAGGTAAACAGATAGATTAACAGCTGGCTTAGAACTTGTCGCTTTTATACTAATAGAGGGTGTTCCAGAAATATGAATATCTTCCTTTAAAATAGCACTGACATAGAGTAACCTGTGATCCGAGCTAGTTGCTTGAGCTAAGGATTCCGATGAAAAGTGGTAGTTGTCAATGAGGCTTTCTTCTCCTTTTGATGCAGTATTTTTTAGCGTTAATGTTCCGATACCATTGCCGCCTGTTCCAATATTTAATACCACTGGTTTTGCCGCAGGATTGGGGTATTCTTTGTAGGGTGTAGGTGCAAGTATTTTATCATCTTCTCGAACGATCCAAGCTTTAGCGTCATTTTCTACATTGTTTTCAATTCCATGTAAATAACGCGTAAACCATCGGTTCATCATTTTTAAAGGAGGAGGGCCTCCATGTCCATTTTGATGATAATAAATTTGAGTAGGGATTCCCATTTCTGAGGCTCTTTTGTAGATTCTATAACTATGTTCCGGCATCACATTCCAATCATTAAAACCATGGGACATCAAAAGTGCTGCTTTCATGGGATTCATTTGATGTAAATAATCTCTTCCGGCCCAAAAATCATTGTAATCTCCAGAAGCTCTGTCCATGCCATTTGCCATTTCTGTATCTCTCACAATTTTGTTATTTCGTGCTCTATTTTCTTCTTTTCCACTGTGAATGAAATCGTACAAGACATCGATATCTTCACCCAAATATCCACCGGGTGATCGAACCAATCCATGAGAACGATAATAATGATAGTAAGAGGTGTTTGGAGCTATTGGAATAATTGCTTCTAAGCCATCTACTCCAGTTGTAGCTGCGGCCAAAGGAATTGTTCCGTTGTAAGAAGTACCTGTCATTCCAACTTTTCCCGTAGACCAAAAAGCAGTTATTGTCTCAGTACCTTCCCTTGAAGTGAAGCCTTTTGCACGACCGTTTAACCAATTGATTACCGCTTTGGGTGCTAGCGATTCGTTGATACCTCCAACAGTTGGAGCACCATCAGACAAGCCTGTTCCTGGCGATGAAGAATGCACCACAATATATCCTCTAGGAACCCAAGTTCTAATCTGAGAATTAGAAATAATAGGACGCTTTCCTTTTCTGACAACCTCTATTTTAGTTCTCGGTTTTTCTTTTTCTCCGAGTTCATGTTTTACGTCCCAAAATAATCCACGAATATTTCCTGCAGTACCAGCATAATAAGGACTTGATTCATATACAATCGGTAATTTCAAACCTTCTGATTCTGTTTGATCTGGTCTAGTTACTGCCACATGCATTCTGTCTAATCTTCCATCTCCATCTGTATCAAAAGAGGTTTCTACCCATAGGTCGTGTCGAATCCAATTATTGGGGTTGCTAAAAGCTGCTACAATTTGTGCTTCTCCTTCTTTAAAAATAGGCCCTATTTTTTCTTGTGCTTCCAGAGAAAATATAAAAAGAAATAGGAGTATATAGTGTAGTATATTTTTCATTTTAGATTGTTTATTCTAGGACTGTAAATTCTATGGATGAATCTGAAAATACGGTATGTGTTTGGGTTTTAAAATCTGACTTTTCTGCTTTGAAAATATTATCGACATATGTTTGTGGATTTAAATCAATCAAAGGAAACCAAGTGCTTTGTACTTGAATTTGTAGTTTATGGCCTTTTTTAAAGGTGTGAAAAACATCTTGCAATTTAATATTTACAGAGGTTTTTTTATTGGGTATAAATGGCTCTGGATTCTCAAAGCTATTTCTAAAGCGTCCCCGCAAAACTTCACTTCTTACCATTAAATGATAATTACTCATTTTCAAATGATCTTGAAGCTGGTCGTTGTTTTCTGATGTTTGTGAAGGGTGAACATCTACTACCTTTACAATCCAATCTGCCGCAGTACCTGTTGTCGCTACTTTTAATTTTGCTAAAATATCACCAGCTAAGGTATAGTCTTCTGTTAAGACATCCGTTTCAAAAACTAAGACGTCAGGCCTTCTTGCTGCAAAACGTTGGTCGTCTGTCATATATTTTCTCGGGGTAAATACGGTTTTAATATCTTCAGAATAGGGTACAGGACGTTTAATGTCACTAACAAATTGAATCTTTTCTGGAGATTTTGAGTTCATATTTTTTTCTAATTCTAGATTAGAATTTAGGAATAACGATTCTTTTTTTACTTCCTTTGGTGGCCAAGAAACATATGATTTCCATTCTTTATTTCCAGAGTCGTATACATAAGCTTCTGGAAGTCCCGAATTTTTATCCCCTTTTCCTTTTAAAAAGTGATTGAAAAAATTGGTTTCAATTTCAGATTGAAATTTTAAAGAAATGGAGTCTCCAAAATAATAATTTCCTACAGAATTTCTAACTTGATTACTGGCCCATTTTCCATGATCCCAGGGTCCAAAAACAAGCGTGTTGTAATTTTCTTTACCGTGTTTTTCAATGGCTTTATAGGTCTCTAAAGGACCATATAGATCTTCCGCATCAAACCAGCCGCCGACAATCATCGTTGCAACAGAGGAAGGTACTTTATCTAAATGCTGAATAATTCCTTTACTTTTCCAAACATGATCATAGTTGGGGTGTTCTACAATTTCTTTCCAGAAAAAATCGTCAATTCGATCTTTATTTTTTGAAGAATTCACATCTAATTGATCGTATTGGAAATATTCATTGAGGTTTTTTAAAGGTCCCTTGTCTAAGAAAAATTGGTATTGATCTTTAGAATTCATCTCTGGAAATGAATACCAAGCCGAATCAGTAGGGGTGTCTTTATAGGTTCCAAATAAAGAAATGGCTCTAAAATAACTCAATAAAAAAGCACCGTTATGATGAAAATCATCAAAAAAGAAATCTCCTATACATGCCTGTGGTGAAGATGCTTTTAATGCTGGATGCGCATCAATTGTAGCTACGGTTGCATAATAACCTGGATACGAAATTCCCCATGTACCCACATTTCCGTTGTTGTTATCAACATTTTTCACCAACCAATCAATCGTATCGTAAGTATCGGAAGTTTCATCTGCTTCTTTGGTTGTTTTATTTGGAATGTATGCCCGCATATTGTCATAGACCCCTTCACTCATCCATCGGCCTCGTACGTCTTGGTAAACAACAATATTTCCTTCTTTCATTAAGTGAACATTGGGCCCAATGCTAGTCTTAAAATTTCCTTCTCCGTAAGGAGCAGAACTGTAGGGAGTTCTTTGCATTAAAATGGGGTATGTTTTACTATTGTCTTTGGGCGAATAAATTGTGGTATGCAGTTTAACACCATCTCTCATAACAATATCTACCTCTTGTTTGTTGTAGTGGTTAACGACATAGGTGTCTTTGTCATTCTTTTCTTTGAGGGAAAACGTATCGCAGTTTGTGAGAAAAATACTAGTAAAAAGAGAAATAAAAATATATTTTTTCATGGGTTGTTCATTTAATGTATTGAGTAAGACTATAAAATCGAAAAAAATGTTACATTTTTTACTAAAAGTTTAGCTTTATAGTTCTTAGATTTTTTTGTCAAGGCTAATAATGCTAAAATACATATAATTCCTGTATTTTTGCAAAACATGGAGAGTACAAAAAGACATCAATTAACAGATTGGTTGCCAACCACAAAGCGGGAAGTGAAAATCCGTGGTTGGGACGTATTGGATGTTATCTTATTTAGTGGAGATGCTTATGTAGACCACCCTTCCTTTGGACCTGCAGTCATTGGTCGTATTCTAGAAAGTTATGGTTTGCGAGTTGCCATTGTGCCACAGCCAAGTGTCAACGACAATTTACAAGATTTCGAAAAGCTTGGTAAACCTCGGTTATTTTTTGGAGCCACTGGTGGATGTATGGATCCTATGGTTAGTAATTATACTGCTAGTAAAAAAAGAAGAGATAAAGATGCATATACCCCTAATGGAGATAAAGGTTTTAGGCCCGATTATGCTACCTCTGTGTATGCAAAAATATTAAAAGAAAAGTTTCCTGATGTTCCTGTTTTAATTGGAGGAATTGAGGCTTCCTTGAGAAGAGTAACCCATTATGACTATTGGTCCGACCAATTATTACCAACTATTTTAGAAACCTCTAAGGCAGATATGTTGGTGTATGGAATGGGAGAGCAACCTTTGCGAGAAATTGTAGCATTGTTGCAAAAAGGAGTTCCTTTTTCGAGTTTAAAAAACATCAAACAAACGGCAGTTTTAATCAATCAAAAAGAAGAGAACCTACCGACCGTAAATGATTGGGAAGATGTAACAATCAATTCTCATGAAGCTTGTTTGAAAGATAAAAAAACATTTGCATCGAATTTTAAGGTAATAGAGCAAGAATCAAACAAATTAAAAGCCAGAAGAATTCTGCAAGACGTCAAAGGGAAAACATTGGTGATCAATCCTCCATTCCCAACAATGACAGAAAAAGAAATAGATGGGTCTTTTGATTTGCCTTACACGCGTTTACCACATCCAAAATATGACAAACGAGGTCCAATTCCTGCATTTGAAATGATCAAATTCTCCATTAATATTCATCGGGGATGCTTTGGAGGGTGTAGTTTTTGTACCATATCTGCCCATCAAGGAAAGTTTATTGCGAGTAGAAGTCAAGAATCGGTATTGAAAGAAATTGATAAAGTAGCAAATATGCCAGATTTTAAGGGGTATTTGTCTGATATCGGTGGGCCTTCGGCAAATATGTATCAAATGAAAGGGAAAGTTCAGTCTATTTGCGATAAATGTATTGCACCTAGTTGTATTTCTCCAGTAATATGCTCTAATTTAGATACTTCTCACAAACCGTTAACAGAATTGTATCAAGCGGTAGATAAGCATCCAAAGATTAAAAAATCTTTTATTGGGAGTGGTATAAGACACGATATGTTGGTGCCTGAGTTTAATAAAAATGCAGACCCAAAAGAATTGGACGCTTATACAGAAGAAGTGATGACAAAACACGTTTCTGGGCGTTTGAAAGTGGCGCCAGAACATACTTCGGATCCTGTTTTAAAATTAATGAGAAAACCCTCTTTCACTTATTTTCATAAGTTTAAAGAGCGCTTTGATAAAATCAATATTAAGAAGAGATTAAACTTGCAATTGATTCCCTATTTTATTTCTAGTCATCCGGCAAGTGAAGTTGAAGACATGGCTAATTTGGCTGCAGAAACTAAAGATATGGGCTTTCAGTTAGAGCAAGTTCAAGGGTTTACGCCCACTCCAATGACAGTCGCAACGGTTATTTATTATTCTGGATATCATCCGTATACATTGAAACCAACAAGAACACCAAAAACAAAAAAGGAGCGTGAAGATCAGCACAAATTTTTCTTTTGGTATAAGAAAGAAAATAAAGATTGGATTCGAAATACTTTAAACAAGGTCGGAAGACAAGACCTATTAAAAAAGTTACTCCCTGAAAATAATTCTTGGAAAAAGAACAAGAAAGCCAAAGCAGTGAAGAATACTTTTGATGATGCAGTTCCTTTTAATAAGCGTAAAAAGAAAGTAAGAAGAGCTCCTAAAAGAAGAAAATAAAAGCCGCTACAGATCATGCTTGCTTCCCTTAAATAGCTTTTATTTTTTTACAGCGATCATCATGTGAGGACTAAAGGCCAATAAATACTCATCATTTTGTGTGATTTTTTGAAGTTTTTTTAGTGTTTTTGATTTTTTTTGATCAATCATATGAGTAAAATACTCATGATCTAACCAAATCATTCCTTCAACAGCAAAAAGATTGATAAGCGTTAGGTCTTGTTCTAGAAATTCTGTTTTTAATTCCTGTGGCTTGTGATAAAAAGCGTCTGCTAATAAAAAAGGAAAGTCTTTTGGAGCATTGTGAATTCCAGTAGTTAATTCTTCTTTACACATGTCAAAAAATGACTCTGCATGTATCATTCCATTCATCAAACCAACCAGGGTTGATGCTGTTGCATTGATTGCAAACCCCAAAATTATGCCTCCTTTTTTTACCACTCGTTTTGCTTCAACAATGGCTTTAATTCTGTCCGCTTTTTTTTGTAAATGATACAGAGGTCCATGCAAAATGACCAAGTCAGCAAATTGATCTTTAAAAGGCAACTTTCTTGCTTCACCAATCGTTACCGAAAAAGGGTTTTTTAATTTTTTAGCTCTTTTTTTTGCAAGTTGAACATGTTTTGGAACGGGTTCTATCAAATGAACAATGTGGTTCTTTTTGGCCAACCATTCTGCATATTTTCCAGTTCCACCCCCTACATCAATAATTGTTGCGTTTGGTTTGGAAATATGAAGTGATATCAACTCTTTAATGCGTTCAAACTCAAAAATTCCCATCCCGTTTTCAAGTCTGGTCTCTTCTGAAGCTTTGTTGTAAAAATCTTCTAATTCTTTGCTGATCAATGCGTCGTTTTTCACGTGTAAAATTTAAAGGATAAAAGTAATCAATTACAAACTTTACAATCTTGTTTTTCTTGAATTTCGCCAACTAATTTTCCATCTGTATTCATTACAAATCCACAGCAGTCCATAAAACCTTGGGCAATGCGTTTTCTCGCACGCTGAATTTGAGATTTGGTTGTTGATAAGGGTTGATTTAACTGCAGCGCAATTTCTTCTTGCTTTACTCCTTTGATATCAGACAAAAATAATGGAGTTCTATATTTATGAGGTAAGTTTTTTAAGATGCCTCTTAGACAATCTTTTTCAGTATGAAGATTTTCTTCAGCATCTATCTTTAACATTGTTTCATCCATTTCAATCGGAGCTTTAAAGGTCTTAAAATGATCCATGATCGAATTTCTTGCAATAGTGAAAATCCAAGATTTGAGTTTTGTTATATTATTGAGTGTATGGAGTTTTGTGTGAATTTTTATAAAGGTGTCTTGTAAAATGTCGTCCGCAAGGGTCTCATTGGGTACTTTACTGAGGATGAATCTTTTTAAATCTTCAGCGTAGTGTTTCCAAATCTCTTTTGTTGTCATGATTTTACCTTATCTATCCATTCGAATGATCAGCCTTAACTCCTTCGTTTCTCCAATAGTTTTTTTAGCAATTACAGTGAGTACAATTACAATTAGTACAAGAGCAGTCGGAGCAGTTTCCTTTACTACAAGTTTCACAGTTACAGGTACATTGATTTTTAAAAGTCATTTTTAATTGTTTTTTTAGTTCACTCAATAGACGTAAAAGGTATGAAAAAGATGCAATATGATTGCATTTTTTTATGGAAATATTTCTGAAACGATAGGTAAAATCATCCTTTTCTAAAGCGAAAGTATTACATGTTTCTTCTGTATTGCCCTCCTACTTCAAAGAGTGCTGCCGTAATTTGACCCAAAGAACACACTTTGCTTGCCTCCATGATTTTTTCAAATAAATTTTCATTTTCAATGGCTGCTTTTTGTAATATTTTAATTTGATTTTTTACCTTATTTGGGTGTAGTTGATTCAGATTCTCTTTTGTTTGAATTTGAAACTGCTTTTCTTTTTCAGTTGCACGAATAACCTCTTTTGGAAGGATGGTAGGGGATCCTTTAGAACTCAAAAAGGTGTTGACACCAATAATTGGGAATTCTCCATTGTGTTTCAAGGTTTCATAGTGCAAACTTTCTTCTTGTATTTTAGAACGTTGGTACATGGTTTCCATAGCCCCTAAAACTCCTCCTCGATCTGTAATTCTATCAAATTCTTGTAAGACTGCTTCTTCTACCAAATCAGTCAACTCTTCAATGATGAAGGCGCCTTGTATTGGATTTTCATTTTTCGTAACTCCCAATTCTTTATTGATAATTAATTGTATGGCCATTGCTCTTCTTACAGAGTCTTCAGTGGGGGTTGTAATGGCTTCGTCATAGGCATTCGTGTGAAGGGAATTGCAATTGTCATTAATGGCATACAGGGCTTGTAGGGTAGTTCTTATGTCATTGAAATCTATTTCTTGTGCATGTAGGGAGCGTCCAGAGGTCTGAATATGATATTTTAACATTTGTGCTCTTTCATTTGCACCGTACTTATATTTCATTGCTTTTGCCCATATTTTACGAGCAACTCTTCCAATAACGGCGTATTCAGGATCGATTCCGTTAGAGAAGAAAAAGGACAGATTTGGTGCAAATTTATTAATATCCATTCCACGACTTAAATAGTATTCTACATAAGTAAATCCGTTAGACAATGTCAAGGCTAGTTGTGTAATTGGATTGGCACCTGCTTCTGCAATATGATACCCAGAAATGGATACCGAATAAAAATTTCTGACTTGTTTTTCAATAAAATATTCTTGTACATCTCCCATCAATCGCAGAGCAAATTCAGTTGAAAAAATACAGGTATTTTGCGCTTGATCCTCTTTTAAAATATCAGCCTGAACAGTCCCACGAACTTGAGCTAAAGTTTCTTTTTTAATTTTTTGATAGGTTTCTTTGGGTAAAACAAGGTCGCCAGTTAGCCCTAAAAGCATTAATCCTAAGCCATTGTTTCCCTCAGGCAACTCTCCTTGATACAAGGGTCTTTTTATTCCTGCATTGTCATAAACTTCTTTGAATGTTGCTTCAACTTTTTCTTCTAATTGGTGGTCTTTTATGTACTTCTCACAATTTTGATCAATGGCAGCATTCATAAAAAAACCTAACAACATCGGTGCAGGTCCATTGATCGTCATAGACACAGAAGTTGTTTTATGGCTTAAGTCGAAACCAGAATAAAGTTTTTTAGCATCATCTAAACAACAAATAGAGACACCTGCATTTCCAATTTTACCATAAATATCTGGTCTGTACCCAGGGTCATTTCCATACAAAGTAACAGAGTCAAAAGCGGTAGATAAGCGTTTTGCATTCATTCCCAGGCTCACATAATGAAATCT
>Ga0206677_10000595_pt1 | contig 34320 bp, 29 predicted proteins | sample M130m12015metaG_FD_155475 | JGI IMG/M metagenome (GOLD analysis project Ga0206677, IMG submission 155475) | Ammonia-oxidizing marine archaeal communities from Monterey Bay, California, United States - M1 30m 12015 | ecosystem: Environmental > Aquatic > Marine > Intertidal zone | place: USA...
GATAATTCCCATTCCGCCTATCCAATGTGTTGTGCTTCTCCAAAATAAAATGCCCATAGGTAAAGATTCAATATCATTTAACACAGAAGAACCTGTGGTTGTGTATCCAGACATTGTTTCAAAAAAAGCTGATGAAACATCGGGGATAACACCCGAAAAAAGATAAGGAAGCATTCCAGATAAGGACATCAAAACCCATCCAAAACTAACCACAATGTACCCCTCTCTTTTTTGGATTTGTTTGCTGTGATTCCGAGATAAAAGCATGATAAAGACCCCTAAAAACAAAACTAAAAAAGCAGCAAAAGTAAGCTCAAAAGTTACACCATCATCAGTCAATAGACTTACCAAAGAAGACAACAACATAAATCCTCCATTGAAAAGGAGAAGCAGTCCCATGAGGTTTGCTATGATTTGTTTATTGATTTTATGCATCTTATTGAAACAAACTTTCTACTTTTCGAATCGCTCGAGGTAGGCAACAAACTACAACACGATCACCTGCTTCAATAATGTAGTCTCCTAAAACGATAGCACCTGTACCTTCTTTTATTACACCTCCAATTGTTGCTGATCTTGGGAAGTTAATATCTTTAATACTTAAACCGTTGACTTTAGATTCTGGCTTTACAATAAATTCTAAAATTTCAGCATTCATATTTGTCAATGTAGTCATATCGACAACCTCTCCCCTTCTAATGTATCTAAAGATAGTATTTGCTGTGAGTAATTTTTTATTGATTAAAGTATCTATTCCTATGGAATGCGATAGTTGAAAATAATCCATGTTCTCTACCAAAGCGATCGCTTTCTTTACTTTTTTTGATTTAGCCATTAAACAGGACATGATGTTAGTCTCCGAATTTTCAGTGACCGAAATAAAAGCGTCCATTGAATCGATATCTTCTTCTTCTAGGAGTTCTACACTCCTTCCATCTCCGTGAATAACCATTGCATTGGGGAGTTGGTCTGCAATTTCAAAAGCCTTTGTTTTATTTTGCTCTACAATAGTGACGTTAAATTTTTTCTCGCACAACTCACGAGCAGTATTCAAGCCTATTTTACCACCCCCTAAAATCATGATATTTTTAACAGATTCTTTGGTTTTCCCAGTCAACTTGTACAATTCTTCTACTCCTTCCTTCAAGGTTATAAAATAAACTTGATCATTAGGTTCAAAAACCGTATCTCCCCGAGGTATTATTGTGTACTGGGTTTCTTTGCGTTGCAAAGCAATAGGCATAAAATGTAGATCTGGAAATATCGTTGCCGCCTCTTTTACGGACTTTCCTACAAAAGGAACCGAAGGATCTAATTTTGTTCCAATAAGGGTAAGTTCGCCATTTTCAAACTCATAACTGTCACTAAATGCTGACTGATCAAGTAGTTGTTGTATTTCAATAGCAGCTAATTCTTCGGGTGAAAAAAGCTCATCTACGCCTAAATCAGAAAAACTAACCCCATCTGTGGCATTGATGAATTCAATACTTGAAATACGAGCAAGTGTTTTTTTACAACCCAATTGCTTTGCTAAAGCACAAATAGTTATGTTGGTGGTCTCTTGTGCAGTGACAGAAATAAATAGATCGGAGTTTCCGACATCGGCGTCTCTTATCAAGGATAAGGAACATGCATCACCCTTTATCGTTTTGATGTCTAAATTATTTTCAGCATAATTGAGACGCTCCTTATCGGTGTCAATAAGGGTAATATCTTGGGATTCGAAAGAAAGAAGTTTAGCAAGATGAAATCCAACTTCTCCAGCCCCTGCGATAATTATTTTCATAGAGTGATATTCAATAAACTCATAACAAATATACTAATTAGTTTAGAGTTTGTTCACAAATGTAATTCTCATAAATTTAAATTGAATCGATACAATACTTTACTGTGAATAATGAGAACTAAATAGCGGATAAAATCACTCCATTACATATCTTTGCATTCTATGAAAAAGAGTGTTACCCCTTATGCTAACCAGCAAGGTTCCAAAAAAAAGCAGGTTACCAAAATGTTTGATGGGATTTCTTCAAATTACGACTTTTTGAATCGAATAATATCCCTTGGTATCGATATTAAATGGAGAAATAGAGTTGTTGAAATTTTGATGGCCAAAAAACCCAATAGCATTTTGGATATTGCTACTGGAACAGGAGATTTGGCTTTAGCACTCAATAAAACACAGGCCTCAAGGATTGTCGGCCTTGATATTTCACCAGGAATGCTCGCCAAGGGAAAGGATAAAGTTAATGCACAAAATTTGGAAAACACTATTGAAATGGTTCTAGGAGACAGTGAGGCATTAAAGTACAAAGAATGTTCCTTCGATGCAGTTACTGTAGCTTTTGGGGTTCGGAATTTTGAAAACCTAGAATTGGGCCTATCCGAATTATTTAGAGTCCTAAAATCAGAGGGAACTTTGGTAATTCTAGAAACTGCTGTCCCAACGAAATTTCCCTTTAAACAAGGTTATTCAATCTACACAAAATTCTTAGTCCCCTTAATGGGTAAGCTCTTTACTCGCGATCAAGCTGCCTATAAATATCTTTCGGATTCTGCTGCTGTTTTTCCTCATGGAAAACAGTTCAACAATATTTTAAAGAAAATTGGGTTTATAGAAGTAGAAGATCGCCCACAAACCTTAGGGGTTGCTTCAATTTATTGTGCCACAAAACCTTAATCTAAAGTTATTATTTCATTTAATAATCCTTTCACTTCTGGGGGTTAAGCTTTCTTATGCTCAATATCCAACAGTTCGTGAGCGGATTCAACACCTTCAAGATTTTGATGAAAAATTTTTACATTACGGATACTTTTTTGGTTTTAATGAATTTGGATACAAAATTGAGTATGTCAGGGACTATTCTGGATCAACCATACTAAAAGGGCGCGGATTACCTGACATTAATATTGTTAAAAACTTTGGTTTCAACGTAGGTCTTATTGGTGACATGCGCATCAATAAATTTTTGAACCTTCGATTTGAACCAGGACTCTATTATTCTCAACGAGACTTTATTTACCCAAAAGCAACACCTGATCTTGTTACAGATCAAGATTATCTCAGAGAAATAAAATCTACCTACATTCATCTTCCATTCCTAGTGAAATTCAGTTCAGAACGAATCAACAACTTTAGACCTTTTCTTGTGGGCGGTATTTCAACTTCCTTTAATCTTTCTAGTAATGATAAAAATAAAGACGATAATTCAAACAATGTTTTTCGGGTAATAAATCAAACCTACAACTATGAAATTGGATTTGGAATTGACTTTTATTTACCGTACTTCAAATTTTCGCCATCCATTAGAGGAGTTTTTTCTATTGATAATGAAATCATTCAAGACAACGATCCAACAAGCCCTTGGACCTCTAACATTGATAAATTATTCTCACAGGGACTGATAATCAATTTTACTTTTGAATAATTAAGGCTTGAATGCTTGCCCCAAAATAATTGCAGCTGCAAGAGCCACATTTAAACTTTCAGCTCCATTTTTTGAGCCAAAACGAGGTATTGTAAGTTTATGTTGAATAATTGCCTCAACTTCTTGAGATATTCCATGTGATTCGCTTCCCATTATCAAAACACCTTCAGGATCAATTGAAGTGTTGTAAATTGAATTTCCTTTCATAAAAGTTCCATAAATTGGTTTGCTAGACTTTTTGAGAAAAGCTACAAGATTAGTGTAAACACAACTGATATTTGATAATGATCCCATTGTTGCTTGAACAACCTTTGGATTGTAGCAATCCACTGTATTGGGCGAACATATCAAACTAGAAATTCCAAACCAGTCACAAAGTCTGATAATCGTTCCTAAATTCCCTGGATCTGTTACTCCATCTAGAACCATAATAAGACCCTCCTGAAAAAATTCATTTTGCTTTGGTATTCGAAAAATCCCAAGCACTTTACTTGGTGATTTCAACAAGGTAATCCTTTCCATCTCCTTTGGGCTTACATAATTGAATTCAGCTTCATCAAAAGCATCAACTGCGTAAATTACCTCTGCTTTACATCCCGACTTCAATAAATCTAGAACTGTTTTTTTACCCTCGGCAATAAAAACACCTTCTTCTTTTCGATTCTTTTTGTGTCGTAAATTTTTGATTCGTTTGATTTCATTCTTTGTAATCATAAAATGATGTATTTTTGCCTTAAATTAGGTATTACTTTGATAAGAAGGCATACAAAAATAATCATTCTAGGTTTGATAACCCTATGCTTCTATCAATGTAGTAGCACAAAAAATATTGGATCTAATCAAAGCCTATTAGTGCAAGAGCGTTTTTTTAAGAATGACGTTCTTCTAAAGCAAGATCTAGCAAAACAACTCAGCATTACTCCTCCAAACAAAACCATTTTTGGCATCCCCTTAAAACTCCACATCTACAATTTGGCAGAAAAAAATCCAGATAGTGTTTTTGACACTTGGCTCAACAAAAAACCTAAACGCATCGAACGTTTATCAAAAACCTATTCTGAAAAACAAATCAAGCAATTAAGAAATTACAAAAACAGTTTTAACCTCTGGTTGAAAAAGTCTGGAGAACAACCTTCAATTTTTTCTGAAAACAATCAGATCAGCACTGCCAAAATATTGGATCAATATTACAAAAACAAAGGTTTTTTTAACACAAAAACAGAAGTTTTAATTGACAGCTTAAAACGACAAAAAATTGGAGCAACATACAAAATTACTACAGGCGAGCCTTTTACTGTAGACCAAAAAACAAGTACAATTTATTCCTCTGATTTGGATTCTATTTATCAACAAAATTCAAAGGATAGTTTCATTAAAGAAGGAGCTGTTTTTGAAGTTGAAAATTTCGATAAAGAACGAGACCGTTTAGTAAAATTATTTCGGAATAATGGGATTCAAAATTTTCAACAAAAATCCATACGATTCAAAGCATATCTGGATAGTTTGGGGAAAGATCTCAAAATTCCAGTTAATGTTACAATAAAAAATGAGGCCAAAAGAGAGCAAAGCATAATTGTAGAGGTCCCTTACGTTATTCAAAAGGTCAAAAAAATAAATATTTATGTAGAAAATCCAAATAAAGAATTTTCCTACTACACCGATACACTTCAATACAAATCTTTGACTATCTATTCCGATGGGAAATTAAACTACAAACCCAAATCTCTGGCCAGTGGGGTTTTCATTAAAGACGGACTTCCATACAGTGATAAAGATCGATCAGATACCTATCGGTATTTTTCAGATCTTCAAATATTCAAGTATCCTAGCATAAGTTTTGATACTGAAAAGCAAGACTCTCTCAGTTTAATTTCTTCTATTTACCTTACTCCGAGAGAACCTTTTTCAATTGGTTTTGATTTAGATTTATCACATTCAAACATTCAGTTTTTTGGAATCAGTTTAGGAAGTTCTGTAATCAGTAGAAATATTTTTAAAGGTACCGAGATATTAGAACTGGGACTAAAAGGAACTTTAGGAGCTTCAAAGGACTTAGCAGATAAAGATGACCGTTTTTTTAATCTTTTCGAAATTGGTGGAGACTTAAAGCTGAGAATTCCGAGAATGATCTTCCCTTTCAATAACGCCTCACTGAAAAATTATTTCGAAAAGCCCAAAACGAACATTATTATCGGTAGTTCGTTCCAAAAAAACATTGGACTAGACAAACAAAATTTTGTGGGGGCTTTAGAATATCAATGGAGTAAAAAAGAAATTTACAAATTCAACCTTAAACTTTTTGACTTGGAATTTGTAAATAATAAAGCCATAGCCAATTACTTTAATGTTTACCGAAATTCCTATGATCGATTAAATTCCATCGCGCAAAGCATTCGATACAATTCTGAATTTATTAATGAAAATGATGATCTAATAATACCGGAGGGAACTTCTGAATTCATAAACCAAGTGCTTCAAGGTCAAACAAGACTGGATCCTGAGGGTGAATCATACAAAGATGTGAGGGTTATTCAAGAACGGGAAAAACGACTTACCTCCAACAACTTCATTCTGGGGACCTCTTTTAGTATCAACAAGAACAATCAAGAAAATATCTTTGATGAGAATTTTTCACAATTTCAATTTAAAATAGTATCCAGCGGAAATTTTTTAACTAGCCTTCTGAATCTTTCTAATAAAGAAAAAAATGAAGATGGAAAATTAGAGTTTTTAGATGTTATCCCCTCACAATTCATCAAAACCGAGTTTAATTACATCAAACACTGGAGCATAGGAGAAGAACAAGTTGTAGCGATGCGAATGTTTTCTGGAATTGCCATACCCTACGGTAATTCTGATAATATTCCTTTTACACGTTCTTATTTTGGTGGTGGGTCAAATGATAACCGAGCTTGGAAAGCATACAAATTAGGCCCTGGGGTTGGTGAGAACCCAAATGAATTTAATGAAGCAAACTTCAAAATAGCCTTTAATTTAGAGTATCGATACACAATTTTTGGGCCCCTTAAGGGTGCATTTTTTGTAGACGCGGGAAATATTTGGAATGTATTTGATGACATAACAGACCCAAAACAACGCTTCGATGGTTTGAAAGATCTCGATCAAATTGCTATTGGAACTGGATTCGGACTTCGCTATGATTTCAATTATTTTGTGTTTCGATTAGACTCGGCATTTAAAACTTATGATCCCTCACAAATAAAGGCAGATCGTTGGGGAAAACAAATTTCTTTAAAAAGAACTGTATTCAACATCGGAATAAATTACCCCTTTTAAAAAAAAAAGTTACATTTGGGGCTTTAAATTTTGACAAAAACAAAACAAGCATTTTTATGAGTTCAAAAATACCATCTGGTGTAATTACTGGAAAAAAAGTTCAAGAAGTATTTGCACTAGCTAAACAAAAACAATTTGCGCTTCCCGCCGTAAATGTGATTGGAAACAATACCATAAACACAGTTTTAGAAACTGCAGCAGAACTGAATAGTCCTGTTATCATTCAGTTTTCTAATGGTGGAGCAATTTTTAACGCAGGGAAAAGTTTAGACAACAGCGATCAAAAAGCAGCAATTGCTGGGGCTGTTGCTGGAGCAAAACACATTCATGAATTAGCAGAAGCTTATGGAGCAACTGTTATCTTAAATACAGACCACTGTGCAAAAAAGTTATTGCCTTGGATTGATGGTTTGCTTGATGCAGGAGAAAAATTTTATTCAGAAACTGGAAAACCTCTTTTCAGTTCTCACATGATTGATCTTTCTGAAGAATCACTTGAAGAAAATATTGAGACATGTAAAACATACCTCAAGCGAATGTCAAAAATGGGAATGACCCTCGAAATTGAGCTTGGCATCACAGGTGGAGAAGAAGACGGAGTTGACAACAGCGATGTTGATGTTTCAAAATTGTACACACAACCCGAGGAGGTTGCCTACGCATTCGAAGAATTAAGAAAAGTAAGTGATCAGTTCACGGTTGCTGCTGCTTTTGGAAATGTTCATGGAGTGTACAAACCTGGTAACGTAAAACTCACTCCAAAAATCCTTAAAAACTCACAAGAATACATCAGCGAAAAGTACAGCTTACCTGAAAACACTGTAGATTTTGTTTTTCATGGTGGATCGGGTTCAACTGTCGAAGAAATTAGAGAAGCAATCGGATATGGTGTGATAAAAATGAATATCGATACCGATTTACAGTTTGCCTTCACTGAAGGGATTCGTGATTACATGATTGATAATATTGAATATCTAAAAACTCAAATCGGAAATCCAGAAGGTAAAGATCAGCCAAACAAAAAGAACTATGATCCTAGAAAATGGCTTCGCATAGGAGAACAAACCTTCAAACAAAGATTAACTCAAGCATTTGAAGATTTAAATAATATCAATACATTAGCCTAACCAAAAAGGAACAAATGAGTTGGTTTAAACGAAGTGAACAAGGAATACAAACTCGAACAGAGGAGAAAAAAGACATCCCCAAAGGGCTCTGGTACAAGACTCCAACCGGTAAAATCGTAGAGACACAAGAACTCGCTGACAACTTTTATGTGAGTCCTGAAGACGAATATCACGTTCGTATTGGAAGTAAAGAATACTTCGAGATTCTTTTTGACGAAAATCATTACAAAGAAATAAACACCAATGTTGTTTCTAAAGATTTCTTAAACTTTTCAGACACAAAAAAGTACAAGGATCGACTCAAGGAAACAAAAAAGAAATCAGGATTAAACGACGCAATTCGAACCGCTGTTGGTAAATCCAATGGAAAAGAAATTGTTGTTGCTAGTATGGATTTTGGTTTTATTGGTGGTTCCATGGGATCTGTTGTGGGAGAAAAAATTGCTCGAGCAATTGATTACGCCATAGAAAAACATTTACCCTTTGTTATCATCTCAAAATCAGGAGGTGCTCGAATGATGGAAGGAGCTTTTTCTTTGATGCAGTTAGCAAAAACGAGTGCAAAACTAGCCGAGCTAGCTGAATCTAAACTTCCTTACATATCGCTATGTACTGATCCAACAACAGGAGGGACAACAGCATCATTTGCTATGCTAGGAGATATTAACATTGCAGAACCAGGAGCTTTAATAGCCTTTGCTGGACCCCGTGTAGTAAAAGACACTACAGGAAAAGACCTTCCCGAAGGATTTCAAACAAGTGAGTTTCTTTTAGAAAAAGGTTTTTTGGATTTTATCTCGCATCGTAAAAATCTTAAAAACAAAATCAATTTGTACATTGATTTAATTCTTAATCAACCTATAAGAAACTAAGAATTAATCAAAAATATATGTATCTTTGCAGCGCCTTAAAAAAGGCATACATAACAATCATTAAATAATATTAGCATGTATTTATCAAAAGAAGTAAAAGAAAAGATTTTCGAAAAACACGGAAAATCTAAATCAGACACAGGAACTGCTGAGGGACAAATCGCCTTATTTTCTCACAGAATAAACCATTTGTCTGAACATTTAAAAAACAATCGTAAAGACTTTAACACAGAACGCTCTCTTGTAAAGCTAGTAGGTAAAAGAAGAAGTCTTCTAGATTATCTAAAATCAAAAGACATAACACGTTACCGTGCTATCGTAAAAGAATTAGGTTTACGTAAATAAATCAAATTTTGTCCCTTTTGGGGGAATAAAAAGCTGAATTCTAGTTTTTCATTGGTATCCTACAACAACACAACACAACGTTTAGGTTTAACAAAAATGAAAAAAATGATTCCAAAAGTTTTTAAAGAGGTAATAGACCTCGGTGATGGAAGAGAAATCTCCATCGAAACAGGTAAGTTAGCAAAGCAAGCGCATGGCTCGGTTGTTGTGCAAATGGGCAAAGCCATGCTGCTGTGTACAGTTGTATCAAACTACAAACAGTCTGACGTAGACTTCTTGCCATTAACAGTAGATTACCGTGAAAAGTTCGCCGCAGCTGGTCGTTACCCTGGCGGTTTTTTCAAAAGAGAAGCTCGCCCAAGTGATGGTGAGGTTTTAACAATGCGTTTAGTAGATCGCGTTCTTCGACCATTGTTCCCAAAAGATTATCATGCTGAGACTCAAGTAATGATTCAGTTGATGTCCAATGACGAGGACGTTATGCCTGACGCATTAGCAGGTCTTGCTGCTTCTTCTGCAATTCAGCTAAGTGACTTTCCTTTCGAATGTGCAATCTCCGAAGCCAGAGTAGCACGAATAGATGGTGAGTTTGTAATAAATCCAAGTCGTTCGCAATTAAAAGATTCTGACATCGATATGATGATTGGAGCATCTGCTGATTCAGTGATGATGGTAGAAGGTGAAATGGATGAAATTTCTGAGGAAGAAATGGCTGATGCAATTAAATTCGCCCATGAAGCAATTAAAGTTCAAATTGCAGCTCAATTGCGATTAGCTGAAGCTTTTGGCAAAAAAGAAGTTCGTGAATACGAAACTGCTGAGGGCAATGAAGATCTACAGAAACGCATTCATGAAATGGCTTATGACAAATGTTATGCAATCGCCAAAAAAGGAACTTCTAAAGCTGAACGTGGAAATGCGTTTGCAGATGTTAAAGAAGAAATTAAAGCTTCTTTCACTGAAGAAGAAATGGAAGAATTTGGCCACCTAGTTGGAGAATACTACCGAAAAGCTGAAAAAGAAGCTATTCGCGAGTTAACTCTTACCGAAGGGATTCGATTAGACGGACGTAAAACAGATGAAATTAGACCAATTTGGTGTGAGGTTGATTATTTACCATCTACTCACGGTTCGTCGATTTTTTCCCGAGGAGAAACGCAAGCTTTAGCTACAGTAACATTAGGAACATCAAGAGATTCTAACAAAATAGACATGCCCTCTTATGAGGGTGAAGAAAGCTTTTATTTACATTACAACTTTCCTCCCTTTTGTACAGGTGAGGCACGTCCGCTTAGAGGAACCTCACGCCGAGAAGTTGGCCATGGAAACTTAGCACAACGTGGCCTAAAAGGAATGGTTCCTGATGACTGTCCATACACTGTCCGTGTAGTTTCTGAAGTATTGGAATCAAACGGTTCATCATCTATGGCAACTGTTTGTGCTGGAAGCATGGCATTGATGGATGCTGGGGTTAAAATTACAAGACCTGTTTCGGGGATTGCAATGGGACTGATTTCCGACGGTGATCGTTATGCAGTATTGTCTGACATTTTGGGCGATGAAGATCACCTAGGAGATATGGACTTCAAAGTAACAGGCACATCAGAAGGAATTACTGCTTGTCAAATGGATATCAAAATCAAAGGCCTGTCCTATGAAATTCTTGTTAATGCATTACAACAGGCACGAGCAGGACGTTTACATATTCTTGAAAAAATCACCGATACCATTGCAGCTCCTGCAGCCGATGTAAAACCACACTCGCCAAAAATGGTGACGCGTGTAATTCCAAACGAATTTATCGGAGCCTTAATTGGACCTGGTGGAAAAGTAATTCAGGAACTCCAAAAAGAAACAGACACAACCATTGTAATTAACGAAGATCCAGAAACTGAGGAAGGAATTGTTGAAATTCTTGGAACCGACCAAAATGGAATAGATCAGGTAATTGCGAAAATCGATTCATTGATGTTCAAACCAAAGGTTGGAAATAGTTACCAAGTAAAAGTTATTAAAATGCTCGATTTTGGTGCTGTTGTAGAATACATGGAAGCTCCTGGAAACGAGGTATTACTTCACGTAAGTGAATTAGCATGGGAACGTACAGAAAACGTATCTGACGTTGTGAATATGGGAGATGTTTTCGAAGTAAAATATTTCGGTCTAGATCCCAGAACTCGCAAAGAAAAAGTGTCGCGTAAAGCACTCCTTGAAAAACCTGAGGGTTATGTTGCACGTCCACCTCGAGACGACAACAAAGGTCGTGACAATAAGCGACGTGATGATAGAAAACCAAAAAACAGAAGTTAATAACTTATGAATATCAAGTTTTTAAAAACCTCTCAACTAAATTGAGAGGTTTTTTTTGTTTTAATGTAACATTTCGTCTTTTTAAACGTATAAGTAAGTACAAATAACAAGCAAAAATCTTAGATGAGACAACTTAAAATTACCAAACAGGTAACTAATCGTGAAACAGCATCTCTTGACAAGTACTTACAAGAGATTGGGAAAGTAGACCTTATTACTGCAGAAGAAGAAGTAGAATTAGCGCAAAGGATTAAAGCAGGAGATCAAGTTGCTCTCGAAAAATTGACTAAAGCGAACCTTCGATTTGTAGTTTCTGTTGCCAAACAGTACCAAAATCAAGGACTTACCCTTCCTGATTTAATTAATGAGGGAAATTTAGGCTTAATTAAAGCTGCAAAACGTTTTGATGAAACTCGTGGTTTTAAATTTATCTCTTATGCAGTGTGGTGGATTCGCCAATCCATACTTCAGGCACTAGCGGAACAGTCAAGAATAGTTCGACTTCCTTTAAATAAAATTGGTTCAATCAACAAGATCAATAAGACCTATGCCTTCCTAGAGCAAGCTCACGAACGAGCTCCATCTGCAGAAGAAATAGCAAAGGAACTTGATATGACCATCAATGATGTGAAAGAGTCCCTTAAAAACTCTGGAAGACACGTTTCAATGGACGCACCTCTTGTTGAAGGAGAGGATTCTAACCTCTATGATGTACTCAATAGTGGAGAGTCTCCAAATCCAGACAGAACCTTACTTCATGAATCTTTACAAACTGAGATTGAGCGAGCTTTAGAAACACTAACACCTCGAGAAGCTGATGTTGTACGTTTGTATTTTGGACTAGGAGAGCAACACGCTATGACCCTAGAAGAAATCGGAGAAACTTTTGATTTGACACGCGAACGTGTTCGTCAAATTAAAGAAAAAGCTATCCGAAGATTAAAACACACTTCAAGAAGTAAAATCTTAAAAACATATTTAGGATAACTGAAAAAGCAACCATAGGTTGCTTTTTTTTTAACCAAAAACGAATTATTTATGTCTACACTCATAGCACCTTCTATTTTAGCCGCTGACTTTGCAAATCTTCAACGAGATTCGGAAATGTTGAACTCTAGTGATGCCGATTGGTTTCACATTGACATCATGGATGGAGTCTTTGTTCCAAACATATCCTTTGGAATGCCTGTACTCAAAGCAATCGCAAAGCACGCTAAAAAACCACTTGATGTTCATCTGATGATTGTTAATCCAGATCAATACATTGAGACTTTTGCTGAATTGGGTTCAGAAGTTCTCACAGTTCATTACGAAGCATGCGATCATTTACACAGAACATTGCAAAAAATCAAATCATGTAACATGAAGGCTGGAGTAGCATTAAACCCTCACACCCCTGTTAATGTACTTGAATCAATTATTCAAGACATTGATGTTGTATGTATTATGAGTGTAAATCCAGGGTTTGGCGGTCAATCGTTTATCGAAGAAACCTACTCAAAAGTCAAAGCGCTAAAGGCCATGATTGATAAAAAGGGTTGTTCAACTCTTATCGAAATTGACGGAGGTGTAACCAACAAAAATGCAAAACAGCTTATTGATGCTGGGGCAGACGTATTGGTAGCCGGTAGTTATGTGTTTGGAAATGAAAATCCAAAAAAAACAATTGCTGGATTAAAAAACATTTAAATAAAAAAAGGGCTGATCTTTCGATCAACCCTTTTTTCTTTTTTCGAGTTTTGAATTCAATCAAGACTTTGATTTAAATTCAACTCTTCTACTTTTCGATCTAGTTTCAATTGAATCTTCACCTAGTACTGGCATACTTTCACCGAAGGCTTTAACTTCTAATCTACTTTCGTCTACTCCTAATTCAATTAATTTAGCCTTAACTGACTCAGCTCGTTTGAGTGAAATTTCTTGATTGATTTTTTCGCCTCCATCGGTAGATGCATGACCCTCTATCAAAATACTAGCTGTTGGATTTTCATCTAAAATACGCTTAACCTCTTTAATAGCATCTAGCGTTTTCTTACCCATCAGCTTAAAGCCGTTAGCAGGGAATAAAATATTTGATCCAACACTATTCATTTCGCTAAGAACTTCTTTACTAGTGTCAGGACATCCGTTTCCTTCAGTGGTTCCAGCTTCATCTGGGCAAGCATCATCTTTGTCAGCAATACCATCGTTGTCCTGATCTGGCCAAGGACATCCGTTATTTTCAGTCTCACCTGCTTCTTGTGGGCATTCATCTTCAGAGTCAATAACCCCATCCTCATCACTGTCTGGACATCCATTTAACTCAGCTAAACCAGCCACATCTACACAGGCATCATCTTTATCTAAAACGCCATCTCCGTCTGTATCTGGACATCCATTATTTTCTTCTGGACCAGCTTCCTCAGGACAATTGTCTTGATCATCTGGAATTCCATCTGCATCTGTATCTGGACATCCCTCAAATTCTTTAAGTCCAGGTACATCTGGACACTTATCTTTTTTGTCAGAAACACCATCTTTATCGGTATCTCCAGAACCTAAACCAAAAGCTACTCCAAAAGTATGTTGTAAATAACTTCCTTTGGGTGCATCTTGAGTTGATCGATAACTAGATTCTACAAAAAGACTTAATCTATCTCCTACTTTGAAATTTAATCCAGCACTACCAAAGTAAGTATCTGTGGCATTTCTTGCTTCGTTAAATTCATCTTCGTCTCCTACTCCAAAAGAAGTTCTACCGAAACCTGCCTTTAAAAATGGACTTACTTTAGAATCTCTTGAAAACCCGTATTTAAGGGCACCTTCAATGGATGAAAAGCTGGTATCTGAAACACTCGTCTCACTTTTGAGTGAATTAAGCGAAAACTGAGCTCCAATTGAAAAGCCTCCATAAATGGATCGGAAAACAGACAGAGACGGTACTCCAAAACTCATTGATTTGTAATCGCTCTTCAGCAAAGGATTGCTTCCTGTTAGATCACCTTGCAATCCAACTGCATTGACACCAACAGAAACCAACCAAGGATTTTGAGATGTCTGAGCATTTACAGTACCTACTAATAGGACAAGTAAAGCTAATAACTTAAAATTTTTCATTTGAATGTAGTTTAATGTATTTTATTATTGGTCAAAATTAATCAATTTAAATATTAAATCGAAATCAATTACTACTGCAATACTACTGAGTAGTAAAAGTTAACTTACAACTTAGCGATTAAAAACGAATAAAAAAAATTTTATCGCGTTTTTTTGATTTTCATCCTTAAACTTTACTTTAAATTAAAAAGTGATAAAAATAGTATCTTACACAAGAAGCCATTTATCTTTAAATAAGTATTTTTACTAAAATTTAAAAAGCACCTTAATGGGTATCAAAACTGACCTTGAAACCGCAACCTCAAAACTATCTCTCAGAGGTTATTTAAATTTACCCGTTCCTCCAAAAGAAGAACTTGTTTCTGAAATTAAGCGTCTGAAAAAAGAAAAGAATGCAGTCTTATTAGCGCACTATTATCAGACCAAAGAAATTCAAGAACTTGCTGATTATTTGGGAGACAGTTTATACCTGGCTAAAGCAGCAGCAAAGGTTGAATCATCAACAATTGTTTTTGCAGGTGTACATTTTATGGCAGAAACTGCAAAAATCATTAACCCAACCAAAAAAGTTATTTTACCAGATCTAAAAGCAGGCTGTTCCTTAGCAGACTCCTGTCTCCCAGCTGATTTTAAAAAATTTAAAGAACTTCATCCCAATGCTACAGTTGTAACTTACATCAACTGCTCTGCGGACATAAAGGCTTTAAGTGACATTGTATGTACTTCCAGTAATGCAGTTAAAGTAATTGAATCTATCCCTGAAGATCAACAAATCATATTTGCTCCAGATAAAAATCTTGGAAGATATCTAATAAAAGAAACTGGCCGAAATATGATTTTATGGGATGGTGCCTGTATTGTTCATGAAGCTTTTTCATTTGAAAAAATCGTCAGTTTATTTAAAAAACACCCCAATGCTAAGTTTATTGCACATCCAGAGAGTGAAAGTCAAGTTCTAGACGTAGCTCAATATGTTGGTAGTACCTCTGGATTATTAAATTACATTCAAGAAGACAACTCTAGTGAATTTATTGTAGCAACTGAGGCTGGTATTTTACACGAAATGCAAAAGAAAGCTCCCCATAAAACTTTTATTCCTGCACCTGTTGAAGATGAAACTTGCGCATGTAGTGAGTGTGCATTCATGAAACTCAATACTCTAGAAAAACTCTACTTATGTTTGGAACACGAGCTTCCCGAAATAGTCCTTGATGAAAATCTAATGAGGAAAGCTCGATTACCTATTGAGCGTATGTTAGAACTCAGCTAGATGAATACAGATGTACTTGTTATTGGAACTGGGATTTCTGGACTTTCCTATGCGATTAAATTATCCAAAAAATCACCATCAACGAAAATTACTCTAATCTGTAAAGAAGATTTGATGGAGGGAAATACCCGATACGCCCAGGGAGGAATTGCTGTAGTATCTAATTTTAAAAAAGATTCTTTTGAAAAGCATATCGAAGATACTTACATAGCGGGAGATTATCAAGGCGATTTAGAGGTCATCAATTTTGTTGTCAAAGAAGGTAACGAACGTGTAAATGAGTTGATCCAATGGGGAACTGCTTTCGATACCAAAAAAAGAAATGAACTCGACCTTGTAAAAGAGGGTGGGCATTCCGAAAAAAGGATCGTTCACTACAAAGATCATTCGGGATCAGAGATTCAGCGGGCATTAATTAATCACATTAAAACAATTGATTCAATTAAATATTATGAGAATCATATTTTAGTTGATCTCATAACGGATCACCATACCAAAACAAAACATCAAAGGTGTTATGGAGCATACATCATTTCTACTATCGATCAAGAGGTAATTACCCTTACATCAAAATTAACTGTACTTTCAACGGGTGGAGCTGGGCAATTGTATGAATTTACAACCAATCCAAAAGTAGCAACAGGGGACGGACTAGGTGCCGCCTACAGAGCCAAAGTAAGAATCAAGGGATTACCTTACATTCAATTCCATCCAACTGCACTTCGACCCAAAGTTAATGGAGAAACTTTTCTTATTACCGAAGCTCTCAGGGGATCGGGTGGTTATCTTAAAAATCAAAATGGGGAACGTTTTATGTTGAACTACGATAAACGAGGAGAACTTGCTCCCAGAGATGTTGTTTCTAGAGCAATTGCAAAAGAAATGATTTCTAGAAATGAAGATTATGTTTTTTTAGATGCTACTCATATTGATGACAAGGGATTTTTAGCCCATTTCCCGATGATTTACGAAACTTGTATGTCGATTGGAATCAATCCTCTAAAACAAATGATTCCTGTTGTACCCGCTGCTCACTACAGCTGTGGTGGTATTGAAGTTGATTCTAACGGAGAATCTAGCTTAAAAGGTTTGTTTGCAATTGGTGAATGCAGTTACACTGGACTTCACGGAGCCAACCGACTGGCATCAAATTCACTATTAGAATCAATTGTTTTTGCGCACAGAGCAGCCTTGTTTTCTGTTCAAGAGCTCAGCAACTCTATCTTAGAAAACTCTTTTTATCTCAATATTCCAGAATGGGATGGGCAAGAATATTCTTCAAATCAAAAACTAAAAAAAACCCATCAACTCTGCCTGAAATTACAACAAGTAATGAGTAAAAAAGTAGGTATCTTTAAAACTAATATGGGATTACAAAAAGCCTCTGAGGAAATGAGTGTACTTTACCAAGATACTTTGAAGCTCTATCAGCAAAATAAACTTACGTCTAAGCTATGTGAACTGAGAAACATGGTAAGTGTAGCCTATCTTTTGATCAATCAAGCTCAACAAATCAAAGAAAATAAAGGAGTTTTTTACAATAATGACTATGTCTAAAGAATCTTTTTTAAGTAAATACAAAACAGAAATTGATCGCTTCATTGCATCCGCTTTTGCAGAAGATATTGGTCATGGAGATCATACCAGCAGGTCTTGTCTATCAAATGATCTGACAAGTAAAGCCCAGCTTTTGGTAAAAGAACCTGGAGTAATTGCAGGAGTAGAACTTGCCGAATATGTTTTTAAATCAAAAAATAAAATTTTTAAATTCAAAACTAAAATCAATGATGGCTCAGCTGTAAATCCAGGAGATATTGTTTTTACAGTCGAAGGACCCCAACTTGAATTACTAGCTATAGAGCGTTTGATTTTGAACTGTATGCAAAGAATGAGTGGGATTGCATCTTTGACAAAACAAACTGCTTCATTAATAAAGCATACAAACTGTAAACTTTTGGACACCCGAAAAACAACACCCAATTTTAGGTATCCAGAAAAATGGGCAGTACATATTGGAGGTGGAGAAAATCACCGCATGGGACTATTTGATATGATTATGATTAAAGATAATCATGTAGACTTTTGCGGCTCTGTAGATAAGGCACTTAAAAAGACAAAAAAATACTTGGAGAATCAAAATTTAAATATCCCCGTAATTATCGAGGTAAGAAACGAAGATGAAATAAAAACTTGCCTTGAGTTTCCTTGGATTCACCGTATTTTATTAGACAACATGAATCCAAATCAAATAAAGCGTGCTTTAAAATTAATCAATGGAAAAATTGCTACAGAAGCATCTGGAAACATAACAAAGGAAACTATCGTTGAGATCGCAGAAACAGGTGTTAACTACGTTTCTTTGGGTGCAATAACTCATTCAGCTCAAAACATCGACCTGAGCTTAAAAGCTATTTAAAAATTTAATTCAGAAGTGTAGTCCGACAAATCCATTTTGAACAATTCAAAAGTTGTATTCTGGTTTCTGGCAGATACAGGTATTCTAACTCGAATAACTTTTCCCTCTAAAGCCAGCTTATTGATAACATCATCTTCAAGTTGCATCTGAAAAACATTATTTCGAGAGTACATAGATTTTGTCTTAACTGTTCCAAGGGAATCCAAAATTTCAATATTAACTGGACAAATACTCAAACAACGTGGGAATTTAAATTCATCTTCATTGGTAGATGTAGATTCAAAATAAGCCCCAATGATTTTGCCCTTATCAGATCCATCTTTCCCAATCTTAAAATTAAAGGTCACTCCCATTTCGATTACAGAACCATCTGTTCCAGTTGAAAATATTACGTTTGAAGATAATTTTCCAACTGTGTAATAGGGTGCAATATCCTCACCATTTGGAAGTTGTTTGAGGTCAAAAATCCAACTTCCTTGCTCATACACTCCATCTCCAATTTTCTTCGCTTTTATTCCATTACCGCTTCCAGAACAGGAAGAAATCAATAAAAAAAGGACAATAACAATAGGTGACGTATTTTTCATGATCATCAGTTAAATTTGAAGGCTAAACTTACAAAGTTTATTCGCCATTTAAAAGTTTGTGTTACATTTACTAAAGAAAATCCTTTTAACTAAAACTTAAACCCGAAACGAACTATGCTTTTTTCTAGGAAATCCAAATTAGATGATATTCTGAATGGTCTTTTCAAAACCTATTTTGAGCGTGTCCCCGATGTACAAAAAATTACCAATGCAATGATTAATAAAGGTTGGGTTTCTTCTCAAGAGGACATCATAAATGATCATGTAGCTTTTAGGACACTCGGGGTTCCAAACCTAGGGATCAAGTCATTCGAGAAAATATTTTTAAAACACGGTTATCAAAAAAAAGAATTTTATTCTTTTGAAGCAAAAAAATTAAATGCCTATTGGTATGCTCCCCCTAAACCCAATTTACCTCGGATTTTCATAAGCGAACTTCGAGTAAACGAGTTGAGTGAAACTGCTCAACAAATAATTCGGAAATACACCCATTCAATTATTCAGGATCCTTTAGATAACCTGGACTTAAACAATACCTCAGAGGTAATTGATTTTTTTGAGAAGCCCCTTTGGGAACTCCCTACTTTAAAAGATTTTGATACGCTGTTGAATGAAAGTGAATATGCAGGTTGGGTAATCTACAATCGGTATTATTTGAACCACTATACCATTAGTGTTCATGAATTACCAGAAGGATTTGATAGACTCGAAAAATTCAATGAGTTTTTGATTGATCTTGGAATTAAACTTAATGATGCTGGAGGAATAATCAAAACCAGTAAAGACGGGCTTTTACTACAAAGTAGTTCTGTTGCCGAAATGATCAAGGCTGACTTTTCAGATCATAAAACAAAAGAAATTGCTGGAAGTTATGTTGAGTTTGCTGAACGTAAAATAATGCCTGAATTTCAAGATCTTGATCAAAATCAAGTCTTGGCAAAACACAGAAGAGATGGATTTGAAACTGCAAATGCAGATAAAATTTTTGAAAGTACTTTCATCAAACAAACCAAAAAACCCTTGTAAAAAATGGTTTTTTTGAAGCTAAAAAGTGACCCAGAGAGGATTCGAACCCCTAACCCTCAGAGCCGAAATCTGATATTCTATCCAGTTGAACTACTGGGCCTTTTGAAAAGCTAAAATAGTAAGATTAATGCAATCATTTGAATTAGCAGAGATTTCTTTTTGAGAAAAATTTACAGGTTTCTAAGAGGAGAGCTTTTGTTTTACAATAGTAGAAATAGTCTTACCATCGGCTTTTCCTGCAAGCTGATTGCTCGCCATACCCATAACTTTCCCCATATCTTTGATGCTACTTGCTCCCAGTTGAGTAATTATTGACTCAACAACCTTCCCTACTTCTTGTTCTGAAAGTTGTTCTGGTAAAAAACGAGCTATGATTTCTGCTTGTGCTTCTTCTGGTTCCGCAAGATCAGCACGATTTTGCTTTCTAAAAATTGCAGCACTTTCTCGGCGTTGTTTTACTAATTTTTGAAGCAATTTGATTTCTTGATCATCGGTCATTCCATCAGCAGCTCCAGCTTCACTTTTTTGAAGTAAAACAGCAGACTTAATTGCTCGTAAGGCTTCCAATGCTAGTGCATTTTTGGCTTTCATTGCTTCTTTTATTTCATTTGTTAGGTTATCTAATGCGGACATATTTTTATTTAATCAACGTTATCGTGTAAGAAAGAATTATTTGAACGGAATTGAATATCATCATTACTATCGGTATCAACTGAGGTTTGTGATTTTCCATCATCTTCAGGAGCAGCATCTAAATCGAAGCCCATACGTTTGTAAGCTGGTTGCTTTTCCATTTCTTCGATCCTACTAATATTATTTTTAAAGGTGTAGTTGAATTTCTTCAATTGTTCCTTTCTTTTATCATTTTCAACACTAACACTATCTCGGATTGAACGTTCAAAAGGATTTACATCCGAGGAATCAGAAACTGTCTCAACCTCTTGCTCTTCCTCTTGATTCAGAATTTTGAACTCAACATCAATTTCCTCAAAATCTAATTCATTTTCAGGAATTGAAATCTCTTCCAATTCTTCTTCTTCCAATTGAAATACTGTAGAAACTTCTTCTGTATTTGTTTCATTCAAACTCCCTTCAATGTCAGAACTAAGCTCTGGTTCTACTTGATCTTGAATGGGTTCATCGGAAGCTAAATCAACTGACATAAGGGGCATATCAAACTCAAATTGAATTTGTTTTTCTTGTTCGGTTGAAATGTGTTCTTGTTCTACAACTTCGATATCTCGAATATTCGTAGGAATTTCATTCATAATAAACTCATCCTCTTGGAGTACATCATCAGATTCTTCGGGAGCAGCAAAAGATTCAAAAACCTCTGTTTCCTCTGGTATTTCTTCTTCCAAAATATCTTCTTTGGAAAAGACATCTCCATTTACTTGCTCAAAAACCACCTCAAGATCCATTAATTCTTCTGTTAAAAGTATTTTAGTTGAATCTTCTGGAGCTTCCTGAATAACGAGTTCTTGCTCCATTGCAGATTGAATTTCTTCTTCCTCTAAATCATCTTCTAGTGAATACTTAACAACAGGTTCGGTTTCAACTTCAGCTATGGGAGAAGAAAATGCTTCAGTTGTTTCTGTTTTTTCGGTTAAATCATGAACAAAAGGTTGGTCTTCTTCTAAAGTATGAATGACTTTTTTAGCCTCCGTATTTACAATTTCATACTGCTGATCAGAGTTAAAACCAGTTGCTATTATGGTAACCGAGATACTATCTCCTAATTCTTGATCCTCACCTACACCCATTATGATGTTGGTGTTATTACCTGCTTCTGACTGAATAAAATCATTAATTTCTCCGATTTCATCAATGGTAATTTCTTCGGATCCAGAAACTATGAGTAGCAACACATTTTTACACCCTGTAATTTTATTATCATTCAACAAGGGAGAATCTAATGCTTTTACAATTGACTCTTGCGCTCGATTAGCTCCAGAGGCACTTGCCGATCCCATAATTGCTGAACCGCTATTGGTTAATACTGTTTTGGCATCTTTAAGGTCAATATTTTGTGTGTAATGATGAGTAATTACTTCTGCAATTCCACGAGCTGCTGTTGCTAAAACTTCATCTGCTTTTGAAAAACCAGCTTTAAAGCCCAAGTTTCCATAAACTTCTCTGAGTTTATTGTTATTGATTACGATTAAAGAATCTACATTATTCTTTAATTCCTCCAATCCTTTCTGGGCCTGTTCCTGTCTTATTTTTCCTTCAAACTGAAAGGGCATTGTAACAATCCCAACTGTTAAAACATCAAGATCCTTGGCCATACGAGCAATAATAGGAGCAGCACCTGTTCCGGTACCTCCACCCATTCCTGCTGTAATAAAAACCATCTTAGTTTGCGTTGATAAAAGGGTATGAAGGTCATCATAACTCTCTTGGGCAGACTGTCTCCCCACATCAGGGTTTGCTCCTGCTCCTAATCCCTCCGTTAAAGATGCCCCTAACTGAATTTTGATGGGAACCGCACTCTTTTCCAAAGCTTGAGCATCCGTATTGCAAACAACAAAATCAACTCCCATGATTCCTTGTTGGAACATGTAATTGATTGCGTTACTTCCTCCTCCGCCTACACCAATAACTTTTATCACATTACTTTTGTTTTTGGGGAGATCAAAATTTATGTCAGTTGTAAATGTGTTCATATGCTTTTAATTATTCTGCTATGCTTTATCCAAAAAATCTATGAACTTATCGGTCCATTTTTCTAAAATCGATTTTCTTTTTATGACTTTTCGTCTAGATTCAATCTGATCAACTCCTTCATTTACATGATCTTCTTTCGGTTCTAAATCAACCTCATCCTCTTCAGGAGAACTGTTTTCCAGTGCATTCATCAATAAACCTACAGCCGTTGAAAAAGTTGGGCTTGCAGTCATAGTATCGGAGTCACCTGCCAAGTGTTCGTTGGGGTACCCAACACGGGTATCCATTCCGGTAATGTACTCTACCAATTGCTTCAAATGTTTTAGTTGGCTACCACCACCCGTAAGTACAATTCCTGCGATCAACTTTTTCTTCTGTTCCTCGTGCCCATAATTTTTAATTTCCAGAAAAGCCTGTTCAATAATTTCTATCACCCGAGCATTGATTATTTTAGAAAGTGTTTTTAAAGAAATTTCTTTAGGCTCTCTTCCTCTCAATCCTGGGATTGAAACTATTTCTGTTTCTTTATTTTCACCAGGCCATGCAGATCCAAATTTTACTTTTAAAAGTTCGGCTTGTTTGTGAATAATAGAACAGCCCTCTTTTACGTCTTCGGTAATTACATTTCCACCAAAGGGAATTACTGCTGTGTGACGAATAATACCATCTTTAAAAATAGCTAAGTCTGTTGTTCCACCTCCAATATCGATCAATGCAACTCCTGCTTCTTTTTCTTCTTGACTTAAAACAGCGTCTGAAGATGCTATTGGCTCCAAGGTTACTTTACCCATTGTAAGCCCTGCGCTTTTGATACAGCGTCCGATATTACGAATTGAAGAAACTTGACCTACTACAACATGAAAATTAGCTTCCAAACGACCTCCATACATTCCAATGGGCTCTTTTATTTCGGCCTGCCCATCAACCTTAAACTCTTGCGGAAGAACATGAATGATCTCTTCGCCCGGAAGCATCACTAATTTGTGAACTTGATTAATTAGCTTTTCAATATCGTCTTCATTAATAACTTCATCAGCATTTTCTCGAGTAATGTAGTCACTGTGCTGAAGACTTCTTATGTGCTGACCAGCTATCCCAACGATAACCTCGTCAATAGTGACTGATGCCTTCGCCTCAGCTTCTGTGACAGCTGCCTGAATCGATTGAATCGTCTGGGTGATGTTATTTACAACTCCCCGATGAACACCTAAACTTTTTGATTTACCAATTCCAAGAACTTCTACTTTATCGTATTCATTCTTTTGACCTACCATGGCAACTATTTTTGTAGTACCAATATCTAATCCGACGGATATGTGTTTGTTTTTCATAACTAATCAACTTGACGCAATTACTTGCTGATAATACTTTAAATTTATTTTAGTAAAATTTGGTTGCTCTTCTATTGAATCCAAATACTTACAAAATGTTTTTAATTTCATTACTTTTTGATCAAAGGAGTTTAAATTTCCCCACTCAACAAGAAAATCGTAAGAACGCATTTTAAAAAAATACTTGCCCTTCTGGTTTTCTATTTCTATTATTTGACTTTTCAAAAATTCATCTTTATTCACTTTCTGTATTAAAAAAATCAGCTCTTTAATTTTTTCATCACTCGGATTTCCAAAGAAAAGGGGAACATGTGCACTAAAATTATCCGAAAGAGGAATTTTTACCGCATCTAGGTCCACATAAAAAGATTCCTCCCCAATAATTCTAAGCAAGGGAGTGCGTTCTTCAACTCTGACTATCAGCAGTTTTGATTGAGACATAAATATCTCAGCATTTAAGATGACGTCATAAGCTTCTAATTCAGCCTCAATACTACTCAAAGCTAAAGTATCTTTTACTCCAATATGAGATAACGGTTCGTTTTGTATTAACAATTTATCAACCATTTCAACATTCAAGAAATTATGTGTGTCATTTGCGAAAATTACCTCGAGACGTTCTATTTCTCGTTGATCATTTCTCCATTGAGAAACAACAATTAAACCCAACAACAAAAACGACACCACAAAAAAGCCTAAGTATTTATGTAATTTCATGAAGCATTAATTTATGTTTAAGACCCACTACTTCGGCACCAATATCACCCGCGCCAAGAATAGCTATTATCCGTTCGTTTACCTTAGTTAACAAATCTCCCAACTCCTTTTTTGAAACCAGTTCAACAGAGGTTCCTTTAATTTTATTCATCAAAGCTTGTGCATTAATCCCCGGAATTGGAAGCTCTCTTGCTGGATAGATTTCCAATAAAATTACTCGATCAAAAAGGGATAACACTGAAGCAAAATCCTCCATAAAATCTCGAGTTCTTGAAAATAAATGAGGCTGAAACACCACACATTTTTTATCCTCTGGAAAACTTAATTTTAAGGTCTCAAAAACAGCTTTTATTTCTGTTGGATGGTGTGCATAATCGTCAATTAGAACACGATTTTTTTGGTCGATAAGAACCTGAAGACGTCTTTCTACTCCTGGAAAAGTAGCTAAGTTTTTTGTTAACTCTTCAAGCGAAAGTCCCGCTTTATTTGCCATCACCAATGCAGCAAGTGCATTAGACAAATTATGTTTTCCCAATTGATTGAAAAACTGATTTTTCAACACAGCATTGGGTGTATGTAAATTGAAGTAAACACCTGTTGAAACAGGTTTTATCTGATCTACATAAAAATCTGCATTTTCCGAAACACTGAAAGTCACCCCATCTAAGGGTAAAGCTTTTTCTACAATTAAAGTATCTTTTACCTGAGCTGCAAAATTACGATAAGCCTCACTCAAGCTGTCTGCGTCTTCATAAATATCGAGATGATCTGCATCTATTGATGTAACACAAGCAATTGTTGGTTTTAAATGAAAAAATGAACGGTCAAATTCATCAGCCTCAACAATAGTGTAAACATTACCCCGAGACATCATATTTGTTTTAGAATCTTGAAAAACCCCACCTATGAAGGCAGTGTATGAAGCTTTTGATTGTTCAAATAAATGAGTTAAAATAGCTGTAGTAGTAGTTTTTCCGTGAGTTCCTGCAACCGCCAAACAAATAGTACCACGGGTTAAATCTCCCAAAAGAGCAGCGCGCTTTACTACATCATTTCCTTGATTAATGTAAAAATTAAATTGAGGATGATTTTTTGGAATTGCCGGAGTGTAAACAACCAATGTTTGTTTAGATAAAACTGCTATTGGCAAAGCATCAACTGATGAATCAAAAACTACTGTAATCCCTAATGCCTGAAGAGAACTAATTACAGCAGAGGGAGTCTTATCGTAACCGTAAACCTCAGCTCCTTGTAAAACGAGATAACGAGCAATTGATGACATTCCGATGCCCCCGATACCAATAAAATAATATGTTTGTTTTTTGAAATTCACTAAACTTTTAATTCTTGGGTTATTTTTAATACTATGTCTTGCGTTGCGTTGGGTCGGGCAAACTCTGAGAGCTTTTCTCTTACGTCTTTTTCATCAACACTCATGAGTTGATTTATTGATTCCTTGAATTGATCCTTTAAATCATTTTCAGAGAGAATAAATGCTCCCCCAGAATTCGCTAAAAATTTAGCGTTATGGTATTGATGGTTTTCTGCTACATTAGGTGATGGAATCAATAAAACAGGTTTGCCCACAAGTGCTAATTCCGAAACCGAACTTGCCCCTGCCCTCGAAATTATTAAATCTGAGGCCGCATACAACAAATCCATTTCCTGTAAAAATGCATGCACCTGTACATGGTTCAGTTCATTGTGCTTTTGAAATTGATCGTAATACAACTTTCCACATTGCCAAATCAATTGAATTCCTAAATCAGAGAAAAAGGACAAATGAGATTCTATGACTTGATTGATCCGATCTGCCCCTAAGCTGCCACCTAAAACAACCAAGGTTTTTTTTGATGAATCCAATTTAAAAAACTGAAAAGCTTGCTCACGTTTTAAACCCACTTCTAGCAATGCTTTTCGCACAGGATTTCCAGTTAAACTGATTTTGTTTTCTGGAAAAAAACGATCCATATTTGGAAAAGCAACAGCAATTACATCAACTCGTTTACCTAAAATTTTGTTGGTAATTCCTGCATAAGAATTTTGCTCTTGAATTAGGGTTTTAATTTTAAAATAATGAGCTATTAGAAGAATTGGTCCGCTGGCAAATCCTCCTGTTCCAATCACAAAATTTGGTCGAAACCTCAACAAAATTAATGCGGATTGAAAAAAACTAACAATCAATTTTAATGGAAATAATATGTTTTTAAGAAAAGAACCCCTTTGCAAACCTGAAATCCATATCCCCTTAATTGTATAACCTGCCTTGGGTATTTTTTCCATTTCCATTTTCCCCTTTGCGCCAACAAATAAAAATTTTGTGTCAGAAAAAGAATCTCCCAAGGCATCTGCAATAGCAATTGCCGGGTAAATATGTCCACCCGTTCCTCCTCCTGATATGATAAATTTAAAGGGTTTCACTTAAAATAGCTAAAGGGTTATCTTCACTCGAAACTTTCGTTTCACTTTCTTCTCCATTATTATAATAAGCCGCACTTACGCTTAAAATAACTCCAAAGGCAATACACGTCATCCAAGCCGCTGTTCCACCACTACTTACCATAGGTAAGGTTTGACCTGTTACTGGCAAAATCTGAACTGCAACTCCCATATTGATTAAGGCTTGAAAAATAATTGGTACTCCTACCCCAATAACCACTAGTTTTCCAAAAATGGTTGGGGTTCTATGTGAAATAACAATAATTCTAAAAAGAATAATTAAGTAAGAAAGTATCAATCCAATTCCTCCAACAAGTCCAAATTCTTCAACAATAATTGCATAAATAAAATCAGAACTACTCTGCGGTAAGAAATTTTTCATAACACTTTTACCTACACCCAAACCCGTTACTCCTCCTGTTGCAATAGCAATTTTAGCTCGTTCTACTTGATAATTGTCTGAGCCTGCTGCAGTGGATTGTTTGTAGTTTTCAATTCGACTGATCCAAGTATCTACACGGTTAGGAATAGCCTCTGGAAAAGCCTTTGCTGTCAAAACAAAAAGAGTTAAAACCAAAAGTGCTACTCCCAGTACAACCAAGAGATGTTGTATAGGATAACCCCCTAAAAATACCAGCATCATAACCATCAAGAATATCAATACGGCAGTTGATAAATTTGAAGGCAAAATGAGCAGCACCACCAACGAAACTGGAAGCCACAAGGGTACAATTGATGCCTTAAATGTTTGAGGGGTTTCATTATTTTTCGAAAGATAATAGGCAACATAAATCATCAAAACAACAGATGCCAATGTAGAGGTTTGAAAACTCAATCCAACAAAGGGAATCCGAATCCAACGACTGGCATTTGCTCCGTCGATAATTGTTCCTTGAGTTGCAGTGTAGAGCAACAACAAGATCGATACAGGAAGTAATAAAATTGAAATTCCTTTGAAATACTGATAAGGAATTTTATGAACTCCAATCATGAATCCAAAACCAAAAATCAATATCAGCATGTGCTTGAAAAGATATTCCCAAGGCGTACCTTTTCCGACCACATAAGCCAGGTTTGAACTTGCACTAAAAACTGGAAAAAATGAAAATATTGCCAACAAAGCAAGAATTCCCCACAATACCAAATCACCACTAAATAGGTTGTACTTTTTATTCATTACAAATTTCTAACTGCTTGTTTAAATTGATTCCCTCGATCTTCATAATTTTTAAATAAATCAAAACTTGCACAGGCTGGAGAAAGCAAAACAGTCTCCTTTTTATTTGCAATTTTGTGAGCGATTTTCACAGCCTCATCAACAGATTGTGTTTCGATAATAATTTCAACAACAGGACTAAAAACCTCTAGAAGCTTTGCATTATCGACACCTAAGCAAACAATAGCCTTCACTTTTTCACGAACCAAAGGCATAAGTGCACTGTAGTCATTCCCTTTATCTACACCTCCTGCAATCCATACGACTTGCGATCGCACGCTATCCAAAGCATAATAGGTAGCATTTACATTAGTAGCTTTAGAATCATTGATGTAGTTCACGTTTTGAATTTTAAGAAAATGCTCCAATCGATGAGGTACTCCTCTAAAACTCGTTAGACTTTCTCGTATGGAATCTTTACTAACTTCAAGAAGTTGAGCTACAGAAACGGCTGCCATTGCGTTGAGCAAATTATGCCTCCCTTTAAGCTGAAATTGATTTGTTTGTATCATCGTGTTTGATTTATCTCGTTGAACTATTATGTGATCATCAGTGGTGTAAGTACCATGATTACTAGGTTTCTGAAAACCAAAAGGAATTTTAGAAACGGATGTATTAACAGTATTTAATGCTTCAAGCAAAACAGGGTCCTCAGAATTAAATACTAAAAACTGATTTGATGTTTGATTTTCTATGATACGTAATTTTGAGGCTACATATTTTGAAAAATCGTTTTCATATCGATCCAAATGATCGGGGGTAATATTAGTAATCACAGCAACTTCTGGTTTGAATTTATGAATGTCATCCAATTGAAAACTGCTGATTTCTAAAACATAAACGTCTCGATCAGTTTCTGCTACCTGACGAGCAAAACTGTATCCAATATTTCCGGCAATACCAGCATTAATCCCAGACTCTTTTAACAAATAATGGGTCAATAAAGTTGTAGTAGTCTTTCCATTGCTTCCTGTTATTCCAATTAGAGTAGCAGAAGTAAACCTACTGGCAAATTCGATTTCTGAGACTACTTTAATTCCAGAAGAGCGAACTTGCCGCATCAAATCAATATGATCTGGAATACCTGGGCTTTTCATAACCAAGGACGCCTGAAGTATTCTTTCCAGATCGTGACCTCCCTCCTCAAAATGAATCCCCAGTTTTATCAATTCAGCTTTGATTTGATCAGAAATACTTCCTGCATCAGAAAGAAAAACATCAAACCCTTCTTTTACCGCCAAAATTGCAGTCCCAATTCCGCTTTCTCCACCTCCCAATATGACCAGTTTTTCTGCCATCATCGGATTTTGAGTGTTACTATTGTTAACACACTAAGGAGAATTCCAATAATCCAAAAGCGAGCTACAATTTTACTTTCATGATATCCCAACTTTTGATAATGATGATGCAAAGGAGCCATCAAAAAAATACGCTTGCCCTCACCCGTTTTTTTGCGGGTGTATTTAAAATACCCTACCTGAAGTACAACGGATAAATTTTCAATTACAAAAATTCCACATAAAAGAGGCAACAACAGCTCTTTGCGAACCATTAAAGCAATTACCGCTATTATGGCTCCAATAGTCAAACTTCCAGTATCTCCCATAAAGACTTGAGCAGGAAAAGTATTGTACCACAAGAACCCAATTAGTGCTCCCAAAAAGGATGCTACAAAAATGGTTATCTCACCAGCATTTGGAATGTACATTACGTTGAGGTAATTTGAAAAAATAATATTTCCCGATACCCAAGCAAAAATCCCTAATGTAAAAACCATGATTGCAGAACTGCCTGCTGCCAGTCCATCGATCCCGTCTGTTAAGTTTGCTCCATTTGAAAAAGCAGTAACTAGGAAAACAACAAAAGGAATAAATACAATCCAAGCATAAGGTGTTGCATTTGGAATCCAATCAATCAGCAGAGCATAATCAAATTCATTGTTCTTTAAAAATGGAATTGTTGTAATGGTAGATTTGTCATCTTTTGAAAAACCTTCAATCCCGTGTTCAAATTGAGGGCTTGATTGTTCCAGCCTGACAACTATTTCGGAATGAAAGTACAAGGTTGATCCCACTACGATTCCCAAAATGACCTGTCCAATAATCTTAAAAACTCCCTTAAGACCTTCTTTGTCTTTTCGGAAAACTTTAATGTAATCGTCTAAAAAACCTATCGCACCCATCCAAACCGTGGTAAAAATTAAAAGTAAGATGTAAATGTTATCGAGCTGAGCGATCAAGAGCACAGGGATCAAAGTACTCATAATGATAATGAGTCCTCCCATTGTTGGAGTCCCTGATTTTTGAGCTTGTCCCTCCAAACCAAGTTCGCGGACAGATTCACCAATTTGCTTGGTCTTTAGGTATTCAATAATTATTTTTCCAAAAAGGGTAGAAAACATCAGCGCAAATAGAACAGAGAGAGCTGCTCTGAATGACAAAAACTGAAATAGGCTTGCCCCTGGTAACTGATACTGGTTTTCTAAATACTCAAATAAATAGTACAACATATTAAGATAATTTCAATAGTAATTCTTTTGTCACTAGATAATCGTCAAATTCTGTTTTGACTCCTTTTATTTCCTGATAATTTTCATGACCTTTTCCAACAATGAGCAAAATGTCTTTATTGGTCAAGAGCATACAAGCAGCTTTAATTGCTTCTTTTCGATCACTAATTTTAAGTGTTTTTTTGTAATCCTCAGGAGCAACCCCAGCTTCCATATCTGCAATAATCGCATCGGGGTCTTCTGACCTTGGATTATCCGAAGTAAAAACAACTCGATCGCTCAAACTTGCAGCAATTGTGGCCATCTTGGGTCTTTTCCCTTGGTCTCGTTCTCCACCACATCCCACAACAGTTATTAAATTTTCGTTTTTAGTTCGAAAGAATTAAATAGTTTCCAAAACATTTTTTAGGGCATCGGGAGTATGAGCATAATCAACTATTGCCAAAATACCTTTGGGACCCTGTAAGGTTTCGAAACGACCCCTCACATTCTTGAGTTTACTGATCTCGGCTAATACCTCAAGAGGCTTTTGATCTAGAAGTAAAGCAATTGCATAAACAGCCAAAAGATTAGATGCATTAAATTTCCCAATCATTGGGGTCCATAACTCTTGATTGTCAAACTTTATTTGCATCCCTGTAAATTGATGTTCTAAAATTTGAGCGCGATAATCTGCATAATTTTCAAGTCCAAATGATTTTTTCTTTGCTCGTGTATTTTGGAGCATAAATCCCGCGTTTTTATCATCTCCATTGACCAATGCAAATGCTGATTTTGGCAGCATATCAAAAAATATTTTTTTAGTATCTCGATAATCTGCAAAAGTTCCGTGATAGTCTAAGTGATCTCTTGTAAGGTTGGTAAATACTCCTCCTTTAAAATTCAATCCATGAATTCGTTTTTGGTGAATCCCATGTGAGGAAACTTCCATAAAACAATGACTTATCCCAAGGGCAACCATTACGCTTAAGTGCTTGTTAATTTCCATAGGATCAGGAGTCGTGTGTGTTGCCTGAATTACATTACCCCCATATTTAATAGCAACTGTTGAAAGTAATCCGGGCGCATAGCCCATGTGAGTAAATAACTCAAAACATAAACTGGCAATGGTAGTTTTACCATTGGTTCCAGTTATTCCAATAAGTTCAAGATTACGAGAGGGATTTTCGTAATAATTATCTGCTAAAACTGCCAATGCAATTCGAGTATCTTGAACCCTTATTAATGTAGTTTTTGAAAAATCATGATCAATTTCATCTTCAACAATTATTACTTGAGCGCCCTTTTCAATTGCCTTATCAATGTATCTATGACCATCTACTAAGTCTCCTTTTACAGCAACAAAAACACTGTCTTTTTCGACTTTCCTAGAATCATAAACAACAGTACTAATCTGTTTGTCCAAAGAGCCATAGGTTTGCTCAATGGCAACTCCAAATAATATGTTCTTTAACTTTTTCATGAAAGTTCCAATAAGATTTGTTGATTACTTTTCACCTTAGATCCATGCTTTAGTGATTGTTTAAAAACTTTTCCTTTGCCTTTTAATTTTACCTTGAGACCCAAACGCTCCAAAACCATCAGAGCATCCATACCTGGCATACCTTTGACATTGGGAATGATTTTATCACCCAATATTTGTTCTATTTTGCTTTGAGAAATTTCTTGATTCGCTAAATTCAAATCAGGAACAACAACTTCAACCGGAGTTGCATTGAATATTTTGAGTGCTATCTCTTTGAAAACAGGCGCAGCAACTTCTGCACCATAATAGCCTAGAGCTTTATTAGGGCGGTGAATAACAACAATGCACGAGTACTTTGGTGCATCTGCTGGGAAGTACCCAACAAAACTTGCCACATACTGCGTTTCTTCTTTGGTGTAATCTACTTGACAAGTACCTGTTTTACCAGCAATAGAAAATTTCTTGTCTTTTATTTTATGAGCTGTCCCCCACTTTTTGTCCACCACATTGAACATCATCTTCTTTACTTTCTCTAAAGTTTGTTGAGAACATATTGAAGAATTAATAACCTCTTTTTCAAAAACCTTTACTGGGAACTCTCCAAAACTACTGATTCGATCAATGAACTTTGGCTTGACCATTTCACCGTCGTTTGCTATTGCATTGTAAAAAGTTAAAGTTTGAAGCGGGGTCATCAAAACACCATAACCAAATGCCATCCAGGGCAAATCCAACCCGTCCCAGTCAGAGTCTCTAGGGTATGGGATTTTGGGTAATGCTTCGCCCTTAAAGGGTAAACCTAAGGGTTTATTTAGACCCATATTGTAAAGCCGATCCACAAATTTAGATGGATGCTTTTTGTAATTTTCATAAATGATTTTTACAATTCCTGTATTGGATGAAACCTCAAAGGCTTTTGATGCGGTTAGCATACCATAGCCTCCTTTTTTTGAATCTCTAACTTTGTATTTTTTGTAAAAAGTAAGCTCACCTCCTGTGGTATCAATCAAATCATTTTGATCAATCACACCATCTTCTAATGCAGCAATCATAGCCATAAGCTTAAAGGTGGAACCAGGCTCGTGAGCTTCACCGATGGCATAGTTTAACTTTTCATAATATTTGCCCTTAGATGTTCTACCTAAATTAGATATGGCTTTGATATTCCCAGTTTTGGTTTCCATGACAACAACACTTCCATGATCAGCTTCATATTTTTCGAGTTGACCCAAGAGAGCATGATGTGCAATGTCCTGCATATTGATGTTTAGCGTTGTATGAACATCAAATCCCTCAGTGGGTTCTTTTTCATTGTTGTCGTTAATTGGTTTCCATTGTCCATTAGCAATTTTTTGTTTTAAACGCCTTCCATTCTCTCCTTTCAAATATTGTCCAAAAGCACCCTCCAATCCCACTCTTAGATAATTACCACTAGGATCCTTCTGTTCGTACCCAACAGTTCGCTCTGCAATTTTCCCAATTGGATTTTCTCTTGCCAAGCGGGATTCTACAATCAGTCCTCCTTGCAGAGAAGATTTATTAAACAAGGGGAAACTTTTAATTTTTTTGTAGGTTGAATAGTTTAAATTTTTACCTATTAATAAATATCTATTTTTCTGAAGCCTAGCCTTTTTAAATTTTTGAAGATAAAAAGAGCTTGATTTGTCAAACAAATTACCCAAAGCAATGGCCAAGCTGTCAAGGTGTTTTTCGAAAAGTTTATCCGAAGGAACTTTGGCGTCCCAACGAATTTCATATTTCGGGACTGTTGTAGCAAGCAAACTTTGATCATCAGCGTAAATATTACCTCTACTGGGTTGAAGTACAAAATTTTTGACTGTGCGTTTTTGTGCTAAATCTCGGTAATAGTCCCCTTCTGTAAATTGGATGACAAATAATTTGTAAACTAAAGCTAGAGCAAAGACAAACAAGCCAAGTACCACTAGGTAAAAACGATTGTTTATTTTTTTTATCTCTGAACTCATTCTTTATTCAATTCTACTGTTAATTTTACTGGAGGTGTTTTAGCGGGCTTGATTCCTATTTCTCGCAATGACTCTATTACACGAGACTCCATTTTCAATTCCATCAAATAAGCTCGCTTCTCAACAAACTCACTTTTCATTTCTTTCAATTCATTGTTTAGTTGAGCTATTTCAAATATTTTTTTATCCGCCAAATGCCCACTTGAAATGATAATTA
>Ga0206677_10000598_pt1 | contig 34262 bp, 31 predicted proteins | sample M130m12015metaG_FD_155475 | JGI IMG/M metagenome (GOLD analysis project Ga0206677, IMG submission 155475) | Ammonia-oxidizing marine archaeal communities from Monterey Bay, California, United States - M1 30m 12015 | ecosystem: Environmental > Aquatic > Marine > Intertidal zone | place: USA...
CATTAAATCTTCATCTATGGTAATACTCCCAATATAATTTAAATCAGCACCTGTTACTTTAACACGGTGGATTTTTGATTTTACAACTTGAACTAACATCCGGCAAAAGTACTACTTTTTTAAAAATCTGGAATTAAATTCAAGTTAAAAAGAAATTAGAATTATAGAGCCATAGTGTCAATTAAACGAACCTTATCTGCATGCACTGCAATAAAAGCACGATAATTTTTGTTAGGTGAAATAGTTAAAGCAGGTGTCAGATTTTCCTCATCTGCAATAACAAAATATTCCAATTCAAAAAGAGGATTTTTATCAAACTGTTCACCCACCCAAGAATTTATTTTTTCTATGGCTTTATTGTTTATTAGTTCTTTTACCTCACATAATGTCTCATAAATGATAGCTCCTTCTTCTTTTTCTTTTTCAGAAAGGAGCTGGTTCCTTGAGCTCATAGCCAAGCCATTTTTTTCTCTAAAAGTAGGACATCCCATCACAGATACGGGCAAATGGTTTTTCTGAACCATTTTTCTAATTATTTGAAGTTGCTGAAAGTCTTTCTCGCCAAAATAAGCATTTGTTGGAGTCACAATCTCGAATAGTTTTTTTACAATAGTACCTACTCCATTAAAGTGCCCTTCTCTAAATTTTCCTTCCATTTGAATTTCTAGCCCATCAAACTCAAAATGGTTTGAGGATATGGTATTGGAATATATTTCTTCAGTAGATGGAATAAAGGCAATATCACAAGAAACACTTTGCAGTAAAGTTAAATCACTTTCAAGAGTTCTTGGATAATTTTCTAAATCTTCCTTTTTGTTAAATTGAGTAGGGTTTACAAAAATACTAGCAACAGTAATCTCATTGTTGTCAACAGATTCTTTAACTAAAGATAGGTGTCCATTGTGCAAAGCACCCATTGTTGGAACAAAACCTATTGTGAAGTTTTTAGAACTATACCCTTTAAAATATGTCTTTAGCTCTTTCTTGGTTTTAAAAACCTTCATAATATAATATCGTGTATGACCGCAAACTTAGCATTTTAACACGACTTTTGTATAAAAATTCGTACTTTTGCAAACTTATATAAAGGCTTAGATTCAATGAAAGATAAGAGAATATTATATGTTTCTTCTGAGGTTGTTCCTTATTTACCAGAAACAGAGATAGCATCCACTGCATTCAATGTAGCGAAGAAGGCTCATTCTAAAGGTGTACAGACAAGAATATTTATGCCTCGTTTTGGGGTTATTAACGAGAGAAGACATCAACTACACGAAGTAATTCGTCTGTCAGGAATGAATTTAATAATTAACGACATGGACATGCCTTTAATTATTAAAGTAGCTTCAATTCCCAAAGAAAGAATGCAAGTTTATTTTATTGATAATGATGAATACTTTAAAAGGAAAGCTATTTTTTCAGATGAAGATGATCAATTATTTTCAGACAATGACGAAAGAGCAATTTTCTTTGCCAAAGGAGTTGTGGAGACTGTGAAAAAATTAAACTGGGCTCCAGATATTATTCATGTTCACGGATGGATGGCATCATTGTTGCCATTATACATTAAAGAATATTACAGTGAAGAGCCGTTGTTTTCAGAAAGTAAAATAGTAACTTCTGTGTATGATAAAGATTTTGAAGGATCGTTAAATACCGAACTTGTTGAAAAAATTAAATTTGATAAAATTTCAGATGAAAAGACTAACATTTTAAAAGAACCTAACTACACGAATATTATAAAAAGCGCAGTATCAAATTCTGATGCAATAGTTAAAGGAAGCAAACAAATTCCTGACGAGATTGATGAGGAAATTATAAAAAATGAGATACCTGCGTTATCATTTCAAGAAGAAGATTCTTTTGAATCTTACTTAAATTTTTACGAAGAACTTATTTCAGAAGAGTAAACTTAGGTTGGTTATGTTAAGAAAATATATGAAAGCAACAATATCCGTTGCAATTACAGTGTTTCTTTTGGTGTCTATTGTTTCATGTGAAGAAGACTTTACTGACATAGGAACGTCTATTGTTAACAATGGAGAATTTTCAACGAATGATACGGTTTTTGAAATAGAAGTTACTGGTAAAAACATCGAAAACGTTCAAGCAGATGGATTTCAAATTGGGGGAATTCTAGGGCAATACTTATTAGGTGTTTACAATAATAGCAATTACAAAAAAATAGAAGCATCAATTATCTCCCAACTCGCTATACCGTCAGATTTAACACTTGTAGACAATACATTTGGTTCAGATACTACTGTGGTTACTACCATAGATACAGTTCTGTTAAGAATACCCTACAACGCTTCATTGTTAACTACCGCAGTATTAAATTCTGATTATCAACTAGATTCAATAATTGGAAATCAACTAGTGCCATTTACACTCAATGTTTATAAATTAGAAACCTATTTAAGCAATTTAAACCCGTCTTCACCTGCTCTATCAAATATTTATCCGTCTGATCAAATTTATGAAGCAGGTATGCAAAAGTTAAATAGTGTTGAAGACATACAGTTTATGCCAAACAGAAGAGATACTGCTAGCTTCGTAAAAAGAAAACTAAGTACAGGGGAAGTATATACCACAGACACCATTTCGTTTCCTAATTTAACACCTTCCATTAATATTCCTCTTAAAGAAGATTTGATCCAAGAGCTTCTCTTTGATCAATATGAAACTTCAAATTTTACATCTCAAGATGCTTTTAACAATTATTTTAGAGGAATTAAAATACAAGCAGAAGGAGATGATGGTTCGTTGATGTCTTTGAGTTTAAATAGTACAGGGTTACAGCCGTTAATTGATATACACTACACTAATACAATTTTAACAGATGGTGGAACGGTGGTGTATGACACCATTAAAAAAACAGATTCTTTTTTACTGTCAGGCATTAGAAACAGCCATTACAAAACAACGCCAGGGCAAACTTCAGGGCCAAATAATATAGCAATTCAAGGAACTGCTGGATCTATGGCTCAATTAAAAATATTAGGCGATGATAATGATCTTAATGGGCTACCAGACCAACTAGAAGAGCTTAGAGAAAAAAACTGGCTAATTAATGATGCTCGCATTACTCTTTACGTAGACAAAGATGTTGTTGAACCAGACGATACTGCAACTCCCTATCGGTTATTTATTTATAAAGATGGCTTAACCAACGCTGGTGAAGAAAGGCCGCGTCAAGTTTTAGACTATATGACAGAGGGAGTTAATGAAGTTGGAGGTTCTTTAGAATTAGATAGTCAGGATAAACCAGATAGGTATACATTTAATATAACTGATTATATATCAGAACTTCTATCAGGAGATATCAGTGATTTGCCTCAACTAGGTGTAAGGGTCTTCAACCCAACTGATCTTCCAGCATCTACTGTAGATACCATTGTGAGAAATTATAACTGGAATCCAAAAGCAATCATGTTGCTGAATCACAATACTCAAGACGCTTCAAGAAAAGCTAAATTAACCATAGCATACACTGTCAAAACAGAAGAAAACTAACAAAAAATTAATTGAAAAAGAATTTTTATGTGTGGAATAACAGGATATATAGGGAACAAACAAGCATACCCTATTATTATTAATGGGCTAAAAAGATTAGAATACAGAGGCTACGATAGTGCTGGTATTATGATCTATGATGGCGTTGATGTAAATCTTTCCAAAACAAAAGGGAAAGTTTCATCTTTAGAAGAAATAATAGAAAATAATCCAACAAGAAAAGAAGGAACTATTGGTATAGGCCATACAAGATGGGCTACTCACGGGGTTCCAAATGATGTAAATTCTCATCCTCACACTTCGCAGTCCGGAAATTTAGTAATTGTTCACAATGGGATTATTGAAAATTATGATACCCTAAGAAAAGAATTATCTTTAAGGGGTTACTCTTTTCAAAGTGATACAGACACTGAAGTTCTTGTGAATTTAATTGAAGAAGTAAAAAAGCATGAAGAATGTAAGTTAGGGAAAGCGGTACAAATAGCTCTTACTCAGGTAACAGGGGCCTATGCAATTGCTGTTTTTGATAAAGAAAATCCTAATGAAATTATTGTAGCAAGATTAGGAAGCCCTATCGCTATTGGTGTAGGCAAGAATAATGAAGAATTCTTTGTTGCTTCAGATGCCTCTCCTTTTATTGAGTTTACTAAAAATGTGATGTACTTAGAAGATGAGGAAATGGCCATTGTGAAGCTTGGAAGAGATATTCGAGTTAGAAAAATAATGGATGATTCGTCTGTAGAGCCAACTATTCAAAAACTTAAATTAAGTTTAGATCAAATAGAAAAAGGAGGGTACGACCATTTCATGATTAAAGAGATTCATGAACAGCCTAAAGCAATTATAGATACCTACAGAGGAAGAATGTTGGCCAATCAAGGGATTATAAAAATGGCAGGGGTAGATAATAACCTTGAGAAATTTTTAAATGCCAAACGAATTATTATTGTGGCTTGTGGTACCTCTTGGCATGCAGGATTAGTAGGAGAGTATTTAATTGAAGAAATGGCAAGAATACCGGTAGAGGTAGAATATGCCTCTGAGTTTAGATATAGAAATCCAATTATTACTCCCGATGATGTTGTGATTGCTATTTCTCAGTCTGGTGAAACCGCCGATACTTTGGCTGCTATAAAATTAGCAAAGTCTAAAGGAGCGTTTGTTTTTGGAGTTTGTAATGTAGTAGGGTCATCAATTGCTAGAGAGACGCATGCTGGAGCATATACTCATGCTGGACCAGAGATTGGTGTAGCTTCAACAAAAGCATTTACAACACAAATTACAGTATTATCTCTAATAGCTTTAAAGCTTGCAAAAGAAAAAGGAACGCTATCAAAATCTGAATTTCACGCCTATTTGCAAAAAATGCAATTGATACCTAATAAGGTTCAAAAATTACTAGAAATAGACGATAAAGTAAAAGAGATTGCTAGCATTTATAAAGATGCTAAAAACTGTCTATATCTTGGACGAGGGTTTAATTTTCCTGTTGCCTTAGAAGGCGCCTTAAAATTAAAGGAAATTTCATATATCCACGCAGAGGGATATCCTGCTGCTGAAATGAAACATGGCCCTATTGCTTTGATAGACGAAGACATGCCTTTATTTGTGATTGCTACGAAAAAAGGGCACTACGAAAAAGTAGTCAGTAATATTCAAGAAATAAAATCTAGGAGCGGTAAAATCATTGCCATTGTTACCGAAGGAGATGTTACGGTAAAAGAAATTGCAGATCACGTAATTGAAATACCAGAAACCGAGGAGGCACTTACACCACTTTTAACAACCATTCCTTTTCAGTTGCTGTCTTACCATATTGCAGTGATGTTAGATAAGAATGTAGATCAACCGAGAAACTTAGCCAAATCTGTTACAGTGGAGTAATTTGTAATGGGTTGATTTTTTTAGTTACAATTTCTATATTTACAACATGAGCAAGGGACTTTTAATTTTACTAGGAACTTTTATTGTAGTAGTCATCTTACATGTTGTGTCTATGAAAATGACCAAGATTTCTGAGGCTAAAAAAATACACTACAGAAAGTTTTTTTGGTATTTCTACGGAATTACTTTCATGCTAAGCGGTGGAATCAATCTCCTAGAAAAAGGAGGATATGGGTGGAGTTTTTTAATTCAATTTTTAGTCGGTTTGGTGACGGTAATTTTAAACTTTCTTGGGAAGATTGAACAAAAAATCAGCTAAATCTTATCATGTACTTGGCTGTGTTCTCCGTTGTTCCATAAGGTTAAAATATCAGTTGCTACACTAGCTCCACTACCTGCTGCAATGGCAAATTGGCTTCTGCATCCTGATAAGGTTCCGCAAACATAGACGCTTTCAGTAACCAAATAATTTTCATTTCTTAATTGAATTCTATTTTTGGATGCTTTTGCTCTTTGATGAGGTTCTAGATACCCTTCTAAGCCTTTAATTAGAAAAGGTTTTGCATAATTTAAAGCTAAAATAATGACTTGAGTCTTGTACTCATTTTTGTTTGTCTTTACAATGTGACAATTGTTTTGAATAGTAATTGATATTACTTTTTCTTGTTCAATTTGAGTAATATTTGGATAATTTGTAGTCAATTGTTTTTTCCCAGCTGTCAATATATCAGACCCAAGAGTTCCTGAAGTTAATCCGAGCACATTGTTAAAAAGAGCATTCTGCAGGTGAGAACTTCTTTGATGCATAATTATTCCCACTTTTTTATTCGAGGCAGAGGGCTTTTTAAGCCCTGATCCAAGAACTAAAGCACATTGCATCCCAGCTACACCGCCCCCGATAATTAATGCGTCAAACATCGTTAAAAGAGCGCTTGAATATTAGCAGCAAATAATTTTACAGCAATGGCTAATAAAATGACTCCAAATATTTTTCGAATAATTTTAATTCCGTTAGCGCCAATAATACGCTCTATTTTTGGAGAGGTTTTTAAAACAACATAAATCACCACAACATTACATAAAACAGCAATAATAATATTTTCAATAAAGAATTCCGCTCGTAAAGATAAGAGCGTAGTTAGGCTTCCGGGCCCAGCAATTAATGGAAATGCAAGAGGAAACACGGTAGCTGTTATACTTTCTGATTCATCATCATCTTTATAAAGTGTAATTCCTAAGATCATTTCTAAGGCGATAAAAAAAAGAATGAAAGACCCTGCCACGGCAAATGAATACACATCAATTCCAATTAATTCAAGTAAACTTTGTCCTAAAAAAAGAAACACTACCATAATAACACCAGCAATTAGTGACGCTTTTTCTGACTGAATATGGCCAACTTTTTTTCTTAAATCTATAATGATTGGAATATTCCCAACAATATCTATGACCGCAAATAACACCATGAATGCTGTAAATATTTCCTTAAAATTAAAATTCATAAGTAGTTGTTTAAAGTTGCAAAAGTAGAAAACTAACCGAATCAAAATGTAAAAAATAGAAAATATTTTATGCTATTTTTGCCAAATGTTTCAATTAGGAAAAACCATAGTATCAGAAGACATTATAGAGAAAGATTTTGCATGTAATCTTTCTAAATGTAAAGGAGAATGTTGTGTTTCTGGAGTAGCAGGAGCCCCATTAGAAAAAGATGAAACAGCTATTTTAAAAGAAATTTACCCAAAACTTAAACCCTTTTTGAGACCAGAGGGAATAGAAGCTATAGAACAACAAGGAACCTCTACAATAAGTGGGTTAGGAGAATTAGAAACGCCATTGGTTAATAATTCTGAATGTGCGTATCTAATTTTTAACGAAAATAAAATAGCATTTTGTGGAATAGAGGAAGCATATAACAAAGGAGTTGTAAACTGGAAAAAACCAATTTCTTGTCATTTGTATCCGGTTAGAGTGAAAGAGTACAGTGAATTTTCTGCAGTCAATTATCATAAGTGGGATATTTGTAATGATGCATGTTCATTAGGGAAAGAATTAAAAGTACCCGTATATAAGTTTGTAAAAGAAGCATTAATTAGGAAGTTTGGAAACAACTGGTACTTGGAACTAGAAAAAGTAGCTAAAGGGCATAAGGGTTAAGATTTATTTTTATGTACCTTAGTTAGCATAAAATTTAGATAAAAATTATGAAAAATGTATTACCTTTTTTATTCGCTTTAATTTTAATTTACTCTTGTGAAGAATCTGTTGAAATTACAGAAACAATGGTTGTTAACCAATCGGCAATAGTTACAATCAACGAAACAAGCGGTATTGCTGTAAATTTTAATGACGTAATCGAAGGAGATTTAAATCAAGCGGTCTCAAATTTTAATAGCATCAGTGATATTACTATAGACAGCTTGAGTTATTCATTTTCAAATCTAATAGGTAATGAAAATGCATCTATTGTTTCTGCCTCTCTAAAGATAAATGACTTTACAGTATCTGTTGTTTCTGACTTAAATATTGCACAAGAGATTGATAACGAATCTGTATTTCAAATCACAGATTTAAACATCTTGGACCAATTAGAAACTTCGTTTTTAAATAACAGCTCTGTCACTTTAAATCTTTCAGGAATGGCTATTTCTGATGAAGGTGATGTTTCTTTTGAAATAGTGATATCGATGCACTTAACAGCTTCTTTTTAATAATTTACAGTCCTATTTGTTCAAAATAGTAGCATTTTAGGGGTTAAAAATGTTAAAAAAATACGATTTCCTTAAATTTTTTAAAAAAGTTATGTTTTAGCATGTGATGAAAAAATTAAAATTAAAAATAAAAATCATTTTGTAAAATATTTTGTACCTCCAAATTTTTAAATAAAAAAATAAATCTTTTCATTTTAGGAATGTCAACAAGAACGGGGCTTTGTAAAAAAAAACATTCATAAAATCTTGATTTTCAATACATTAAAAAAAAATATAGAAATCAATTTTTTTTGTTATGATTTTGATTTTGTTAAAAACTTAGTGGGTTTTGTGAATAAGTAGAGCTTTGTATTCATCCCTTTTTTTTCAATCTTTGTTAACCCCGATACAAGCATAAATTCCAATAATTAAGAAAACCTTAACACAAAATGTCCACACAAGAGCCAATTTTAGAACCAAACGATAACCGATTTGTGATTTTCCCTATTCAACACGACGATTTATGGGATTGGTACAAAAAACAACAAGCTTGTATCTGGACAGCAGAAGAAATAGACCTTTCTGAAGATGTTATAGATTGGAAAAATAAACTATCAGAGGACGAACGTTATTTCATCAAACATATTTTGGCATTTTTTGCAGCTTCTGACGGAATTGTGAATGAAAATCTAGCTGAGAATTTTGTAAATGAAGTTCAATATTCAGAAGCAAAATTCTTTTATGGGTTTCAAATTATGATGGAAAATGTTCACTCAGAAACGTATTCTCTTTTAATTGACACCTATGTTAAGGATGAGCAAGAAAAAGACAAATTATTTAATGCTATAGAAACTTTTCCAGCAATAAAAAAGAAAGCAGAATGGGCCTTAAAATGGATAGAATCAGATTCTTTTGCGGAAAGGTTAATTGCTTTTGCAGCTGTTGAAGGAATTTTCTTCTCTGGAGCTTTTTGTTCTATTTTTTGGTTAAAGAAAAGAGGATTATTACCAGGGCTTACATTTTCTAATGAATTAATTTCAAGAGATGAAGGAATGCATTGTGATTATGCAGTTCATTTACACAACCATCACATTATTAATAAAGTTCCAAAAGAACGCATTAGAGAAATTATTGTAGACGCTTTAAATATTGAAAGAGAGTTTATTACTGAGTCTCTACCAGTAAGTTTAATTGGAATGAATGCAAAGTTAATGACTCAATACCTTGAGTTTGTAACGGATAGATTACTAGGAGAGTTTCATTGTGAAAACGAGTACAACTCTTCCAACCCCTTTGATTTCATGGAAATGATTTCTTTAGAAGGAAAAACTAATTTCTTCGAAAAAAGAGTATCAGAATATCAAAAAGCCGGAGTTAAGTCTGGCGGAACAGGAAGTATCAGTTTTGATGCTGATTTCTAGGAATCTGTTCTAGAGAAAATAGTGCCAAAAGTTATCAGGCACAAAACCAAATCAAAATAATATAATCGCTTTTGCGATTACAACTAATTAAAAACCAATAGCAGCATGTATGTAGTAAAAAGAGACGGCAAAAAAGAGCCAGTGATGTTCGACAAAATCACGGCAAGAGTAAAAAAAATGTGTTACGGTCTTAACAAGATTGTAGATCCAGTAAAGGTAGCCATGCGTGTTATAGAGGGTTTGTATGATGGTGTTACCACTCCAGAATTAGACAGTTTAGCTGCCGAAATTGCTGCTACTATGACTACTGCACATCCAGATTATGCAAAACTAGCTGCAAGAATTGCTGTATCTAACTTACATAAAAACACCAAGAAATCTTTCTCTGAAACCATGGTGGATTTATACGAATATGTAAATCCAAGAACGGGTAAAAAAGCACCGTTGTTATCTGATGAAGTTTTTAAAATAATAACTGATAATGCTGAAAAATTAGATTCTACAATTATTTACAGTAGAGATTTTAATTATGATTTCTTTGGATTTAAAACACTTGAGCGTTCGTATCTATTAAAATTAAATGGAACCATTGTAGAAAGACCACAACACATGCTCATGCGTGTTTCTATAGGAATTCATTTAAATGATATTGATGAAGCAATTGCAACGTATGAGTTAATGAGTAAGAAGTTTTTTACTCATGCAACTCCTACCTTATTCAATGCAGGGACACCAAAACCACAAATGTCTTCATGTTTCTTATTACAAATGCAAGACGATAGTATAGACGGAATTTATGATACACTAAAGCAAACTGCTAAAATATCCCAGTCTGCCGGTGGAATTGGATTATCTATTCATAACGTTCGTGCTACAGGGTCTTACATAAGAGGAACTAATGGTACTTCTAATGGAATTGTACCGATGTTAAAAGTTTTTAATGATACAGCCAGATATGTAGATCAGGGAGGTGGAAAAAGAAAAGGATCTTTTGCCATGTACATAGAACCCTGGCATGCTGATATTTTTGAATTCTTAGATTTGAAAAAAAATCACGGAAAAGAAGAAATGAGAGCACGTGATTTATTCTATGCGATGTGGATGCCAGATTTATTTATGAAACGCGTGCAAGAAGACGGAAATTGGACGTTGATGTGTCCAAATGAGTGCCCGCATTTATTTGATACTTATGGAGACGAATTTGAAAAGTTATATGAAGGCTATGAAAAAGTAGGAAAAGGGAGAAAAACTATTAAAGCAAGAGAGCTTTGGGAGAAAATTTTAGAATCTCAAATTGAAACGGGAACTCCTTACATGCTTTATAAAGATGCAGTCAACAGAAAATCAAATCACAAGAATTTAGGAACCATTAGATCTTCTAACTTGTGTACAGAAATAATGGAGTATACAGCTAATGATGAAGTAGCTGTGTGTAATTTAGCTTCTATAGCTCTACCGATGTTCGTTAGTCAAAACGAGGCAGGAGAAAAATATTTCAATCATAAAAAATTGTATGATGTAACTAAGAAAGTAATCAGAAACTTAGATACGGTTATTGACAGAAATTACTATCCAGTAAAAGAAGCAGAAAACTCTAACTTTAGACACAGACCAGTTGGGTTAGGTGTTCAGGGCCTTGCAGATGCATTTATTATGCTACGCTTGCCATTTACATCTGAAGCTGCAAAAAAATTAAATCAAGAGATTTTTGAGACCTTATACTTTGCCTCTGTTCAATCTTCTATGGAGATTGCCAAAGCCAAAGAACCGTATTCAACATTTAAGGGGTCTCCAATGTCTGAGGGAGAATTCCAATACAACATGTGGGGAATTAATGATGAAGATCTAAGTGGAAATTGGGACTGGAAAAAATTACGTAAAAATGTAATTAAACATGGAGTTAGAAACTCGTTATTGGTCGCTCCAATGCCAACAGCATCTACTTCTCAGATTCTTGGGAATAATGAAGCTTTTGAACCATATACTTCAAATATTTACACTAGACGTGTTCTTTCAGGTGAATTTATTGTAGTAAATAAGCACCTTTTGGAAGACTTGGTAGAAATGGAATTATGGGATAACAATATGAAAGAAGAGATCATGCGAGCAAATGGATCTATCCAACATATAGACAAAATTCCACAAGAATTAAAAGAATTATACAAGACTGTTTGGGAAATGAGCATGAAAGATATTATTGATATGGCTCGTCATAGAGGGTATTTTATAGATCAGTCGCAATCCTTAAATTTATTTATGCAAGATGCAGATTTTGCAAAATTAACATCAATGCATTTCTATGCATGGAAATCTGGATTGAAAACAGGAATGTATTATTTAAGAACAAAATCTGCGGTTAATGCAATTCAGTTTACGCTTTCTAAAGAAAAGAAAGAAACAACTCAAGAGCAAGACGCTCCGATGACGCCAGAAGAATTCAAAGCAATGGTAGAATCTTCAAAAAATGGAGGACCTGATGATGATTGCTTAATGTGTGGTTCTTAGAAACTAGTTAATATTACAGGTTTAAAAAAGAATCTCAACTATATTGAGATTCTTTTTTTATATATATCAAAATCACAAGACTTATGATGAATTGGGAACAATTACTTTCTTTAAAACGGTTTGGAGACATTCAAAAACGTCCAAGAGCCAAACAAGACGAAACACGTTTGGGTTTTGAAGTAGATTTTGATAGAATCATATTCTCTGAAGCATTCAGAAGTTTACAAGATAAAACTCAGGTAATTCCACTTTCAGAAACAGATTTTGTTCACACTAGACTTACGCACAGTCTAGAAGTGTCTGTAGTTGGAAGAACTTTAGGAAGAAGGGTTGGAAAAGTTTTACTAGAAAGACATCCAAATTTAGTAAAACTTGGGTACACCTTCAATGATTTTGGAGCCATTGTCGCTGCAGCCTCTGTGATGCACGATATTGGAAATCCTCCATTTGGCCATTCTGGAGAAAAGGCAATAGGAGAATATTTTAAGACAGGCACAGGAATTCAACACAAAAAAGAGTTAACACCAAAGGAATATCAAGATTTAGTAGATTTTGAAGGGAACGCAAATGGGCTTAAAATTTTAACTGAAAATAGAGAAGGTATCTACGGTGGGTTGCGTCTGTCTTATGCCACACTTGGAGCATTTATTAAATACCCAAAAGAATCGTTACCAAAAAAACCTACAAGTCATATAGCAGACAAAAAGTATGGATGTTTTCAGTCAGAAAAAGAGTCTTTTTTAGATATAGTTGAAGATTTAGGGTTGCTTAAAAAATCTAAAACAGCTGATATTAGTTATCATAGACACCCATTAACTTTTTTAGTAGAGGCTGCAGATGATATCTGCTATACTATTATAGATTTTGAGGATGGAATTAATTTGGGCTTAATAGAAGAAGAATTTGCATTAGAGTATTTAATAAAATTAGTAAAAAACACCATCGACATAAAAAAATACCATTCATTAAAATTTAAAAAAGATAGAGTCAGCTATTTAAGAGCATTAGCTATCAACACCCTAATTAATGAAGCCGTTGATATTTTCTTAGCGAACGAATCTGCTATTTTAAAAGGATCTTTTTCTTCATCATTATTAGAGAAATGTGCCTATGAAGCGCAAATTAACGATATTATTAATATTAGTGTTTCAAAAATATATAAGAGTCAAGAAGTAGTAGAAAAAGAAGTGGCTGGGTATAAAATCATAGCCGATTTATTAAACATTTTTGTAACTGCCATAAACAATCACCAAACAGGAACCCTATCTAACTATGACTCTTTACTACTTAATTTGCTTCCAAAAGAATTTATGATTAGTTCTGAATCTACGTACGAAAGAATCATGTCTATTTGCACGTATGTTTCGAGAATGTCAGACAGTTACGCTATTAGAATTCATAAAAAGATACAAGGGAGTATTATGTAATAAAAGGGATTAAACCTCAGAGATTCAAAATATGTTTTAAGATAAACTTTGTATGATTTGTCTAATAGACGCTGAGTCTATTCCATTTATTTTTTGTAATTCATCTATCGTTCCGTGCTCAATAAAATTGTCATTTATTCCTAAAATAGTTACGGAGTTTTTATAGTTATGTTTGGCCATAAACTCTAGAATAGCTGACCCAACTCCACCATTTTTAACACCGTCTTCAATGGTAATAATTTGATTAAAGTTGGCACATATTTTATGAAGTAATTTTTCATCTAGAGGTTTTGCAAATCGAAGATCATAATGAGCAACAGTAGAAAAATCTTCTAGTGCTTTGGGAACATTTTTTGCAATAGTTCCAATAGACAGCACCGCAATATCTTTCCCTTCTTGCAAACATACTCCTGTACCTATTTCAATAGCCTCAAAAGGACCTTCCCAATCTATCATCATGCCTCTTCCTCTTGGATAACGAATAACTATTGGATATGGAAGCCCTAGTTGAGCGGTATATAAAATATTCCTAAGTTCTACTTCATTTCTCGGAGCAAAAATAACCAAATTAGGAATTGCTCTCATGTAGGCTAGATCAAAAACTCCATGATGAGTTGCCCCATCTTCACCAACCAATCCAGCTCTGTCTAAACAAAAAATAACTGGCAAATTTTGTAAAGCAACATCGTGTATTATTTGATCATACCCTCGCTGAATAAATGTAGAATAAATGGCACAAAAAGGCATCATTCCTTGGGTAGCCATCCCTGCTGCAAGTGTAACTGCATGTTGTTCGGCAATGCCAACATCAAAAGTACGCTTAGGGAACTTTTCTAACATTAATTTTAAAGAACTTCCAGTAAGCATGGCAGGAGTGATTCCAATAATTTTTTCATTTTGTGCTGCCAATTCAACAATGGTTTTTCCAAAAACGTCTTGATATTTTGGAGGAGTAACTTCGGTGCTTTTAGGAACTAATTTTCCTGTTTTAGCATCAAATTTTCCTGGAGCATGATATTTTACTTGATCTTTTTCTGCTAGATCTAAGCCTTTCCCTTTGATGGTGTTGATGTGCAAGAATTTGGGACCTTTTTTATTTTTTAAACGGCTCAATTCTTTAAGTAATCCATCTAAATCATGGCCATCAATAGGTCCAGAATAATCAAAGTTGAGTGCTCGGATAATATTGTTTTTTGCTAATGATTTGTCTGTTTTTACCTTTGTTAGATACTCCTTTAAGGCACCTACCGAAGGATCGATGCCAATGGCATTATCATTTAAAATAATTAGCAAATTAGCATCGCTTACACCAGCATGGTTTAGAGCTTCAAAAGCCATTCCGCTAGCAATTGAAGCATCACCAATGACAGCAATATGATGTTTTTCTGAGTCTCCTTTTAAAGAAGAAGCTATCGCCATTCCTAGAGCAGCAGAGATAGAGGTTGAAGAATGGCCAACACCAAAAGCATCATACGTACTTTCAGTGATATTGGGAAACCCTGAAATTCCATGAAGCTGCCTGTTTGTATCAAAAATAGCTTTCCTACCTGTTAAAATTTTGTGCCCGTACGCTTGATGGCCTACATCCCAAATTAATAAATCATTGGGTGTATCAAACAAATAATGCAGCGCAATGGTTAATTCTACTACGCCTAAACTTGCTCCTAAATGACCTTGTTTAGCAGCAACGATATCAATGATAAATTCACGCAATTCTTTTGCCAATTTTGGCAATTGATCTGGAGTTAATTTTCTCAGATCTGAGGGGAATTGTATGGCGTCAAGTAAAGCATTCATCATGCTACAAAAATACAATTTTACAACTCAAAAGATATTTGTAATATTGAATAAATATTTTATATAAATGATACAGCCTTTTGATGATACTTATTTTATGAAAAAAGCACTACAGGAAGCAGAGTTAGCGTTTAATAAAAAAGAGGTACCTGTTGGGGCTGTGATTGTAATGAATGATAAAATTATTGCTAGAGCACACAATCTTACCGAAACACTAAACGATGTAACTGCACATGCGGAAATGCAGGCATTTACTGCAGCAGCTGATTTTTTAGGAGGCAAATACCTGAAAGACTGTATACTTTATGTAACCCTAGAGCCCTGTCAAATGTGTGCTGGAGCAAGTTATTGGACTCAAATTGGAAAGATTGTTTATGGCGCTTCTGAGCCTCAAAGAGGGTTTGTTAATTTACAAACAACGCTTCACCCAAAAACAAAGGTAGTTAGTGGTATTTTAGAAGATGAATGCAGTCATTTGATGAAGCGATTTTTTATTGAACAACGTAATTTAAATTAGGACTCTTCATTTACTTCTGCAGTTTTTGTTGTGAGAGTGTGTGTCTAACAGACAAACACATCAGTTAAACTTTTTTAATAACACTGGTAACTATTCCCCAAATTACAAAATCATTTTCTTCAGTGATTTTAATTATTGGGTAATTAGGATTTTCTGGTTGCAGCCACACCTCGTCATTTTTTACTTTTAATCGTTTTACAGTAAATTCACCATCCAAAAAACAGACAGCTATTTTGTTATTTTCAGGCTCGAGGCTCCTGTCAATAACCAATAAATCATTATCGTCTAAGCCAGCTCCAATCATAGATTGTCCATTTACTTTAGCAAAAAAAGTAGCTTCTTTGTTTGTAATTAGCTCTTCGTCAAGAGAAATTCTTGTTTCCTTAAAATCGTCTGCAGGAGATGGGAAACCAGCAGATATGCCAGTATCAATAAAAATAGCACCTTTGCTATTGGATGTTTTTGGGGTAAAAAATTGAAGTTTTTTTATCATTTATTTTATGGTAATAATATCGTTTATTTTTGTGGTATACTTTGGAGATAAATGTTCTTGTTTCATCTTCCAAGTTCGTTGTAAATCTTGATTTGCTAATTTAATGGTGGTTGGGTTAAATTTTTTATTTAGATGATCTATGGCAGACATTAATGGTTTGTGTTTTGGATTTTCATGCAGAAATAAGTTTAATTGGTGGTTGTTAGTAGCAACAAGACCCGTAACAATAACTCCTGCTTTTTTATAATTGATTCCTTTTTTAAAAATTGTTTTTATTGCCTCTACAGCAGCTTTTGTAATGTTAAGGGTAGAATCTGTTGGGTATGAAAAAACAATAGTTTTTGACGCACTATATTGTTCTGCGTTTTTTTTGTGACGATCACTTCTAAGCATCACTATGATCATATGACAACTAGATTTTTGTGCTCTTAATTTGGATGCGCATTGTGCTGCAAAAGTGGAAATCCTTTCTGTAATATTTTCAATGTCTGAATAACTCTGTTCAAAACTTCTAGTAGTAGCAATAGATCGTTTTATTTCTTTTATTTCAAATCCAATAGTTGGAATTCCTTCTAAATCTTTTTTTAACCGCCACTCTGTAATAGAGAAATTACTGCGAACCCAATCATCGGATAATTGTGTAAAATCAAAAGCTGTTTTACAACCTTTTAAGAGCAATCTTTTTTCTAGACGATGACCAATTCCCCATATATTTTTTACAGCGGTCCATTTTAAGGCCTTTAAGCGTTTTTCTTCAGAATCAATTACATAAACTCCACTTGTTTCTTTTGGGAATTTTCTTGCAATCTTATTAGCAACTTTACAGAGCGCTTTAGTTGGAGCAATTCCAACACAAGTTGGTATTCCAGTCCATTTTAAAATTCGCTGTCGAATGCTCTTGCCGTATTCATTAAAATTATATTGATCAAAACCGGTAAGATCAATAAATGCTTCATCGATACTGTATACTTCAACATTTGGTGTAAACTGCTCTAGAATTGTCATAACTCTGGCGCTCATATCACCATATAACGGATAATTAGAAGATAAAATGGTAATGTTATGATGCTTACAGAAGTTTTTCCATTTAAAAATAGGAGCACCCATTGGTAAATTTAACGCCTTAGCTTCATCACTTCTAGCAATTACACAACCATCATTATTACTTAATATGGCAACAGGTTTTTTTTGTAAGCTAGGGTTAAATACCCGCTCACAGGAAGCATAAAAATTATTACAATCTACCAAAGCATACATATTTGTAAAGATACAAACAAGAAAGTATCAAAGAATATCAATGAGTTACTTATATTTGGAAAAACGATAAGAATTATGAACATCTTCGATATAGTGATAGCGGTTATTCTAATTATTGCTTTTGTAAGAGGCTTTATAAAAGGCTTTTTTGTTGAGGTAGCTTCTTTAATAGCTTTAATTGGAGGGGTTTACGGAGCAATTCATTTTTCTTACTTTGCTGCAAATATTTTAAAGAAATATGTAGATTGGAGCGAAAATTATATCGCTTTAACAGCATTTGCCGTTACGTTTATAATCATTGTAATTGCAGTTTCCTCTTTAGGAAAAGTCTTAACAAAAATGGCAAATTTTGCAGCTCTTGGATTGATTAATAAAATATTTGGAGGCGTCTTTGCTCTTTTAAAAAGTGGCGTAATTTTAAGTGTAGTTTTTGTTTTTATTGCTCGAGTAAATAGCACCATCCCTTTTATAGAAAAAGAGACCCTAGACACTTCTGTTTTGTATGCGCCTGTAAAAGAAATTGTTCCTACGATATTTCCTCAAATTATTGAAGAGATTGATGAAAAGAAAGAGGATTTTCAACAAAAATAAACGCCATAACTTACCTCAAAGTAATAAGTTATAGCGTTTAAAATATCTTTCCTATAGCTTGATAAACTTAGGATGATAATATGTTAAGAATCTTGATGTTCTTTTACCCATTGTAAACAGGTTTTGAAATCTACAAAAATACATTCCTCTGGAATTAAATCTGGAATAATATCAATGCGCTCCATCATATATTTAGGCTGTGTTTGCATGTCTACAACCAATACATTTTTACCATCTTTCTTAAGTTCGACAATACTGTCTTCTAAAGCATATAAACCGGATTGATCTATATACTCCATTCTATCCATTCGAATAATAATGGTAGATGCAGTTGCTGGTATTTGTTTTATAAGTTGTTGAAAGTCACTAGTAGAACCAAAAAATAAAGGCCCTTTGATATGCTTAATAAAAATTTTATCACCTAATTTTTTTGTGATTCCAATTTCATCAGCCCAAGACTCTTCTTTTAAAGAGGTTATGTTAGATTGTTGCGCCGTTAAATCTCCAATTTTCTTCATAAACATTAAAGAAGCAATTACTAATCCAATACCCACCGCATATACTAAATTCCAGAATGTAGAAAGTAACAATACAATAATCATAATAATTACTTCAGAACTCAATTTAATACCAGCTATTTTAATATCTCTTGGTAAAGAAGGAATCGCTTTTAATCCTTTATAATCCATTACTCCAATTCCAACAGTAACTAAGATACCAGCTAATACAGCTGCAGGTATTTTAGATGCAACAGGCCCTAATCCTAATAAAATTAATAATAACATCAGTCCAGCAACCATTCCTGATAGTTTTGTTTTTCCTCCTGAATTAATATTTACAACGGTTCTAATGGTAGCACCCGCTCCTGGAATTCCTCCAAAAACAGAAGCAATACTATTTCCTATTCCTTGACCTATAAGCTCCTTGTTTGGTTTGTGTTTGGTTTTAGTCATATTATCAGCAACAACAGAGGTTAGCAGTGAGTCAATAGCACCTAGCAAAGCTAATGTTAGGGCTGTAAAAATATAAGGTGTAATACTTGCTAAACTAAAGTTGGTGAAAATTTCCATATTTGGAATTGGAAACCCACTTGGAATTTCTTCTATGGGTTTATAGTCAAGACTAAATCCAACAGAAATACCCGTCATAACCACCAGGGCAACCAAGGTACTAGGCACAACAGTTGTTATCCGTTTAAATCCATAGATAATAATAATTGTCCCTAAAGCTAAGATTAGCTCTAGCCAATTTAGATGATTTAAAGCTCTTGGCAGTACTTTTAAGGTTCCTAAAACACCCGAAGCTTCTCTTCCGGCTAATGTTTTACTTTCTTTTATAATATCTGCACGCACAATGCTTTCACCTTCCGACGCTGCATTTTTATAATCTTGTAATGTAAGAATTTTATCAGCTTTTTTGTTTTTACTATCCTTTAGATATCTACTTAAAACAACTTCTTCAACCTGTGATTCAAATTGTTTCACAAACTCAGCGTCTTCTTTTGCATTATATCCGATGGAGGGTAAGATTTGAGTAACTAATATGATTACTCCAATAGCAGTCATAAAACCAGAAACCACAGGATACGGAATATATCGAATATATTTACCTAAGCCTGCTAGACCTAAACCAATTTGCAAAAGACCAGCCAATAAGAAAACAGTTAAAATAATTGGTAATGCTTTACTTACATCTCCATTATTAGAAGCTATAATTCCAGCTATAACAACCATACTTACAGCTGTCATTGGCGCTGTTGGACCCGAAATTTGCGTTGGAGTTCCACCAAAAAGCGCAGCAAAGAAACTAATGAAAATAGCACCATACAGACCTGCATCAGGCCCTAATCCTGAAGAAACACCAAAAGCAAGAGCTAATGGTAATGCAACGATACCAGCGGTAATTCCACCAAAGAGGTCGCCACGAACATTTGAAAATAGATTTTTCATATTTTATTATTAAAAATTTATAAATGTGATAAGATTAATTTGATCCCTGCTAGAGGTTTCAAAAATTTGATTCATATACCCAACTTCTAGTTTTATTCCTGAAGAAACCTTATACCCTAGGCCTCCATAAATTCTATTTCTATCAAAAACGTTAGACGCTCCATTCAAGAAAATCTCGTTGTAAGTAGATAGATAATATTTAGAGTCTTTGAAAGGAATATTTAGCCCTAAGAAATAACGAAAACGAGTTTTAAAATTACTGGCTACAAAACGCTGCTCAAAACGATAACGATGTTGTAAACTAAGTTTTCCAATATTGTGTTTTGTGATAAATTGCTGAAAAATCCGATGTTCTTCAACAGTAACTTTATCGTCTTCGTTTCCAGTATAGTTTTCAGAGTTTATGTATCCGTAACCAAGAAGTAAATTACTTTTTTCACCTACTTTATAACCTAGACCAGTTCTTAGTAATAACTGTTCTAAGTTTCCAATAGTATTGTAATTTCTATACTGAATTTCATGATGAAGGTTCCATTTAGAGTTTAGCTGCTTACTTCCGATATAAACTAGCCAATTACCTGGACCATTTTCTTGACTAAATCCTAAAAAAGGAACAGCTAAGAATGCTAGAATGATACTGAGTTTTTTCATGGAGTTTTTATTCATAAAATGTTACTGAACCATCTTTAATATCATACATGGCTCCAATAATTTTAATTTCTCCTTGTTTTTCCATTTCTTCTAAAACAGGGCTTTGCGCTCTAATATTAGCTATGGTCATGTAGACATTTTTCTCTGCCACATTATTAACAAATTCAATGTTTCCAGAATTTCTTTTACTTGTATCTGTAGGCTCTGGTACTGCTTCAACGGCAGGCTTTAATTTACTGAGTAAACTAGTTAAATTACCAAGTTTAGCGTCGTCACAAGCTCCTTTTACAGCTCCGCAAGCTGTGTGCCCTAAGACAACAATTACTTTAGTCCCTGCAAGCTTACAAGTAAATTCCATACTTCCTAGAATATCTTCATTTACAAAGTTTCCAGCAATTCTAATGCTAAAGACGTCTCCAATTCCTTGGTCAAATACTAATTCTGCAGAAACTCTAGAGTCTACACAATGTAATATTGTAGCAAAGGGATATTGACCCGTACTTGTATCTGACACCTGTGCCAGTAAGTTTCTGTCTACCTCTTTATTGGATTGAAATCTTTGATTTCCTTCTTTTAATAAGTGAATAGCTCTATTTGGTGAAATGGCTGCCTGAGTTTCTTTTGTATGGGCTTTCATTTTAATATGTTTTATGGTTAATATTATAACAGAAATGTTACGGATATTTGTTTTTAAAACTAAATATACCGTGGAATAGGGTTTTAAGAAGATAGACTTCTTATGCGAAAAGTTGTTCTGGAGGTGGGCTGTTTAGTTTGGTCAAATTAAAAGTGTAGTTCTTTGAACAATAGCGAATTCTTTTTTTATGCTCAAGGCTTAAAAAAACATCTCCCTTATTAGTTGAATAGTATATTTTTATCTCAAAATCTTTGATAGATTCTTTACCTTTATTTTCTTCTTCTTCACCAAAGTCAACTATTTCCGTAATCTCTATAGTGCTTTCCGATAAATTGATACAATTAGGCGCTACAATTGAGGCCGTGATGATCAATGTAAATAAGAAAGTTATAATAGTTTTACTCATAATTTTGTAAAAAACAAATGTACAAAGTTGGTTATAGTTATTTTAATTTTTTAAAAAAATAGTTAATAATTTTAATTCATCAGAAATAATCCAACCGATTTTCCCATCAGCAATTCTAATTTTTTTCCAATTATCTACGCTATCTAAGACTAACACTTTTGTTCCTTCATGAAGCATAAAAATTTTATCACTATTCATAGTAGGGGCATTTTTAACTTCGCTTTTTTCACTAAATATAATGGCTTCCAAAGTTGAATTTACATAAGAATATTCTTTTACTGTAAAAAAGGAGGTTACTAGCAATAAAAGGAAACTAATAATACTTGTTATAAAAAACAATCTTTTTTTAGATGGAGTGAATGAAAAGTAGAAAAGAAGAAAAAACAACGATCCAAGTATAGAAAAGGTAACAGCAGATAAAGCCCATTCGTTAAAAGATAATTTTTTAATAATGGTTGCATCTAGCTTCTGGAAAATTGTTAACGGGATTTCTTCGATATTATCTACAGTAAGTCTTTTAGCAAAGACTAGGTTTGTTTGGGCGTCTTCATTTAAAGGATCTAGAAGTAATGCTTTTTCATAATTAAAAATTGAAGCAGCTACTTGATTTAGTTTGTAATAACAATTACCTAAGTTATAATATAATTCAGAGGAAGAAAGACCAAGATCCTGTATTTTTTGATAGTGTATGATTGCTTCAGAATAGTGTTCTAATTTGTATTCCTCGTTTCCTATACTAAATAATTCTTCTGCTGTTTGTGAAAACAGATTCTGAGTTATGAAAAGAAGTAAAATAAGTGTTTTTTTCATTTTACAATTGCTTATCTATTTGAGTAATTACTAATTTTGCCTTCTCATAATCATCCTTCATTTCAACATCTGAAACGGGAGAATATCTTGCCATATCACAACTATTAAAAACTTGAATAAAAGAGTTTATGTCATTTTCATTAATCAATTTATTTTTTAATAGTTCAGTGATTTTTTCCTTACTAATATCAGAAGTTTCAATTCTAAGCTTGCCTTTTAAATAATTATGAAGTGCCTTCTCCAGCGCTACATAAAATGCCTCTTTAGTCCCCAATTGTTTTTTTGCTTCAGACAAATATTTTTTTGCTAATCGGTCAGCCTTTCGCAACTTATTTCCTAAAATATCATTATTCCTTGCTTTATTCCTTTTTCCTATTATAATTCCGAGAGGTATAAAAAGTAAAGGAAGTATTAAAAAGTAATAATAAAAGTCAGATGTGTAGAAATTTGTCTTGTAAATAGGATTAAATGAACTGCTGGTTTGTATGTATCTAAAATTTGAACCAGTAACTACAATATCTTTTTTTGAATTTACGAGGGCATCAGAATCTGTAACTAATTCTTTACCTTCTAAAACATCTACAAATAAATCCTCTGATTTTAAAGTCACATATTTTTTTTCTGTGAGGTCAAAATATGAAAATTCAGTACTAGGAATTTTATATTTTCCTTTGTATTGAGGAACAACCGTATAATTTTTTGTTATGGAACCTCTAATTCCTCTGGAGCTTATTTTGATTTTCTCTTTTTGTTCAGGAGTAAATACCTCTAGTTCAGAAGGTGTTTTTATTTCAGGTAATTCAAATAATTTTAAATTTCCTTTTCCTGTTACCTTCATTGAAATAGTTGCCGTCTCATTAGATTTCAAAATATCTTTGCTAGAGGTAACAATAAAATTAAAATCTCCTACTGCACCATTAAAACTCTCTGGTTTATTAATTAATGGAAGTTCTTTAGACCGTACATATTTTTTTGCCGATGCAAAACTCCTAGTTATATTTCTAACAATTGGATTTCCAAAAAAATCTCCTCTACCAGTTGGTACACCAATAACAATATCCATTTTTATAGGATCAATAGTAAGTTTTCCAGATTTTGTTGGTATTAACAGTGCCTTTTGTAAAACAACATATCTGTATTGTTCCCCATTATAGGTTCCGTTTTTGGTAGTTAATCCTTTTATCTTAATATCCTGATTCCAAAAACCATTGTATTGGGGAGATTCTGTGTATGAAAAGTCTCGTACACTAATATTTTGGCTAACATATAGTCTATACTCAACATATATACCTTCACCTACATATGGATTAGATTTAGATATTTCGGCTACTAAATGAATATTCTGTTGAGCTATGTAATTAGGGTCATTAGGATCTTTTGGAATTTCAACAGGGTCTAAAACAATAACTTTAATAGGTTTAGATTTTATTCTTTTTTCATTTAGTTTTATACTAGCAGCAGGAATTAAAAATTCTCCTTTTTTGAGAGGTTTTATTATATAAGTATATGATTGAGAAAAACTTTGCTTTCCATTAATCCATGACTGACTAATAGATTGGCTTGGGCCACTTACAATTTGGAAATTTTTAAAGTTTGGGGGGGTAAAATCATCCGCTCCTTGTTTATTGACCGTAAACTGAATTCTTACTCTTTGGTTGAGTCCTAATTTGTTTTTGCTTACAGAAGCAACAAGCTCTGATGTTTGAGCATACAATGACGTGCTCAAAAGAGTGCATAAGGTGAAAATGTAATAAATCTTCTTCATGTTACTTTCTAACGATTGACAAATATAAAATTTACCAATCTTTTTCTTGTTTAATTTTTGAACCTTTAGCTTTTTTTGCGTTTAATTTTTTTTGTGTTTTCTTTTCTTCATTTTTTAGACTTTCTAACAATTGTTTAATTTGTTCTGGAGACATCTTGCCTTGTTGAGGTTTTTGTTTTTTCTTTTCATTGTTTTTCTGATCCTTTTTTTTCTTCTGATCCCCGTCTTTATCATTTTCTTTTTTTGGATCTTTTTTATCCTTATCGTCTCCTTCTTTTTTGTCCTTATCCTTATCCTTATCCTTATCCTTGTCCTTGTCCTTGTCCTTGTCTTTATTTTTGTCTTTATTCTTGTCTTTGTCTTTATTTTTTTCTTTTTCAAGAAGCTTTTGCGCAACGGCTAAATTATATCTAGTCTCATCATCATTTGGGTTTTTACGAAGAGAATTTTTATAAGCATCCACTGCTCCTTGATAATTTTTTTCTTCCATCATTGCATTACCAATATTATGGTAACCCTCAGCTTTTTCATATGAATCTTCTGAGTTCTCAGTCAAAATTTTATATTGAGGGATGGCTTCTTTAAAATTCTTTTCTTGAAATAATGAATTCCCCAGGTTGTAGGTTGCTTTTGTGTAAGAACTATTTTTCTCTAGCGCTTTTTTATATGAAATAGTGGCATCTGCATATTTCTTTTGATTGTAGAGTTTGTTTCCTTCTCTAACTAATTTTCTAGCCTCTCTTTGAAGTGAAATAGAATCTTTTTGGGAATACATAACCAAAGAAGACAGCATCATTGAAATAAATACAGATATTGATATGAGTTTCTTCATCTAGTTAATTTTCTTTTTCGTTAAATAAATCTACTTTTTTTAGCCATTTGGTTTTCTTGTCTAAGAAAAAAACATCTATTAATAAAAATAATATACCAATTCCTAAAAACCACTGAAATTGGTCTTTATAGTCAGAGAATTGTTTGGTTTCAAATGCCGTTTTTTGTGCGTTACCAATAATATCCTCAATTGCTTTTACGGGTTTGTCAGTTAAATTACCATCAATATAAACTCCACTAGCTGCGTCAGCAACACCTTTTAGAAGTACCGGATTACGTTTTGTTAAAACAGTTTCTCCCTTATATTTTTTATATCCTATTAACGAACCATTTATCTTCATAGGGATAGGAGCTCCTTTCTCAGTTCCTACTCCTATGGTGTACACTTTAATTCCATCATTAGAAATATTTTGTGCGATTTGTTTAGTTTCTTCTTGATGATCTTCTCCATCAGAGATAATAATTAAAAAACGATTTGTTTGATCATCGTTGTTATAGTATGTTTTGGCTAAATCTAATGCATCGTTAATTGCTGTTCCTTGGCTAGATACTAAATCTGGATTTGCGCTTTGGAGAAACATTTTAGCAGCACCATGATCGGTTGTAATTGGTAAAAGAGGATATGCATTTCCAGCATAAATGATAATACCTACACGATCACTTCCTAATTTATCAATAATTTTAGAAATAATTTGTTTTGATTTTTCTAGTCTGTTTGGCGCAATGTCTTCTGCTAACATGCTTTTAGACACATCTAGTGCAAAAACAACATCTACACCTTCTCTTTTTACTGTTTTCAGCTTAGTCCCTATCTTAGGATTAACCAAAGCTAGAATTAAGAATGAAATCCCTATTAAGAAAAATGAAAGTTTAAGAATGGATTTAAAAACAGAAATATTAGGCGCAAGTTTAGATAATAATCCTGAGGAAGCAAATTTCTTTTGAGTTCTTTTTTTCCACAAAGACACTAAAAGAAAGATCATAATAATTACTGGAATTATAGTGAATAGGTAAAAGTATATTGGTTCTTCTAGTCTGTATAACATTATATAAAACTTCTAAAAAGGGTGTTTTTTAATATAAATTCTAACAACAATAATCCTCCTGCGAAAAATAATAAATACCTATATTTTTCTTGATAGTTGTAATATTTAAACTCTTCAATCTTTGTTTTTTCTAGCGTATCAATTTCGTCATAAATTTCTTGAAGCTCAGAATTGTCTGTGGCTCTAAAATATTGACCTTGAGTTTCACTAGCTATAAACTGCAATAATTCTTCGTCTATCTCTACTTGTTGCTTACGGAACTGTAATCTTCCTCTAGCATCTTTGCTAAAAGGAAAATCAGCCATACCATTAGTTCCAATCCCTACAGTATAAACCTTTATGTTTAATTCTTTTGCTAGTTCAGTAGCTGTTTTTGGATCTACAAAACCAGAATTATTAACTCCGTCTGTTAGTAAAATAATAACTTTACTTTTGGCTTCACTTTCCTTCAACCTATTTACTGCAGAACCTAATCCCATTCCTATGGCCGTACCGCCTTCCAGCTGACCCCATTTAATTTCCGAAATTGTTCTTCTAGTAATGCCCTTATCACTTGTAATAGGGGTTTGAGTAAAACTTTCTCCAGCATACACAACTATTCCTATACGATCATTAGGTCTTCTATTCACAAAATTTGTAGCTACTACCTTTAGAGCTTCTAGCCTATTAGGCTTCAAATCTCTTGCAAGCATGCTAGCAGATACATCAATGGCCATTACAATATCGATTCCTCTGTTAGCTTTAACTTTTGTACTTACGGCAACATTTCTTGGTCTGGCTAATGCAATTATTAAAAGGGTAAGAGATATTAATCTAATGATGGGTAATAAAGGTTTCAGTTTAGGTAAAAAACTAGATGTTGTATTAAATCCTTTTAGACTAGAAACGGTTAGTGTAGCTGTTTCTTTTTTTCTCACAAGAAAAAACCAAGTGGCTATGAACGGAATTAACGCTAGCAGCCACAAGAACTCAGGGTTGTTAAATTCAAAGTTATTCCAATTCATCATTCTCAGCTTCTTCTATTATTAAGGGTTTTAAGTCATTTAAAATATTTTCTGCGTTTTTTCTGTCATCCTCAATTTCGTGAGAAAGCGGTGTCGATTTTGCAAATTTTACTAAATCAGCTTCACTTAAAAGAGAATTTAATTTTCTTGTAGTTTCTTTGTCAATTTGTAAAGTCTCAGATTTATCTAGATTAGAGAGGGCTTCAATTAGTTCTTGTGTGGTAATTTCTAATGCAGGTATTTTTAATTCTTTTTCAATAAAATCTCTGATAATTTCGGTAAGCTCACTATAATATTTTTTGATCTGATTATTTTGCCAAAGTAATTTATTGTCTAGCTTTTTAAGCTTTTCGATGGCCTCATCATAAGGAGGAATCTGAACAATAGGCTCTTCCTGGTCAACTATCGGTTTTTTTCTAAAAACAAAATAATAGACAAAAACAGCAATCAGGATTAAAATTAGAATTACCCAGATTATGTAAGGTTTAAAGTCATCATAGACCAATGGCTCGCTCTGAATAGCCTTGATTGGAAATAATTTTTGTTTGGTTGTATCTATGGCAATGGTGGCTACATTAATTAAAATAGAATCTGTAATATAAGCTCTGTTCTTAATAAATATCTGTTGAGATGGGATATAAAATGCACCACTATCAAACCCGGTCATTACATATTTTTTAATCAAAGCATTCTTTAAAGTATCAACCTCAATATCATTTACAACTTCTAAGTTTTTTAAATTTTCAATTTTTTCAGGCAAAATTACATTAGCGGTGTCATTTATGTTAATTTGATACATAAACTGTTCACCAATTCTAATGTTGGTGGTATCAGATTTAACAATAACCTTTTGCGGAAAAGCCAGGTAGGAAATTAATGAAAAAAATAAAAAAATTCTAGTGCTCATATTTTTATTTTCCTTTGTGTTTAAAGTATCCTAATAATTTTTTCACATAGTCTTCATCAACTCTTGTATCAATGGTTCCTGAACCACTTTTCTTGAAAGTTGTTTTAAAATAGTTAGACATCTTAATTGCAGAAGATTTATAATTATTTCTGATCTTTCTAGAAGCAGTGTTTACGAGTTGAACAGTATTTGTTTCTGAATCTACCATAGGAACTAGTCCAAGGTTTGGGATCTCTTCGTCGTGTTTGTCATACACACGAATACCTGTAATATCATGTTTGTTTCCTACAATTTTTAAAGTTCTTTCATAATCATCATCCATAAAATCAGATAACATAAAAACAATGGCCTTCTTTTTCATCACATTGGACAGAAATTTGAAAGCTTCTGCAATGTCAGTATTGTAACTCTTGGGAGAAAACTCTATTAATTCTCGAATTATTCTTAGTACATGACTTTTTCCTTTTTTAGGAGGGATAAATAATTCTATTTGGTTAGAAAAAAGAATCAATCCAACTTTATCGTTGTTTTGAATAGCAGAAAAGGCTAGTGTAGCAGAAATTTCTGTAATGGTGTCTTTTTTAAATTGCTCTGAAGTTCCAAAATTTTCAGAACCGGAAACATCTACCATTAACATCATTGTAAGCTCTCTTTCCTCCTCAAAAACCTTAATGAAAGGCTCGTTGTAACGAGCAGTAACATTCCAATCTATTGCTCTAACATCATCTCCAAATTGATAAGCTCTAACCTCAGAAAAAGTCATACCTCTACCTTTAAAAGTAGAATGGTATTCTCCTCCAAAAATATGATCAGACAAACGTCTTGTCTTTACCTCTATTTTACGTACTTTTTTTAGTATTTCCTTAGTATCCATGGTTTAAGTAATCTTTTCAAAAAACGCCCTTAAAAGGCTTCAATAAAAAAATGTAATTTTAAGGAACTTCTATTTCATTAATGATTGAATTGATGATATCTACCGATGAAATATTTTCAGCTTCAGCTTCGTAGGTTATTCCTATTCTATGACGCAATACATCATAAACAATGGCTCTTACATCCTCAGGAATTACATAGCCTCTTCTTTTTATGAAGGCATAACATTTAGCAGCTTTTGCGAGATTAATACTCCCTCTAGGTGACGCACCAAAACTAATTAGTGGTTTCAGTTGAGAAAGATTATATCGTTCTGGATATCTGGTGGCAAAAATAATATCAAGTATATATTTTTCAATTTTTTCATCCATGTAGACTTCGTTGGCAGCCTCTCTTGCCTTAATTATTTGATCAATTGAAACTACAGGATTAATGGTATTAAAATTACCATTTAAATTTTGCCTCATGATAGCTTGTTCATCAGATAACTTAGGATAATCGATAACAGTTTTTAACATAAACCTGTCTACTTGTGCTTCAGGGAGAGGATAAGTTCCTTCTTGCTCAACAGGATTTTGAGTTGCCATAACTAAAAAAGGTTGGTCAAGATTAAAAGTGGTGTCACCAATTGTTATTTGTCTCTCTTGCATTGCTTCTAGAAGTGCTGATTGAACCTTAGCAGGAGCTCTATTAATTTCATCTGCAAGAACAAAGTTTGCAAAAATTGGACCTTTCTTAATAGAAAAATCATTTTCTTTCATATTGTAAATCATAGTTCCTACTACATCAGCGGGTAACAAATCAGGTGTAAATTGAACCCTACTAAATGATCCCTGCACAGCTTTGGAGAGAGAATTAATGGCTAATGTTTTTGCTAAGCCAGGAACACCTTCCAGTAAGATATGTCCATTGCCTAACAATCCAATTAGCAATCGCTCTATCATGTCTTTTTGTCCAACAATAACCTTGTTCATTTCTGAAGTGAGTATGTCTACAAAAGCACTTTCACGCTCTATTTTTTCGTTAATTGACCTAATGTCTACGTCCATCTTGTTATTGAGTATTTGCTATTAAAAAAATTGAAATCAAAACTACACTATTCGATTTTTTTTCATTGTTAAAAATTGGTTAAAGGTAGTGTATACAAGCATTTTTTTGTTTTTTAGGTACAATTTTAAAAAAATGTAGTTTAAAATAAGTCATTAAAGCGTGTGTTTTTTTGTTTTTAACAAAAAAAAAGGTAACATTTGCTTTTATTATCAATCAATAACACTTATATGAAACAAAATAACTTTTTAAAATTTTTTACGATAGTGTTTTTATTATTTGGAGCTGTGACAATCAGTGCTCAAACAATAAAAGGTAAAGTAACTGATTCAAGCGGAGAAGCTTTGTCATTTATGAATGTCGTAGAAAAAGGAACTACGAACGGTACTACAACTGATGAGAATGGTGAATTTTCATTGAACGTACAGAAATTACCGACAACAATTTCAGTATCCTCATTAGGTTTCAAAACTGCTGAAAAAAATATTTCTAATACTAGCTATCTAACAATTGTTCTACAAGAAGACAATTTGGCTTTAGATGAAGTTGTATTAGTAGGATCTAGAAACAGAAACAGAACTGTAGTCAATACACCAGTGCCTGTTGATGTAATTGATGTAACTGAACTTTTAAGTTCAGGACCTCAAGTATCTGTGAATGATATTTTAAATTATGTAGCTCCCTCATTTACATCTACTTCTCAAACCGTTTCTGATGGAACAGATCACATTGACCCAGCAGCTTTAAGAGGTTTAGGGCCAGATCAAGTGTTAGTTTTAGTAAATGGAAAAAGGAGACACAATACTTCATTAGTTAATGTGAATAGTACTGTTGGTAGAGGTAGTGTCGGAACAGACATGAATACGATTCCGTCTTTTTCAATTAAAAGAATTGAAATCTTAAAAGATGGTGCATCAGCTCAATATGGTAGTGATGCTATCGCTGGTGTAATAAACATTGTGCTTAAAAGTACTGAAGGTCTTGAGTTTCAAGTAAATCAAGGTGGTAATTGGGGAGGAGAAACCAACAACCAAAGTGGTGGAATGGATGGAGAAAATTTCCAATTTGACGTAAACTACGGAATACCTTTAGATGATAACGGAGGTTTTATAAACTTTACCGGATCTGTATCAACAAGAGGACCGTCATACAGGGCTGGAGCTGAAGGGTTCTCAGGTCAAATCTTTGACGCAAGTAACTCTGTTGAATGGGTAGGTTTAAATAGTGGAGCAGGGTCTGATATTACTCAATACTCTTTAGCTCAAATTCAAACATTTGCACAAGGTGTAACATATTTTCCTTTCACACTTAAAAATCAAATTAATCAAGCTTCTTCAATAGACGATATTAGAGGCCTTTTAAATTTTAATACTTCAGAAGACGAATTATTAACAAGAGGATTAACTAGACAAGACTTTAGCATGAGAGTTGGTCAGTCTAGATTAAGAAATGGAAAATTTATGGCTAACATGGAATTTTCAATTAATGATAACTTTAGTTTTTATGCTTTTGGAGGGATAAGTCACAGAAGAGGTAATGCAGCAGGTTTTTACAGAAGACCAGCTCAATCAAGAGCCTTCACAGGATTATATCCTGCCGGAATGTTACCAGAAATAAATTCTATTGTTAACGACGAATCTTTAGCTGTAGGAATTAAAGGAAAGCAAGGAGAATGGGATATTGATTTTAGTAATACCTACGGGAAAAACTCTTTTGATTTTAATATTGGGAACTCTAGTAATGCAAGTTTACAACAAGCATCACCTCTTGAGGTATATGCTGGTGGATTTTCATTTACTCAGAACACTACCAATGTAGATTTAACAAAATTCTACGATGATGTAATGTCAGGATTAAACGTAGCTGTTGGATCAGAATATCGATTAGAAATGTATGATATTACAGCGGGTCAAGAAGAATCTTGGGCAACGTACGATATAAACGGTGAGATTTGGAATGGAGATGCTGCAACACAGGTTACTGATTTCTTTGGACGATCTAGACCGGGAGGAATTCAAGTTTTCCCAGGTTTTAGACCAGCTAACGAAAGAAATGCAACTAGAAACAGTTATGCTTTTTATGGAGATTTAGAATTAGATGTAAATAAGAATCTATTCCTTTCAGGAGCAGTTAGATACGAAAACTACAGTGATTTTGGATCTACTTTCAACTGGAAATTAGCAGGAATTGTTAGATTAAGCGACAATGTTAATTTAAGAGCTGCTGCAAGTACAGGTTTTAGAGCACCATCTTTAGCTCAGTTAAACTTTAACACAATTAGTACTAACTTTATTTCAGGTGTTCCATATGAAGTTGGAACATTCTCTAATGACAGTCAAATAGCTGGTGCTTTAGGAATTCCACAATTAAAACAAGAAGAATCTTTTAGTGCAAGTTTTGGAATTACAGCAAAAATACCAGATGCAAATTTAACGTTAACAGCTGATGCTTTCTTTACTGGAATTGATGACAGAGTTGTTTTAACTGGAAACTTTTCAATCCCTGACGGAATTGTTACTGATGCAGAATCAGCTCGTTTCTTTGCAAATGCTATTGACACCGAAACTAGAGGTTTTGATGTAGTAGTTTCTCACAAAGGAAATGTAGGTGAATTAACTTTATCGAGTGATTTAGCTGTAACATTTGCTTACACACAAAGAGTAGACGAAATTAATTCTTCTAGTGTGTTGGCTTCTCAAGCCGGAACTTATTTTGGAGAAAGAGAATCTTATTTCCTAGAAAAAGCTACTCCTAGATTCAAAGCAAACCTTGGACATATGTTAAGAGGAGATAACTGGAATATCTTTTTAAGAAATTCATTTTTTGGAGCAGTAACAAATCCAGATACAGTAACATCACCAATAATACCAACGGAGAGAATTCATCCAGTGTTTTCAGAAAAAGTTATCACAGATCTTTCTTTTGGATATGATGTATCAGAAAATATGACTTTAACTATTGGTTCTAGTAATATTTTTGATATTTACCCAGATAAATCTCCTGCAACTACAACAGGTAATCTAACTAGTGGAAATAATTTTATATACCCACGTGTTACATCTCAGTTTGGAATTAATGGTAGAACAGTATTTGCCAGACTAAAATTTAAACTATAAAATATAAACTAATAGAATATGAAAAATATTAAATATTTAGCACTACTATTATTTTCCATCACACTTTTAATTTCGTGTGGTCAGGATGGTGTAGATAGTGTAACAAACCCTGGGGAATTAAACCCTACGAGTGAAGTAAATGTAGGATTTGTTGATTCTAATTATGAATCGCTTATTTTTGAATCTGGAGATCCTGCTGTAGAATTCACTATTGGAACAAATGTAAATCCGTTAGGAGTTCCTGTTACAGTAACTTTTACAATGTCTTCTTCTGATGGTTCGCCTGATGCAGTAGCATATCCGCAAACTGCTGTTATTGACGCCGGAGAAACTTCGGTAGACGTTCAAGTAGCTTTTTCAAATGATGGTGTTGCAGAAGGATTTATAGCAGAATTATATACATTTGAAATTTTAGATGTAGAATTTGGTGGAGATTATGATTATTATATAACACCAGGTGAATTAACAAGAGAAATTGCGGTAATAGATGTAGAGCCAGAATTTACAACCCCTCCTGGACCGGTTCAAATTGTTATGACCTGGAATGATTTTTTCACAGATTTAGATTGTTTCTTAGTCACTGGAGATCAAGATCTTGCTGGAACTCTTATAGACGGTAGTCAAGGTGTTACAACAACAGAAACATTAACTCTTCCAGCAGATCAGTATGGTGTGTTTAGTATTTACGCATACGAATGGTATGGAATTTATCCTGCTACATATGATTTAAACTTGACTTTCCCTGACGGACGAGTAGAATCCTTTACAGATGTTTTAATAACTGGTGATTCATTTCAGTTTACAATAACCAAAGGAAGTTTAGGAGCAGTAGACGGATATAGTATAACTCAATTATAAAAGATATGAAACATATATATAAAATTAGTATAATAGTATTGTCCATTTTTACGTTTATCGGATGTAGCGTAGACGATGATGATGCAATAAATGTATTACCACAAAAATCGATTACAGCATCACTGGACAACCAAAGTGATATAATTTTTATATCATCTACAGCAACAAGCTATGATTTAGTTGTTAACTTTTCAGAAGAACTACCTAGTTATTCTTCGATTGAATATTCTTTAGATGGAGGTGATGCTACAATTACTAGCGGTA
>Ga0206677_10000604_pt1 | contig 34070 bp, 53 predicted proteins | sample M130m12015metaG_FD_155475 | JGI IMG/M metagenome (GOLD analysis project Ga0206677, IMG submission 155475) | Ammonia-oxidizing marine archaeal communities from Monterey Bay, California, United States - M1 30m 12015 | ecosystem: Environmental > Aquatic > Marine > Intertidal zone | place: USA...
TTTAATTAAAGAATTAGATAATTACTCCCCAAAATATCCAGAAATAAAAAGGGAAAAATCTAAAGCTGGACACTTAATGGTTTTAGATCCAGCAGACATTCATATTGGAAAATTATGTACCAGATTAGAAACTGGCCAAGAGTATAACTCGCAGATAGCCGTTAAGCGAGTTTTAAAGGGTGTAAGAGGCGTTTTAAAGTCTTCCAATGGTTTTGATATAGATAAGATAAATTTTATCGCTGGAAACGATATTTTACACATCGATACGCCACATCGAAAAACTACTTCTGGAACTCCACAAGATACGGACGGAATGTGGTATGAAAATTTCTTAATGGCTAAAAAGCTATATGTCGATGTTTTGGAGATATTAATATCAATAGCTGACGTACATTTTACATTTAATCCAAGTAACCACGATTATATTAGTGGCTTTATGTTGTCACAAACTATTGAGAGCCATTTTCGACATTGCAAGAATATAACTTTTGATACTGGAATTTCACATAGGAAGTATTTTACTTATTACAACAACTTAATTGGTACTACTCACGGAGACGGAGCAAAGATTGTAGATCTTCCAAATTTAATGGCTCACGAAAGCAACGATTGGAGCAACTGCAAAAAGCGTTATTTTTATACGCATCACGTCCACCACAAAACAAGTAAGGATTTTATAGGTTGCACAGTAGAAAGTTTAAGAAGTCCGAGTACGGCTGACAGTTGGCATCACAGAAACGGATATACTGGAGCAGTTGAGGGCGTTGAGGCATTTATACATCATAAGCAATATGGTCAAATTGCGAGATTGACTCACATTTTCGAGTAGTTTTTTTATTTTTCTTCAAAAAAGTTATCAATATGTTTGGTGGATAACTATATTCTTTCTATATTGCGGTATAATTAGAAACAAAACAAACAAAAACAAAACGTAAAACACTAAAAATCAACAAGTTATGAGAAATTCAATCAAAGACACAATCAAAGTAATAGAAGAATTAGATGTACAAATTAAGCAGAATCTTGAAAACGATGCTGAGATAGTAGAATTATTAAAAGCAAAAGGAGAGGCTCTAAAATTAGTTAGTACACTAAATAAACTTTGGAAATAATAACCTTAAAAACAAAACAAAATGAAATACACAAAAGATATCAACTTAACAAATTTCGAATTTTGGTCTGGTGCTGAAGATCATAAATTTACAAATGACGAATTAGAAATGCTGGAGTATACATTTGAAGATCTCTACTATAATACGCCACCTACTGAAACAGAAATAAACGATATGTTTTGGTTTGAGGAACAATTTTTATGCGACTCAATAGGTTTGAAATTTGACGAATACGAAAACAGATAATTAACAATAAAAAAAACAAAACAAAATGATTAAACCAATTAAATTAACAAAAGAGCAGTACATTGAAACTATATTTCAACGCAAAGGAGAGATATTATCAATAGAAGAAAGAAACGATTACTGGACAGTAAATGTAAAACTAAAAAGTACTCTTGTTATTTGTGGAACTTACAACGCATTTACTTTAGTATTTGCAGAGCCAAGTAACGGAAAAGCAAGTTATGTAGCAAGTAATGAAAAAGTCCAAATGTATATGGACGCTGGAATAATTTATTAATCTTAAAAACAAAACAAATGGTAAAAACAAATTTTAGCAATCAGACAACTGACGCAGTATTGACAGAACACCAATACAGAGTCGAGGCATTACAAAACCGAATTAAAGAATTAGAGGCAAAACTTGAAATTAACAATTTAAACTAAACAAAATGAACAGAGAAAAAGTAGCAGAAATGTATAAGCGTTATAATTTAACGAAAGAAGATGTATTCCAGCACAAACATTATTTAATAATTACTAGAAGTGGAATATCTAAAATAAGTGCGTTAGAGGACATTAAAATAAAATATGAAGCCATAACGTCAACGGCAGAGTTTTGCGTTGTTAAAGCGACTGCAATTAAAGGAGACGAGCAAATAGAAACGTTTGGCTCGGCAAAGTATGGAAAAAAGAGTTGGAATGCTGAAACCAAAAAATATACTGAAACTGGGAATACTTCGAGTTGGTATATATGTGAAATGGCAGAAAAGAGAGCGTTTGCAAGAGCCGTTTTGCAGATATGTAATTTATACGAATTGGGAATATTTGGAGAAGACGAGTCAGAAGAATTTCAAAAAACAAACAAATGAAAACAGAACTAACAGAAATACAAGACCAATTAAGAGTTTATTTATACTCTAATAATCAAGAGGAGATTGATAACGCAGAAGTTTATTTGCGAGGCGTACATAAAAGATACGGAACAGTCGATATTAAACAAATCAAAAATATTATAAAATGAAAAGCCTTGAGGAGATTTTAGAAAATATTACAAGAGTTGTTTCAACTTATGAAAGTGGACAATATAAAGATTTAAACGAAATGCAAAGAATATTAAGTACAAATATGTTTTTTCTGGCACAAAAGCAAGTTGAATACCACCAGAAATTTAATGCAGAATATCACTTGCATAAATCGACTGTTAACGCTCAAAAGCAAAAATACGCAGAGCAAGTTGTTCCAGAGCTTTATATGTGCCGAAAGATAATGGACGCATCAAAAAACGTTGCAATATCAATGCACCTTGAATTAAAAATGAATTAATGAAAAAACTAAAAGGAGTTGACGGAAAACTTGACATCGCTTGGAGTAAATTGGTCAAATTACGTGCTGGAAACAAATGCGAATATTGTGGCAAAACAAGTTATCTTAATTCACATCATATTTACTCTAGAAGTAAAAGGAGCGTCCGTTGGGACGTAAAAAACGGAATTTGCTTATGCGTTGGACATCATACTTTTAGCAGTACATTTTCGGCACACAAAACGCCATTGGAGTTTGTTAAATGGCTCGAAAAATACAAAGGAACTGATTATATAGATAATCTTACTTTAAAAGCAAATAGTATAAGTAAATTGCATAAATTTGAAAAAGAGGAATTACTAAAACATTTAAACAATCAAATAATTAAATATGAACAAGACATTAATAAATCTTAAAAACCATTTAGACCAAGAGGCTGGAGTTGATATTTCAACGAGGAGCAGACATAGACCAATAGTTTTATTTAGAGTATTATTTTATAAATTGGCTTTAGATCTAACAAGCGAAAGCACAATAAAAATTGCTAAAGTTGTTGACCGAGACCATTCAACTATTATACATTCAAGAAATAATACTTTTGAATATATGATGAGTTTGGAGAGATACAGAAATTTATATAAAAAATATATGGCTCTATACAATACGGAAGTTATAGACTTTACAGACGAGGAGAGCATTGAAATTCAAAGATTGACAAACCAATTAAATAAGCAATTAGATAATGTCGCTAAACTTGAAAGAATTGTTGATACTATGGCTGGAGGCTTAACTAAAAACGAGAAAGAATATAGAACATTAACCAAAGAGCAACAAATGGACTATGACGAAAGAGCTGGATTGTTTTTAAAAAGCCTTAAATGGAAAAAACAAAATCAAAAGGGAGAAGTTATTAATTGTGGCAATAATGTTACAGACGCAAGAGGTGTATTATGATAACAGTTAACAGTATCAGTGGAGGAAAAACCTCTGCGTATTTAATGAAACACTATCCAGCTAACATAAATATATTTTCTTTGGTTAGGGTTGAAGACAAGGACAACCTTTGGTTAAAAGGTAAAGACGAAAAAACAAGACAATTAGTGTCTGATAAAATAGGCAAAGAATTTATTGGAACTGTTGAAATGGACGAGATAATTTATACAATTTTAGATTTAGAACAACATACTGGACAAAGCGTTAATTGGGTTGCTGGAGAAACATTTGAAAAAGTTATAAAAAATCATAGAAATTACCTACCAAACAAAATGGCAAGGTTTTGCACGACTGATATGAAAATTATACCAATATTTAATTTCTTAAAAAAAAATACAGAATTGCCAGTAAAAATGAGAATAGGTTTAAGACCAACGGAAAAAAACAGAATGGCTAATATATTAGAACGTTCTGATAAAAATGGTTTAGAACACTTTAAAACAATAATAGGCAAATCTAAAAATGGCAAAAGGAATAAGTGGGGAGAAATACCTTATAGATATGTTGAATTTCCCTTAATAGAAGATAACATAAAAAAAGATACAATCTATAATTATTGGGATAAACAAAATGTTAGGTTTGCTTATAGAAATAATTGTGTCGGTTGTGTTAATAGAAACCCATTATTTTTGTCACATATAGCACAAAAAGATAAAGAAAGTTTTAATTGGTTTATTAAGCAAGAGAAAAAGACTGGAAAAAGATTTAATTCAGAAGTTAGCTATAAAGACATTTTAAAATTTGGAGTACAAAACCAATTATTTAATGATAATGATTTTAACGAATGCGATAGTGGTTATTGTGGAATATAAATTATGAATTGGGAATTAACAATACAATTTCATTATCCTCACGATAGATTTTTGGTAGGTTGGGAAGTTATCCAGCCCACTGAAGAATTTAATTACAGAACAATATCTATATATTTATTTATTGTAACTTTGACGCTCGATTTTTAAACAAAACAAATGAATGTACTTGAACTTTTTGCTGGTAGCAGAAGTATTGGAAATGAATGCGATAAATTAAATTATAATGTTTTTTCTTCTGATATTAATGCATTTGATAAAATTGACTATGTTACTGATATTAATAGCTTTGACGTTTTAAAAGTGCCTTTTACTCCAGATATAATTTGGGCTTCTCCTCCTTGTACTTATTTTTCGGTTGCAAGTATTGGTAAACATTGGTATAAAAACCATACTCCAAAATCAGATAACGCATTGAAAGGAGTTAAATATGTAAACTCAACTTTAAAAATTATAAATTATTTTTTAAACATAAATTCAAATTTATTTTTTTATATTGAAAATCCAAGAGGTAAATTGAGAAAATTAGATGTTGTAAAAGGTATTCCAAGAACTACTGTTTGGTATTGTAAATACGGAGATACAAGAGCAAAACCAACTGACATTTGGAGTAATAATATTTATAATCCTTTGTTTAATCCTAAAGGCTGGAAACCAAGATCTAAATGTTTTAATGGCAATATTAAATGTCATCACGAAGACGCACCAAGAGGAGCAAGAACTGGGACACAAGGTTTAAAAGATAATTACAATAGGTCAAAAATACCTTATTTACTTTGCAAAGAAATTTTAACAAACAAAACAAATGAATGAAACACCAAACTATTATGCTATTTTACCAGCAAAGGTAAGATATGACAACCGACTGAAACCTAACGAGAAACTTTTATACGCTGAAATAACGGCATTGACTAATAAAACTGGAAAATGTTTTGCCTCCAATAGCTATTTTGCAAAGCTATATGACGTAACAACTCAAAGCATAAGCAACTGGATAAGTAATTTAGTTAAATATGGCTATGTAAACAGAGAAATTATTTATAAAGAGGGTAGTAAAGAAATCCTTAATAGGTATATAACTATTATTATAGAGGGTATAAAAGAAAACTTTAAAGATAATAGTATAAATAATAATAATATATATATATCTCCAGAGCCAGAATTTGAAAAAATAGATGTTCAAAAAATAAAATATGGCAAAGAGGGATATAGTGAAAAAGAGTTTTTAAAACACTGGAAAGAGTTAAGTCCAAAATCATATATTTTAAAATTAGCAGAGCATCAACACAAGGCATTTAAAAAACTTTGTATATCTTACGGCAAACAAAACATTATACAAGCCTTAAAAGGCTTTTATATGCAAAAAAACAAATTACCAATAACACTAGAAACACCAGATCATTTTTTAAAGGAAGAAAGTTTCCAAAAATATTATTCAGCATACAAATCAAAAACCCAATTATATGACAAAACAAATAATCGATAATTACGAAATAGATTATCAGAAGAAAACACCAGCTTTAGATTTTGAAAACACTATTGTAAATCTAAACGAGAAAATTAAAAAGCCACCAATTATTTTAAGTTGTGGACGCAACAATTATAACAACAATCCAATAAAAGTTATGAGCGAGGGCAATTTATCAATGATAATGGGAGAAGAAAAAAGTCGAAAATCATTTTTAAAGAGTTTAATTGAGGCATCAATCGTTGGAGGTAGGTCAAATAATTATACTAATGACTTATTAGTTGGACATTTAAACCCAAATAAATATATATTTTCAATAGATACGGAGCAAAGTGCTTACGATGTTTGGTTAAATGGTAAAAGAGTCCCAGAAATGGCTGGAGGATTTCCAACTGTATATAAAATGTTTAAGTGGAGAGAAAAAAGTATTGACGAAAGACTTGAATTGCTACATTATTTATTTATGGAGAGCGAATACAAAGACGATTTAGGTTTTGTTATGCTGGACGGATTTGTTGATTTTATAAAAGACTTTAACAGTCAGCACGAATGCTCTGAATTTATTGGTTTACTTATGAAATATAGTAGTTTAACTAAATGTCATATTTCTGGAGTTGTCCACGTAAATCCAAATAGCCAAAAGTCAAGAGGTCATTTGGGAACTATGCTCCAGCAAAAATGTGAAAATGTGATTTTAGTTAAAGATGAGGGAGAATTTTCAAGCGTAAAATGTAGGAGGTCAAGAGGCGATATGAAATTTGAAGATTTTACAATAAGAATTAATAATGATTGGCTACCATATATAAGCGAAGACAAAATTGAAGATAATTTAAAAACAATGTTTACATAATGACAAGACAAGACATAAACCAATTAATGAATGCCAGAAACGTTGGCAGAAAAATGAATGTTCAAGACGAGATAGCTTTAAAAAATATTATAAAATATTACAATAAAATACAAGATCCAATCATTGATAAAAACTTACTATTTGCAAAATTGTTTATAGGCTATTTTAAGAGCGAAATAATAAGAACAGAGGGAAACTATAAATTATCTATTGATAACATACTACGCAATCTTAAAATAAGTCTGGAGGAGAGTTATTATCTATTTGCTACCGAATTAAAACAGATTGAAATACATAATTTACAACCAGAGATTAAAGAGTACGAGGAAATAATGGAAAAATTCAAAGATGAGAAGATAATTAATAGACTTAAAAACTTGATACAAGAAATAATTACTGATTATTAAATAAAAAAAGTTATCAATACTTTTGGTTTATAACTATTTAAGTTATAAATTGCGGTATGCTTAACAAAGAAAAGCACAAAACAAAACTTAAAACACTAAAAATCAACAAATTATGAAAACTACACACATCGGACTTGTAAAAATCGAAGACAACAAAATTACAAGAATTAAATATATGGAGTCTAAATTTGAGAGAGAATTAGGAGACACTATGCGAATAGAGGGCGTACCGATGCGAGTTGCAGTTATTGGCGACTCCAGAAATGCAGTAATTGATACGCTGAATGGCTTTATAAAAAAACAAAATTCAATAATTAGACGCCAGAATAAAATTGCTAATGCACAGTCAAATGCAAGAGTAAATGCTATTTTTAATAAAATAGTTTCGGACGCATTATCATTCTAAAATTAACTATAAAAAAACAAAACAAAATGAGAAAATTACCAAAGTACAAGCAAAATTTAACAATTCAAGGAAACAACGTTTGGTCTTACACAACTATTGTGGCTAAAATAGACGGAAACGATTTGCACCAGTTAGGCTGGTGGAGTGTTACAACTCAAAAGCATATTAACTATGTAGCGAGTTATTTAGGACTTAATTTAATTAAAGATAACGAGTAATGAGAAAATCAAAAAAAGAAAGTATCGGAGCAAAAGTTGGAAGATTTTCCAAGAAATTAACAAAGTGGTTTTTAATCTTTGCATTATGCTACTTTGCATTCAGAGTATTTGCATCAATTTTATTTAACCTATAATTATGAGCTGGGACGATTTTTTAAATCCACACGAACAATCAGAGTATGAATGTTCAGAATGTGGAGTAGCAATGGAAAAAGATAAGGGCGTATGCTCTGGAACTTGTTTTGAAGCCTCTTTATTATGAAAGAAGAAGATATTATAAATAAAAATATGCAATGGAGAATATGCGACTGCTGGTTAAATGTTGGCAGTTGCTTATGCGAAACAGAAACCAATAAAACAGAATAAAATGGAAAAATTAATTAAATGTATTGAAACAAGAGAAGATTATTTTATGCTAATTATTAAAGAAATAAATCTTGGAGAATTTGAGAAAAGCGAGTTAAGAGAAATCATAGAAAAAATTGACAATGAAATTTAAGAACTTAAAAGTATCATTCACAATAAATATTTCAGAGCAAGATTTTATCCAAGCCGAGAAATTTTTATATGACAATTTTGACGTTAGAGATTTTAGAATTTTACCGAATACTGAAAACCTATATGAAACAGACAAAGCTTTTCAAAAACTTATTAGCGAGAAACGAAAAGCCTCTAGAGTAATAGATGAGTATATAAATAAACATCACGATAAATTATGACTCTAAAAGACAAAATAAAACAAAAAGAACAAGAGGTTGCCGATTGGCTTAATAATCGATTTAAACTAAACGTTAAATTAGTTAAAGACGAATTTAGTACGTACGATCTTGAGGACGAAAAACATATTATTGAAATAAAGCATCGTTTCGGAAAAGTTTATGCCACCAAATTAATTGAAAGTATGAAGTTGTCAGTAAACTATCAAAAGTCACAATTAAAAAATAAAAAATTTATTTATATTGTAATGGACGAAAACGGATTGACTGCATTTAATATAACAGAAAAAATAAAAGAAATAATAAGGTTGCCAGAGTATAATAAATTAATGGAGCATAATCATTATTACACTAAAAGAAAAATATTTAAACTGCATCGAAACTTACCAAAAGGTTTAGCGTCTTTGCTGGAAGTAAAAATTTAATTTAAAAACAAAACAAATGGAAAGAAGTACGACACTAATGAAAATTGCATTTAGAATTTATGACAAATGCGTAACTGAATTAACAGACGAAGAAAAAACTCACGTAAACGATATATATGAGGATTTTTATTAAAAAATAAATTATGAAAAAATACTTTAAAGAAAGTGAATTTGACAGTCCAGATTTAAAAGGCTCTGGAAGTAAAATGAAACCAGAGTTATTAGCTAAATTAAATATGGCACGTCACAACGCTGGTATTCCATTTAAAATAAATAGTGGATATAGAACACCTAAACATAATAAAAAGGTCGGAGGAGCGTCCCAATCAAGTCATTTGAAAGGTTTAGCAGTTGACATAGCTTGTAATTATAGCACAGACAGATTTATAATAGTTAATGCTTTATTAGATGCTGGAATAAATAGAATTGGAATAGCAAAGACTTTCATACATTGTGACGTTGACTGCGACAAACACGAAAACGTTATTTGGGTTTATTAATATGTTTATAAAAATTAGTAAAATATAATGACATTAAACATAGCAAATTTTATATTTGAAGTATAAATCTTCACGATAGTAGATTTGTTTTGTTTTGTTTTAAGACGCTTAAACCTCTAAAGTTTAGGCGTTTTTGTTTTGTTAATAACTTTTACCTAAATTTGAACAAGTCAGATAAAATGCTCAAGGAGTTAGCAAAAAACGATAGCAAGTGGAGAGAAATGGCTTATTACATTTGTAATAGGGACAAACAACTAGCTGACGATATTACTCAAGAAATGTATTTTCTGGTAATGGACAAACAAAACGTAACTGCTGGATATATATTTACAACTCTTAAAAACCTTTTTAGATCCAAAATGAATAAGGCAAAAAAAGAGCCAGTGAGTTTAGAGAGTTTTTATTATATAGAAGACAGTACGAAAAAATTTGAGCCAACAGACGCAGAGCAAAAAATATTAGACAAGGCACAAAATATTAAATGGCATAGGCTGGAATTTATTAAAGAAAGTTACGACCGAAGTAATAGAGAAATTGCAGAGACATACGACATAAATTATGGCTTTGTATTCAGAGAAACTAAACTAGGCATTCAAGAAATATTAGACGAAGATTATTATAAATATCAAAACAGTAAATTAAAATGGCAAAAAAACAAGTAAGGAAGAAAAAAGCAACAAAGGTAAAAGTGACTCCAGCTGGATTGGGAGACGTTGTAGAAAATGTATTGGAGAGCAAACCAATCAAACCATTGACTAAAGTTATTAAAAAAGCTATATTTAAAGACAATGACGATTGTGGTTGTGAGGAGCGTAAACAAAAATTAAATAAATTGTTTCCAATAAGACGCAAACCAGTTAGATGTTTTACAGAGGATTTATATAAAAGATATTCAAGTTATATTAAGAATAGAACTCTAAAGCTCTGGAATGACAAAGAGATTGATTTACTGATTGAGACTTATGCTTATATATTTGCTACTCAATACAGAAAAATTGATTTATGTAAAAATTGTCAAGGAAGTGGAAAACTTCTTTTAAAAATGAGTAACGAATTAGACAAAGTACATTCTAGTTATGAAAGCTAAAAATTATACAACTAAACAAAGGTTATCTGTATTGGAGACAGTAGTCTCAAAACTATATGTTAAGATTACAGAAATGGACGAAGAATTAAAACAATGCAAAAATGAAAAAACAGACAAAGGTTAAAATTAATGAAATTAAAAGCAATGAGTTAAATCCTCGTTGGATAAAAGACTCTAAATTTGAAAAACTTGTTAAATCAATTAAGGAGTTTCCAGAAATGTTAGAGTTAAGACCAATAGTTGTAGATGAAAATATGACGATACTTGGTGGTAATATGCGATACAAGGCTTGTGTTGAGGCTGGACTTAAAGAAATACCAATAATTATAGCAAATAAATTAAGCGAAACTCAAAAGAAAGAGTTTATAATAAAAGACAATATTGGTTTTGGAGAATGGGATTGGGATATACTTTCAAATGAATGGAATGTTGATGAATTAAATAATTGGAGCTTAGATGTTCCAAAATGGGAAGATGTCTCGTTTAATACTGAAATAGAAGATACTGGAGAATATGATTACCCAGAAGATAAAATTATACAGTCCCACGTTAAAATGGTACAATTATTTTTAAATACAGAAACAGAGCCGAATTTTAGAAAGTGGGAAGAACATTTAAGAAAGATTGTAGGAACTTATAATTTAACAGACACTATATATAAAAGTATAGAAAAATTATATAATGAAACCCAAGATTAAAGAACATTATATATCTCCTAAATTAACAGAGGAACAAGCCAAAAAACTTGCTGGAACTTTATTAGAGGAAAAAGATTTTAATTTATTAGTTACTTACGATGCTGATATTTATTGTGACGAAACAAAAAAATGTATTGCTAAATTTCGCAAAAAAGTTATACCAGCAAAAATTGTTAAAAACGCATACGAAAATTTAAAAGGTGCGTCTGGAATTTCTTTAAACAGAAATCTTGGCTCTGGGAAAAAAATAAAACCTTACATTAAAGCAAACGGAAGACTAAGTAATACAACATACTCAAATCCAGTAAATAGTGGTATAATAGGATATTTTGACAGAAACCCAAGATTTCCGTATTGTAGACAAACTGCATTTAATGAAAAACAATTTGCCAAGTTTAAAAAAGCCTATCCAATAATTAATTTTGTTGACAAGGCTTATGCAAAGCTAATGCCAGAACATTATAAATTACAAAGAGAGGTGGCTGACAAAACCTCTAAAGATTTTGTTATTACAAATACTGCGTTTACAACTGTTACAGTTAATAGTAATTGGCAAACGGCAGTACATACTGACGCTGGAGATTTTGAAAATGGTTTTGGTAATTTAGTTGCTTTAAGAAATGGGAGATATACTGGAGGTTATTTTGTTGTTCCAAAGTGGGGAGTTGCTTTTGATTTACAACAATGCGATTTGCTTTTGGTAGACGTTCATCAATGGCACGGAAACACACCTATAAATTTAATTGACGAAGATGCTAAAAGAATAAGCCTTGTAATGTATTATCGTAAAAATATGATAAGTTGCGGAACTGCAAGAGAAGAAATCGAAATTGCGAAAAATAGAAAAATAGGAACAAAGCTTAACTAATATGAATTTAAGTTTTAGAGAATTTTCAAAACAAATTATTGAGTCTGGAGACATAGACCCAGATTACATATTAATTAGAGAAAAATGTGAGGAGTTAGGTTGGAATAAAAAACAGATGTTTAATTGGTTTTTACACAAACTGGTTATATATGATAGTTACTCTGAATTACAAGTTATAACAAAACAGAAAAAAATTGAGAATGTTAAGTACGGAACAGAAAGAAGAAAGTCAAAACGTTTTGCTACTGAATATTTAAACAATATAAAAAAAGCATTTGCGTTTACTGATATTGATAAGTTTTTTAGCAGAGAGGGAAAAGTTGTGTTTAATCAAATAAAAACAATTAAAGGGTTTGGATCTTGGGCGAGTTGGAAGTTTATGGATTTAATTAGTTGTTGTTATGGAATAGATGTTGATTTTGATAGTATTGATTTTAGACAAGCATATACTTTTCCGTTAAAAGGTTTGCTAATGATAAACGACTATCCAGAAGATGTAAAAATCCTAAACGATACAAAGTTATATAATAAATTAATTTATAACGCTTATGATATGCTCAACGGATTGGAAAATTTAAAATCTCCACATAATAATAATAAAGGTTTAAGAATAAACGAAGTTGAAACTCTATTATGTAAATATCATTCTTATAAACATAATAAATATAAAGTTGGACAAGATATAATTCATTTATCTAAAAGAGGTAAAGAATGTATAATATAGTTGGAGCTGGATTGTGTGGAAGTATGTTAGCCAAAGAGTTTGATAACATCGGAATTGAATATAGAATATTTGATGCAAAATTACCTTTCTCTGCATCAATTATATCAGAAAATTTGTTTAGTGATACTTGGCTAAAAGATGTTTCATATATAAAGCAATCGTTAGACTTTATTCATAATAATTATCAAGTAGAAAAAAGAACATTTATAGGATCTAAAATAACAAAAGAATTATATCATTTACCTATTCCAAATGTTTTAAGGTTTGATTACATAAACGAGAAAGTTATTGAGGCTACAAAAGAGGGAGTTTTAACAACGAATGGTTTTTATAAAGGAGTTAATATAATATGTGCTGGTTTTCTTGCTAAAAAGCTATTTAAACTCCCTTATTTAGACGCATTAACTGGACACGGATTTTTTATTAAACATAAAAAGATTGATGATTATATAAATACTTATAGACCATATACTCACGAAAAAATAATGAATTGGCACGATAAAACAATTTGGTATGGAGACAGTACGGCAATAAGACACAATAATTATATGAAAAAACGTAAAGAATACGTACAAGCCAGTTTGAAAAGATTAAAAGGACACGGACTTGAATATAATAAAATAGTATTCGGAGCAAGACCAATGAACACTAAAGATAAAAAAAATGGTCTATTAGTTAAAATTAATGAAAACAACATTATAATTAATGGAGGTTGGAAAGACGGACTTGTTATTTATCCATATCTTATAAAAAAATTACATAAATGGCTAAAATAATTGCACTTGGAGGAGTACCAGCAACTGGAAAAACTACTATGATGCGAGAAATCATAAAAAACTATTTACCTTTAAAAACTTTTAAGTATAAATTGGTCAGAGGTCTATATAACAATAAATCTAATATTTATATTATAGGAATATACGACAACTCTTTATTTAGTGGAACAGATAAATTAAGTATGGCAGTACAACCAGACTTTTTAGAACTCGTAAATAAGATTTCAGATGCTACATTTATATTTGAGGGAGATAGATTATTTAATAGTAGTTTATTTAGTAAAGTTGATTGCGATATATTTGTTTTAAAAGTAGATGAAGATATTATTGAAAAAAGGCATATTGATAGGAAAGATAACCAGACAGAAAAATTTAAAAAATCTAAACAAACAAAGATCCAAAACATAATTGAAAAACATAAGCCTATAATCTTAAATAATAACAATAAAAAAGAAAGTCAAAAGAATTTAGAATTAATATTAAACACCATAAAAAATGAACAAAACTGAACAACATAAAAAAGCAGTTATTGATGCGTTGGAAAAATCATTAGGAGTTGTAACAACGGCTTGTAAAAATGCTGGAGTAGGCAGAACTCAATTTTATACTTGGTTGAAAGAAGACGAGGAGTTTTCAAAGCAAGTTAAAGAGATTGGAAATGTAGCTTTAGACTTTGCAGAGAGCCAATTACATAAACAGATAAAAGACGGCAGTACAAGTGCAACAATATTCTATTTAAAAACCAAAGGAAAGAAACGAGGCTATATTGAGAAAATAGAAGTTGACCAAGAAACAAAAATGGAAGTTAGTGGGTTTAATATAAAAGACTTAATCAAGTTTGATACAACTGAATGATAAATTTAAACCTTTATTTAAAAACGATACAAGGTTTTTTATAGTTACTGGAGGGCGAGGAGCAACAAAATCATTTTCGGTCAACACTTTTATTGCTTTATTAAGCCTTGAGAAAAGCCATAAGGTGCTATTTACGAGACAAACACTATCTTCAGCACACGTCAGCATTATTCCAGAATTTAAAGAGAAAATAGAGCTATTAAATTTGCAATCTGTTTTTGATATTAACAGAACAACAATACAAAACAAAGCGTCTGGAAGTGAAATTATATTTAAAGGCTTAAAGACATCTTCTGGAGATCAAACGGCATCGCTTAAATCTTTGCAAGGAATAACAACTTGGATATTAGACGAGGCAGAAGAAATGATTGACGAAAAACTATTTGATAAAATAAACTTATCATTAAGAACAAAGGGAACACAAAACAGAGTTATTTTAATACTCAATCCAGCTACAAAAGAACATTGGATATATAAACGATTTTTTGAAGATGCTGGAGTCCAAGCTGGTTGGAATGGTCAAAAAAATAATGTCACTTATATTCACACTACTTATTTAGATAATATAAAACATTTAGACCAATCTTTTTTAGATGAGGTTGAAAGAATGAAAACAAAAAACCCTAGCAAATATGAGCATATAATAAACGGCTCTTGGTTAGAAAAAGCAGAGGGCGTTGTTTTCACGAATTGGGAATATGGAGAGTTTAATCCTAAAGGAATACAAACTATATTTGGTCAAGATTACGGCTTTAGTATAGATCCAACTACGCTTATTGAAGTGGCTATTGATAAAAGAGATAAAATAATTTGGGTAAAAGAGCATTTATATAAAGCAAAACTAACTACAAGCCAGATAGCAGAAATAAATAAATCTTGTGCTGGTAATAGTTTAATCATTGGAGATAGTGCCGAGCCAAGACTTATTCAAGAGTTAAATAATCAAGGCAATAATGTAATGGGAGCAATGAAAGGTCAAGGCTCAATATCGTTAGGAATTAGTTTGCTATTGGATTATAAATTAATCGTTGAGGTTAACAGTACAAATATTGCAAAAGAGTTAAACAACTTTACTTATGCAGACAAAAAAAGTAAATTATTTGTAGATGATTTTAACCATACAATCGATCCGTTGCGATACGTTGCCTCTTATGTTTTAGGTAATCAATTCGGAATAGAAATAAGATAAATAACAAAAACTTTAAAATTTTATTATTAGTATATGAAAGTCAAAGTAAAATTACCAGAAAACAATAGCGATATTACATTATTGCAGTTTCAGAAGTACGAAAAGTTGACAAGGAAAAAAGGTTTAACTAGCCGAGAGTTTACGGCAAGAGTAGTTAGTATATTTAGCAATTTAGATTATCATAGTTTAGACGGAGTTAAGCTGACAGATTACGAGGATATTGTTTCTCAAATAACGACTGCATTAAATACGGAGGTTAAATTTAAAAACAGATTTTATCTTGACGGAGTGGAATATGGTTTTATTCCAAACCTTAACGATATTACAACGGCTGAATATGTGGATTTGGTTGAATACGGAACAGAGCCAGAAACACTAAATAAAGTAATGGCGATATTATTTAGACGAATAACGAATGAAGATGCTTTTGGTAATTATAGAATTGAAAAATATTCTGGTACTGCATTGAGTGGCGAGGTTATGAAACAAGCTACAATGAATATCGTAAATGGTGCGTTGGTTTTTTTTTCGAGTTTATCGAAAGAATTAAGAATAGCTATCCAGAAATATACGAGCGAGGTAATAGCGAGGGAAATAAAACATCAAGATACTTTGAAAAATGGGGTTGGTATGCAACAATAAGTTTATTGGCAGATGACAACATACTAAATATGAAAAAAGTGTTTAAAATACCAGTACACGAATTGCATATATTTTTGGCACATAAATTTGATAAAATGACGCAAGAGGAAAAATTAAGACGAGGCAGTAACGCAATAGAATTATAAATGAATCAGTATACCGAATTATTAAGATATTTAAGACAAAGACTTGAGGAGAGCGAGTTTATTAACACCATAACAACTGGTCAAGATATTGATATTAACAGAGCAAATATTTTTCCTTTGGCTAATATCGAAATAAACAATGCAGTTTTTACCAGCAACGCAACTATTCAGTTTTCAGTCCAGATACAATGTTTAGATCTTAGAGACATAAACAAGGAGATAGTAAACGATAAGTTTTATGAGAATGATAATGCAGTTGACAATTGGAACAATACACTTTCAGCTTTAAATGGCGTTTGGGTCAAAGCACACAGAGGATTTGTAAATATGGATATTACGGCTAGTGACAGTCCAAGTATTACAAAAATAGAATTGGCTAATGAAAATTTATTGGACGGCTGGGAGTTAGATTTTAATGTTGAATTACCTACAAATCAAATAAGTATTTGCGAGGATTATTTAGCTCAAGAAACAAGAGAATTAATATTACAAGAAAATAATGCAAAAATAGAAATCTAATGGCAAATTTAAAAATATCAGAATTACCACAAGCGTCCACTTTACAAGGCACAGAAGAATTGGCAGTAGTGCAAGGAGGCACAACTAAAAAAAGTACGTTAAATGACGTAAGAACTTACGCATCAAGAAAATATATAACACCTACTAGCATAACAGTTGCTAAAGATGAAGTAGTAAACCTCAACGATGCTACTTACCAGTTTGCAGATATGATACGTTTAAGTTGGAATGGCTCAAATGGAACTATGACTTTAAACCTACCAGATGCAACGGACAGTATAAACGTAAATAGAGTAATAAGATTTATTTCAAATGGTGGATTTGAAACCTCAACAAGAGTAAATCTAACACCGATTTTAGGACAGACTTTAGACGGAGATACTGACGCTTATGTTATAAATAAAGAATTTGAGGGAATACAAGTTTGGAGTGACGGAATAGAATGGTTTATCATACAGAAAAAGGCATCTTAAATGGCGTTAATTGACTATATAAATACTTTTGGTACTAATGTAGTGGAAAAGGCAAAATCTAACCTTACAAAAGAGGATAAGGGAGGAGGTCCTTTAGAAGAAAGTTTAAGCTATAAAGTCAATGTAAGTAAAAACAGTTTTCAACTTGATATATATGCAGAGAATTATTGGAAATATGTTGATTATGGAGTTAAAGGAGTTGGAGGCACAAAAGCAAATGGCGATAATTGGAAAGTTAAAAGAGTAACAAATAATAAGTTTAAGTATAAAGATAAAATGCCACCAACAAAAGTATTTAATGGCTGGTCTATAAAAAAGGGAATAGCACCAAGAAATAAAAAAGGGCAATTTACAACACGAAAGGGATTAATGTTTGCATTGGCAAAATCAGTCTATCATACTGGAATAAAAACTACCGATTTTTTAACAAAGCCTTTTGACGATGAGTTTAAAAATTTTCCAGATGAAGTGGTTGAAATTTATGGTTTAACAGTAGAGAATTTATTAAAAACAACAATAAAATGATTAAGAGTTTAAGTCCGTATTATGTAACGACTCCTTGGACAAATCCAGTAGATAGTATTGTATGTTCTAGTTATACAATGCTAATATATATTTGGAATGGAGATAAAAATACTCCACCAACTGCAACTTATCAGTTTACAAAAAAAAATGTAGCTGGAGAAACTGGAAATGACAAAGTTGATATTGCAAGATTAGTTTCAGATTATATTGATTTCACGCCAAAGGATATAACCACAACATCAATAGTTGACGGAGACAATCAAAGGTGGGTAAAACATAGCGTTTATTATAATGGAGTTGTAACACCTCAACAAGAGGCGACAGATATAATGAGTCTTGCTTATAGCTGGGGAGACGAGGGCGAAAATGTTACTACTATTGAAAATGATATTTTGATTAGACCATTGGAATATTTAACGAGCAGACAAAGTATGTTTATTGTGCCTTTATTATCTCCAAATAAAACGGAAGTCGTTACCTTATTAAGTGAGCCAAATAACGAAATAAACACCAGCTTTAACATTGGTCCGACAAATCAAAGTAGCGAAGTAGTACAATATTTATTTGTAAGAGTTGCAGACGCTCCAACAGACGAATATATTGACATTACTTTTAACGGATCAACTATTAGTTTATATCCAGTTGAGGATTGCAAATATGAGCCGTTAGATATATACTTTCAAAATAAAGAGGGAGCAGAACAGATATACACTTTTTTTAAAGAGAGAACAGAAAGCTTTACAACAACAGACGAAGAATATCAAAGCAGTCAAGGTCAAGCGATAAACGGCAAACATCAATTTGTTAGATACAATGTAAACGGCAGAGAAAGTCTTGACGTTAATACTGGTTTTATAGATGAGGAAATGAATATTGTTTTGACTGAATTATTGCTATCGGAAAAAATATGGTATAAAGAAAACAATAATCTTTTGCCATTGAATATCGAAAGTAAAAATATGACTTATAAGACACGCCAAAAAGATAGGCAAATACAATACGATATTAAATTTAAAAAGAGTTATAATCTCGTAAACAATAGCTAAAATGAAGTCAGATATTTACATAGGTGGAACAAAGGTTGACCAATTTAAAGATGAGTCAGCAACAGTTGTTTCAAATGTTTTAGATATTTCAAACATAGAGAAGAATTTAGGCGACTATTCCAAGACTTTTACAGTACCAGCTAGTAAGAATAACAATTTATTATTTAAACATTGGTATAACGCTAATATCGACAATCAATTTGACGCCAGAGTAAAAGTTGACGGAAGAATTGATATTGACGGAATGCCATTTAGGATTGGTGCTTTTAGATTAGCCAAAGTAAATGTTAAAAATCAAAAAGTCAGTAGTTATACGTTAAACTTTTTTGGAAACTTTGTATCGTTAAAAGATATTTTAGGAGAAGACGAATTAAGTGATTTAGATTATTTAGACAATTTCTCGCATACTTTTAGTTATGACAAAGTTAGGCAAGGTTTACAAGCCTCTTTATTTGAGGGCGATGTTAAATATACTTTAGCGTCTGGCAAAAGATATTATTATAATTCAAATAATTCACTTGACGAAACGGAGCAAATTTCAAACATAGATTGGGACGGAATTTCTGGAGGCAATTCTAGTAACGGAGTTAATTACCAAGATCTAAGACCAAGTATAAAAATAAAAAGAATATTACAAGCAATAGAGTTAAAATATGGAGTTAATCAGCTTGTAAAATTAGATATTACAAATGCTCCAACTTCATCTATTGGAAGTTGTAAAATAACATTAAATGGACTTGTATATATAATTCCAGTAGACGGACAGTTTGCTTCAGCAGAAATAAGTGCTATTCAAATAAAAAGATATTTTGACGATACTAATAACACCGATTTTAGAGTTATCAGAAGTGAAGCAACTTTATTTTTTCTGGCTCTTAATCAAGGTTTGCAAAGTGACCCAATATTTGACAATTTTACTGCGACAAATATGACTGCAAATTTTACTGTTATAAGATACGGAGTAGAGAATGAAAGTGGTATAATATTTACAAGAGATTTCTTTAGTACAGAAGAATTTCAGAATTTATATTTATGGTGCGATGACGATGCAACAGAGGGAGTTGGTCAACTATTTAGAAAACTTGAATTTGATACCTCAACAAGTCCAAATATAAGCACAGTAACAAACGAGGGTACGTTTACTTTAAATGCTGGAGATGAGTTAAAATGTAATTTAATAGCTGAAAGAGTAATGCCAAGTCCATTGCCAACAAGTCCAGAAACAAATTACAGAAGTATAAACATTAAACTGATTATAAACGGAGTTGTTTATGCAGATGTAAACAGAACTTATGGCTGGAGAAACGTACAGTATGGAGGTTTTAGCGAGTTAAGAGCAGTTTTTAATTCAACTTTTGTTCCCGAAGTAGCTGGAACTTATACTGCATTTTTTGAAATAACTACAAACGCAACAGATATAGAACAAGTTGAATGGTTTGCTTTAATAAATGGCACGTCAACTGGAAGTGCAATAGGTAGTGGAGCAACAAATAACGCTTTTCCTAATTTTCAGTTTACTAATAATATGCCAGAGATAAAAATTATAGATTTTCTCAAAGGTCTATTTGATATGTTTAAATTAGTAGTAATTGCTCAAGACGACGGAATTTTATATGTAAACACTTTAAACAATTACTATCAAGAGGGCGTTAACTACGATTTAACAAACTATATTAATTTTGATACGTATGACGCCAACAGAGGAGAGTTATTAAAGGAAATCGAATTTAAGACAGTATCTCCGACAACTAATTTAGCTATTCAGTTTCAAGAAAATAATAATACACCATACGGAGAGGAGAAAGTTAATTTAAAAGACGCAAATGGCAAACCATTAGACGGAGGGACTTTAAAAATAGAGACACCATTTGAGCAACCAGTTTATGAAAGATTAATTGACCAGAATACTGGAGATTTAAAAGACATTCAAGTTGCTGGAATTTATGACAGAGATTTAAACCCAGTAAATCCAGCTCCAATAATTCATTATATAAATAATGTAACGATGCCACAATTTACGTCTATAAAAATGCGTGACGAGGACGATGTTGGTTTTGAAATAGCTGGAAATCTAAATAACATTTCAAGTGATTTTCCATTAAGTCAACCGAGTTATTCTGTTTTATTTGGTAGCGAGTTTTCAACTTGGGATAGTACGTTGGTAACAAATACGCTTTATCAAAATCATTGGTCAGATTATATAAGTAATATATTTAATATAAAAAGACGAATTTGGAATTATACGGCTAACGATTTGCCTTTAAATATTATTAATAATTTACAGTTAAATGACGTAATAAAAATTAGAGATAATCAATATAGAATAAATAAATTTAGTGTTGATTTACTAACTGGAAACACAAATTTTGAACTGATAAATGCTTTTGATACAATAGTAATACAGATGCCAACATTAGTCCAGCTTACAAGTGACCAGCAAACTTTAATATATGAAATTGCAAACTTACAATTATATACAATAGACAAAATCGACAATGGCTCTGGCACATCTTGGATAACAATTCCAACTGCTCATTTAGTTAAGTTTCCAAATCAATTACGATTAGTTATTTCTGAAAATACTTCTGGAGTTTCAAGGAGTATGTTTATAACAATAACAAATACAAACGGAGAAGAATTAAAAAGAACATTAATAACACAAGCTGGATAATATGATTGCAGAAATAATAAATACATTGAGACAAAACGATTTTTATGGTGCTGGAGAAAACACTGAAATCGCAAAAGGTAAAAATGAAATGATAACCTCGTTAAAAGGTTTAAATCGAAAAATCAAGAGAATATGGCAATCGAGAAAGTAATTGATATAAAAGTTGACGTTGCACAAGCTGAAAAAAACGTTGAGGAATTAAATAAGTCTTTTGAGTTACAAGAAAAATTAGTCAATGATCTTGAAAAGGAAATTTTTGAATATGAAAAGATTTTAAATAAAACAAGCAAGACCAATTTAGCTGGTAGAAAAAAAGTTAATGACGCAATAAAAGAGTCTAAATTTAGATTAAAAGAAGAAAAGCAAGGACTCAAAGACGTAACTAAAGACAGAAAAAAAGCTAATGAAGAATTAAAAGAGGCTACTAAAAACCAAAAAGACTATTCTGGCGTTGTTGGAAAACTTGACAGTCTAACTGGAGGTGCTATTTCTGGAATTAAAAATATGGCTAAAGCAGTTGGTGGAGCGACTAAAGGCTTTAATCTTTTAAAGGTTGCTATTATAGGAACTGGAATTGGTGCTTTGGTAATTGGAATAATGGCAGTTGTAAAGGCTTTTAAATCGAGTGAGGCTGGACAAAATAAGTTTAGAAAACTTATGGGTTTAATTGGCGTTGTCGTTGGAAACTTAACTGATATTCTTGCTAATTTAGGAGAGGGAATAATTGAAGTTTTTACAAACCCAGTAGAAAGTATAAAAAAATTAAAAGATGCCATAGTTGAAAACATTACCAATAGAATAACCAGTTTAATTGATACGTTTGGTTTTCTAGGAAGTGCAATAAAAAAAGTATTTCAAAGAGATTTTTCTGGTGCAATGGAAGATGCCAAGAAAGCTGGTAGCTCTTATATTGACACTATGACTGGCGTAAAAGACACAATAGATAAAAGCAAAGACGCATTAACTGGTTTTATAGATGAGCAAAAAAAGGAATTAAAAATAGCTGGGCAAATTGCAGACCAAAGAGCAAAGGCAGATAAAATTGAAAGACAGTTATTAATTGACCGAGCAAATGCAGATAGAACAAGAGCCGAGTTATTAGAAAAAGCAGTTGACAAAGAGAAGTTTTCAGCAAGTGAAAGAATAGCGTTTTTAGAGGAGGCTGGAAGATTAGAGGCTGAAATTACTGACAAAGAAATTGCAGTTGCTAAAATAAGATTACAAACTAAACAACAAGAAAACGCTTTAAGTAAATCTACAAAAGAGGACTTGCAAGAGGAGGCTCAACTAAAAGCGAATTTAATAAATTTAGAAACCTCAAAATTAAATAAACAAAAAAGAGTAACCACACAATTAACAACTGCGAGGAGAGAAGAACAAGCTGAAAAAGACGCAGAGGCTAAAAAAGAAGAAGACCGAATACAAAAAATATCTGATTTTAGAAATAATGTTTTAAAAAAGGACGAGGAATTATATGCCACAACCGAAGAAGAAAAATTAGCATTACAAAGAGAAAGAGCAGAGCAAGATCTTGAAAATTTAATTGGCACAGAAACAGAAAAAAGAGAGGCAAAACTTGCTTTAGATGAGTATTATGATGAGTTAGAATTACAGTTACAAAATAAGATTGCTGGAGAAAAAACGGAACAAGACAAAAAGGACAAAGAGCAAGAAAAACAAGACGCTCAATCCGTTCAAGACGCAAAAATTGGAATTGCAAACGCTGGTTTAAATGTTTTAGGTGCTATCGCAGAGGAGGGAAGTGCATTATCTAAAGGCGTTGCAGTAGCACAAGCGACAATGAATACTTATCAAGGTATAACGGCAGCTTTAAGTGCAACCTCAACTGTTCCAGACCCTTTAGGACAAGCGTTAAAAGTAGCAAATGCAGTATCTGTTGGCGTTATGGGATTAATGAATGTTAAAAAGATATTAGCAACAAAGCCAGTAGAAAAAACTGCTCCAAATATTAGTTTGGGAGCTGGAGGAGGAGCACCAGCACCACCAAGTTTTAATTTAGTTGAGGGAAGTGCTGACAATCAAATTGCAAATAGTTTAAATGACCAAAACCAACAACCAGTTAAAGCATTTGTTGTGACAAGTGACGTAACCTCTGGCCAAGAAATGGATAGAAATATTATAGAGAATAGTAGTTTATAACTTTTTTATTATATTAGCAAAGTAATTTTTTGAATAGATTTTAGTTTTTAAACCTCAAGCGTTGGGAAGTGTTTGGGGTTTTTTTATTGCAAAAGTGTAACAATAACCTTTTTTATTTATTATTATGTTATGAAAACATATAGTGCAAATTTCAAAAAAAATTCAAAAGGCGTTTTCGCAATTTCATTAGTAGACGACCCAGCAACACAAGAACACTTTATTGCAATGTCCAAGCCACAAGAGATTAGACTGGCAGATGTAGATAAGGAGCAACGTATTGTTATGGGCTTAGTATTACAACCAGACCAATTAATTTACCGAAATCAAGGAGGTCAAGAGTTTAATATTTACTTTAGTGCTGAAACAATAAAAGAATTATCACAAAACTTTTTACAAAGTGGTTTCCAATTAAATAGCAAATTAGAACATAACGAGTCAATCGAGGGCGTAAGTTTTGTTGAAAGCTGGTTAGTAGAAAATCCTAAAGTAGACAAATCTTATAACTTTGGTTTTGAATATCCAAAAGGATCTTGGATTGCTACAATGAAAGTGGACAATGACGAAATTTGGAACAACTACGTTAAGACTGGAAAAGTAAACGGCTTTTCAGTAGATGCAATGGTAGATTTGCAAGAAATTGAAATGTCAAATAATAATTTAAAGACAGAAGAAATGTCAAACGAAAAAAAATCATTATTGAGCCAAATGGAAGTTTGGTTTACAGAAAACATTTTGACTAAAAAAACTGAAAAGGTTGAAATGGGAGAAGTTAGAAGTGGAGAAATTGTTATCACTTATGACGGAGAAGAATTAGAAGTTGGTATGCCAGTATTCGTAATGAGCGATGAAGAGCGTATTAGCTTACCAGACGGAGACTATCCAACAGAAATGGGGTTAGTAATAGTAAATGACGGAGTAGTATCGGAAATCAGAGCAGAGGGAGACGAAGAAGTTGACAAGAAAGTTGGAGAAGACGAAGAACTTGGATATGGTGGAGAAGACGATATGAAAAAGAAAAAGAAAAAGGAAATGTTAAATGACGATGTAGTAAATGCTATTAAATCAATTTTGGTTAAGTATTCAGAAGATATGAACGCTAAACTTGAAGAAAAATTTAACAATTTCTCGACTGAATTGACTTCTCTAAAAGAAGAAAATGCGAAACTAAAAAGTGAAGTTACTGAATTGAGCAATCAACCAGCATCAAAACCGATAGTTTCAAAACCAGCTACTAAAAAAGTGGCATTAACTAGAAAAGGGCGTTTAAGACAAGCAATTGACAACGCAAAAAATTAATTAATAAAAAGAACATTTAAAATGGAAAATGTAAATTTAGCAACCACTGTAACTGTAGCGTCAAATTACGCTGGAAAAGTTGCTGGTGGAATTATCGGTTGTGCTTTTAAAGAGGCTGACACACTACGTTTAGGATTATTAACAGTAGCTGAAAACGTAAATTACAAATTGAACTTGAGAAAAATCGCTTATACAAGTGGTTTAACTGATTACACTTGTGGCTTTACTCCAGCTGGAGCAGTGACTTTGTCAGAGAAAGTATTGGAGATCAAAAAAATAATGAACCCAATTCAAGTATGTAAAGAAGATTTCAGACAAACTTGGTCAGAAGACCAAATGGGAGCATCGGCATCAAATCCAAATGAGCCAACTGAAATTTTAGACGCTATTCAAACAGAATTGTTAGAGAGTACGGCTGAACAAGTTGACAATGATATTTGGAATGGAAACGGAGCAACTGACGGAGAGTTTGGTGGACTTATCGCACAATTTAACGCTGACGGAAACGTTATTAAAGCTGGAAACGGAATTGTTGCTGGTGGAGCACCAATAACAGAGGCAAATGTTGAGGCTGAACTTAAAAAAGTTTTAGAGGCAGTACCAGTTGCAATCAGAAGAAAAGATTTGACGGTTGCAGTATCTCCAGACGTATTCCAATCATACTGGTTTTATTTAGTATCTAAAGGAATTGCAAATGACGGAAACGCAGAGCCAAAGCAAGTACGTTTCGGACGTTATACTTTAACAGAAGTAAACGGATTAGCTGACAATACAATAGTTGTATTTGAAAAAGCTAATGTTGTTTTTGCTACTGGATTACAATCAGATTTTAACGAACTTTCTTTAGTTGATGAAGATAGCATCGGACTATTAACTGGACAGATAAGAGGGAAAATGGTTTACGGAGCAGCAGTAGGATATTATTGTTCTCAAGATATCGTTTGGTATTTAAGTACGTCAAATTAATTATTAACCATAAAAATAAAATACAATGAGTTGTGATATTAGCCAAGGACGTTTACGTTCGTGTAAAGACGGATTGGGAGGTAACTCCGTATTATATTTATATAATGGTATTAAAGATGCTTTCACTATTACAAGTGGAGAGGCAACTTCAATTAATGCTGGACTGACAGAGGTTTACAAATTTGAATTAGAGGGAGACTTAAATACTCTTGAACAATCTCAAGTTGGAGACCGAAATACTGGAACAGAAGTTAACACTCAAACATTAACAATTTCACTAAAGAAAATTGATGCGTCAACAAACGCACAGTTTAATTTATTAGTAGCTGGATACCCACAAGCAGTTGTGGTTGACAGAAACGGAAACTGGCATTGTTTAGCGTTAGATGACGGAATGGATTTTACAGTTGTTTCAACTACTGGAGGAGCAAAAACCGATATGAATGGATATACCTTAACTGGTGTAGCTACGACTAGAGATTTAGCACCATTAATGGATAGTGCAACACAAACTGCATTTGAGTTATTAGTAGCGTAATTATATAAATAATAATTGACCAAAACCCTATTCAGAAATGTTTAGGGTTTTTTTTATAACAAAAATCTCTTTTTTTTATTATTATGTTATGGTAATAAATCCAAACAATTTAACGCATACAATTAGAGTTGTTCCAAGATACTATCCAACAGATACAATTAATTTATTTTTGTATAACGAGGCTACTCAAGAAACGAGTAATCCTAATGCGACTTACTATAATGCAGATATATATACTGAAATCACTTTTGATTTTACATTTACGGAAAGCGATAAACATCAAATCAAAATATTAGATAGTAACGATGAGATCGTTTATAGAGGTTTAAGTATTGCAACGAGTCAAGAGCCACAAGAGTATTTAATTACAAAAAATGCGTATTATTATTAAGATATGGACATAAAATTAATAACATTATCAAATTACGTAAGACCAAAGGTTGTAGAAAACAAATCCAGAGGCTATGTGTTAAACGGACACCATAATAGCTTTTATCAGTATATCATTGATAGAAACAACGGAAGTCCAACAAATTCTTCAATAAACAAAACATATAATAGTTTAATCTACGGAGGTGGCTTAACTTATAAGAATGGAATTTACGGAGTTAATGATTGGGCAAAATTACAAACAGTATTAAGACCAGCAGACATTAGAAAAATGGTTGCAGATTTTCAAGTATTTGGAGAGTTTGCTTGTCAAGTTATCCAGACAAAAGGAGGAGATATTTCAAGCATAAAGCATATTCCAAAACAAATGGTTGTGCCGAGTATATGCAATGAAGATTATGAGATTGATAGTTATTGGTATTCGAGAAACTGGAGAAAAATAAATCAAAATGCACCAGAGCAGTTTCCAGCTTTTGGTTATAACGCCAATGCTCCAATAAGTATTTATGTTGGAAGTCCTTATACTGTTGGAGATGTATATTTTGCAACACCAGATTATTTAGCTGGAATGCCTTATTGCGAATTTGAGGAGGAACTTGCAAACCTAAATATAAACTCAATTAAAAATGGTTTAAGTGCTGGATATATAATAAATGTACCAAACGGAAAATCACTTACGCCACAAGAAAAAGACGATTTTGAAAGACAAGTAAGAAATCGACTAACCAGAACACCAAACGCATCGCAGTTTATTTTATCTTTCAATGGTGCTGACGTTGAAATAACGGTTACTCCATTACCTCAAAATTCTGCTATACATAAACAATGGGATTGGTTAAGTGGAGAGGCTAAAAATCAGATTATGACGGCTCACAGAGTCATTTCTCCTAGTATTATTGGTTTAAGTACCTCAAGTGGCTTTAGTAGTGTTGCAGAAGAAATGGATATGGCAGAGCGTCAAATGGTAAAGCGAGTAATTCAGCCTAAAAAAGATTTTATGACTGAAAGTTTTGAGCATATAATTTCACAATTCGGAATGAATTTAGATCTTATGTTTAAACCATTAACCGAAGATGAGTTAAAAGAAAGTAGCGAGGAGAACAATACTGATATTGGTCTAAAAAAAAAAGATAGCATTGACGAGTTTATAGAAATGGGAGAAGAAAGTCTTGACGGATATGTTCCTATTGATGTAAGACGATGCGATGAGGTCACTTTAACAGAGGCAGTACTTGACGATTACCTTTTGGAAATGACAAAATCTCCAAAGGCAACGCCAGAAAAAAAGAGTAAACAAGACACAAGTTTATTTGCAGTAAGATACCGATACGCTGGATCACCAAGTCAAAGTAATCAAAGAGAGTTTTGTACAAAGGTTTTAAGTGCAAGAAGATTTTACAGAATAGAAGATTTGGATAAGCAGTCAACTGCAAATTCAAAGTTTGCTCCAAGTGGAGATACTTCATATAATATTTTTCTTTATAAAGGTGGTGTTAACTGTAAACATTGGTTTGAGCGAGTTATTTTCTTAAAAGAAAACAATAAAAGAATAACAGTTACAAAGGCAGTTAAAATGATATTGGAATTAGAGCCAAGCGAAAGAGCAGACGCAAAATGGCAAACTAATCCAAAGCAAGTAGCACAAATTGCAGAGCAACAAAATAATTACTGGAGTCTAACGCCAAATTATCGAGATAGTGGAGTAACACCTCAAAGATTGGCTAAAGATGTTGAGGTTGAATTTGAAAGCTACAATGACTATCCAGAAAGTGCAAAGAATAACGCTCAAAAAGTTTTAGACTGGAGAGAAAAATACGGAACAGAAGTAAAAGGAATGACAAGAGTTGGCTGGGTACGTGCAAACCAATTAGCAAAGGGCAGAAATATTAGCCGTTCAACAATTGCGAGAATGTCAGCATTTCAAAGACACAAAAAAAACTCGGAAGTTTCTGCTGAAAATAAATCGACACCTTGGAAAGACAAAGGTTATGTTGCTTGGTTAGGTTGGGGAGGTACTTCTGGCATCAACTGGGCGTCAAAGAAATTAAAACAAATAGATAAAAAATAGACAAATGGCAGAGTTTTTATTTGTAACACCACAAGAAATCGCAAAGACCACCATATTAGGAGGTAATGTTGACATTGATAAATATGTTTTCTGTATTGCAAACACTCAAATAACGATAATAGAGGCTCTTTTAGGCACAGAACTATATAATTATATACTAACTAATGCCGAGAACAATACACTCGCTGGAAAGTACCTTACATTGTATAATAACTATGTAAAACCAATTACTAAAAACCAAGCTTTAGCGTCTTATATAGAAATTTCTCCTTTTACGATAGCTAATGGAGGTGCTTTTAAATATACTCCAGAAAATACACAGTTAATGGACAAAGAGGATATTGTTATGTTGAGTCAAAAATATTCTGGATTGGCTGATATGTATATTATAAGATTTGAAAAGTGGATATGCAAAAACCCATTACCAGAATATAAAGTTTGTCAAGAAGAAGTTGACGCAGAAAAAAAGATGCGAACTATTGGAGGCTGGTATTTTGGTAATTCAAATAATTATAACACAAAATTGAATAATAATAATTTATTAGACGATTGTAATTTAGGTTGCGATGAGTAATTGTAATATTTCAAATATAGAAGATAGGATTTGTAAAAATTTACAAGGAGGTATTGATGCGATTTATTTATTTCCTTTTGTAAAGTATTCACGTTCTCAAATTAAAACTTTAGGGCAAAAATTAGTCGAGTTTCCAACAACACAGATTTACACTTATTTTAGTCAAGTTGCAGATTTTAGCGAAAATACAAGCGTTGAAAGAGGTAATGTGACTTGGACACAGACTTTAAATTTAGAGTTGCTTAAAACGTACGAGGGTAGCGAAGTATGGAAACTGGTTAACAAAGATTACAGAGCAATTTTTATTGATAGGGTTGGCAATATTAGAATACTTGGTTTATATAATGGTTGCGAGGCTACTGTTACCGATACAACTGGAGGCGATAAATCAAGTGCAAATAGTTATCAAATTACAATTACTGCAAAAGAAGATAATCAAGCGTATTATATGGATAGTTTACTACCAGAATTTATAATTGATACAGAAAAGAATTACATATTTAACGATATTGACAAAAATTACATATTTAACGGAGGAGTTTCAACAAACTACATATTTAACGATTAAAAAATGGCATTAGACAACGAAAAATTAACGGAAAGACCAGCATTAACAAATTCTCAAGATACTGATTTAATTCACGTAGTAAGAGGGAACTTTAGTTATCAAAAAGAGGCACAAAATTTTAACGCTGGAAGTATATCCTCTTTAAATGATGTTGGAAACGTAAGCGTACCAAGTCCACAAACTGATAATTACTTAAAATGGAATGTAAATACTAATGAATGGGTAGCACAAACAATTTTATTAGCAGATTTATTGGACGTTGTTATTGACGAAAATACTCTTGCTGACGGACAAGTAATTGCTTATGATAGTAACGAGGAGGAATGGGTAAATGTAACTATTCCAGCTGGTGCAACTGTATTAAACGATTTAAACGATGTAAACGCACCAAGTCCAACGGACGGACAAGCGTTAATTTGGGACAATACCTCAAGTCGCTGGATAAACGGAGATGCTGGTGCAACTACATTTTTAGAATTAACAGACACGCCAGCAAGTTATGATTGTCAAAATGGGAAAAACGTTAAAGTTGGTTATGGATTACCAAATCCAACTGAATTGATTTTTACTCCAGATTATATGGACTTCGCTTGTAGTGATGAAGATAGCGATTTGGCAGTTGCCAGAGTTTTTACAATGATTTGCAATAGAGATTATCCTTATGTTTCGTCAGTCGAGTTTTCAGTAACAGAAGCTCCAACTGGTGCAAATTTAGAATTTGATGTTTTAAAAAACGGAACAACTGTTTATACTATAACACCAATTATTGACGCTGGAGAAAAACTTACTGCGACTGCAACAACTCAACAAGTAATAAATGGCACTACTTTTAGTTTAGCAATTGGCGATGAATTTCAAGTCAGAATAACACAAGTAGGAAGTACAGATGCTGGTGCTGGTTTAAAAGCTACTATGGTTTATAACAATAGAATATGTACTTAAAATAAAATAATATTATGAATTTTATAAATTCTTATAGATACGTTCAGCCAGTTGTTGCTGGTGGATTTGAAACACGTTGGACAACTACAAGTGTAAATGAAGTAATTGAATTACCTTATAAGTCTAATGGTACATATACTGGCACGATTGATTGGGGAGACGGAAGTGTTCCAGTCGCAAATACTTACGCAAATAGGTCACACACTTACTCAACGGCTGGAGATTATAATATTATAATTGACGGAGAATGCTCCCATTTCGACACTCAATCAAATACTACATCTAGAGCCAAGTTAAAAGAAGTTTTAGGCTTTGGAACTTATACTTTTTCCACTTTAAGAATGCGAGATTGTCAAAATCTTATAGGTGGACCAAATTGTAGAGATACGCCAATTATAAATAGTGGAGACTCTGGTTTTATGTTCTATAATAATACGAATATGATTACTTTCCAGCATATAGAAGATTGGGATTGGACAAACATTCCAAATCCTTTTTGGGCGTTTATGAATTGTCAGCAATTTGTAGGCGATTTATCTAATTGGGATATGAGTAATTGTTTAAACATTTCCTATATGTTTTATAATTGTTACGCTTTAAATTTTGATGCGAGTGGTTGGGATTTGTCAAATTGTACTAGAGTAAATCAAATGTTTTCTGGTATGATTTTGAATTTTAATAGTGACGCTCCATTTGATTTAACAAGCGTAACTAATAGTGCTTATTCTCTTTTTTATAATTCTCAACAGTTTAACGGAGATTTAACGGGAATGGACACAAGTACACTAACAAGAATGGACAATTTTCTAGCTAGAACAAGTTTTAATAATTCTAGTATTAATACTTTAGATGTAAGCAGTAATCAAAATTTTCAAAATTGCTTTGGCGACATTCACACCGTAAGTGGAGTATCATTTAATCAAGACTTAACAAATTGGAATACGTCTAGTGCAACAAATATGTCAATAATGTTTAAAAGCAATACTGATTTTAATGGAGACATAACTGGCTTTAATACTGGACTTGTTACAACTATGAAACAAATGTTTACTAGTTGTTCAACTTTTAATCGAGATATTTCTAGCTGGAATGTTTCAAATGTCGCTGATTTTGACCAAATGTTTTATATCGCAAGTGCCTTTAATCAAAATATAAGCAGTTGGAATACTTCTAGTGCAACAAATATGTATCGAATGTTTTATAATGCTGACGCTTTTGACCAGCCAATTGGAAGTTGGGACGTTGGAAACGTTACTAATATGGAGGGAATGTTTCAAAATACTGACAATTTTGACCAAGATTTAAGCAATTGGGATTTATCTTCAATTACTAATATGGCAAATTTTATGGCACAAAGAACACACTTGCAATTTAGCTCAACAAATTATGACAACTTATTAGAGGCTTGTGTAAACGGAGGTCAATTAAATGTAACTTTAGGAATGGGAACAATAAAATATTCAGTAAGTGGACAATCCAGAAGAAATACATTAGTATCAAGAGGCTGGACAATAACAGACGGAGGATTAGTATAAAAAAATAATTATGGCAAACTCAATAGATTTTCCAACGGAAACAAAATGGTTTATAACTTACAATGACGAAGATGTTATTATGAGTTGGGGAGACGTTACTCCAGAAGAAACTATGACAACTGGGCAACCAGTTTTAACGACTTTTGATAACGAGGAGGATTGGGCAGAGGTTTTAATTGAAAACGGAATAAATCCTTATCCAGAGCCAGAAGATGAAGAAGAAGAAGAACCAGCACCACCAAACCCAGAAGATTTTGAGGAGTAAAATTTTATTAGTAACTGTATTGTTATCAATGATAATAATTGCAATGATTATGGCAAGTAATGGAAAATAAAAACCCTAAATTAATAAAAAACGGAGGCAAAGGAACTAACGTTGGAAATGCTTTGCGTTGGTTGGCTTTGACTGGAAAAAAAGTTGCTCCAGAGCTTTTAGAATTAGCTGGAGAAATTACTGGCGTTCAAGGTTTGGCTAAATTAGGGAATGCGATTAGAAGTGACAAAGATCTAAAAAACGCAGACAAAGAATTGTTGCTACTTGAAATGGAAAACGATATGATTGAAATGGTCGAAATGACCAAGAGGTTAAAAATCGACAATGAGCATACAATTACAAGACTTATAAGACCAGTTACTTTCGGTTGTATGTTTATCTTATTTCTTTCAATGGTATTTTTTGACGGAAACATTGGTAGCTTTAAAATAAATCCTTTATATATTCCAGTGATACAATCTTTATTCGGAACAATGACTATATTTTATTTTGGAAGTCGAGGCATTGAAAAGGTTATGAAAACAATTAAAAAAAGTGATTAAAGAAAAAAAATATAAAATGAATATTACAGATATTAAAATGGCTATACTCGGCACGTTGGGTTTATATATAAATTTAAGTGGATTTAATACCTTTATTGCGACACTTACTGGAGTTGTAATACTTGGATATACAATTTCACGTTGGTACTATCTAATCAAAGAAAATAACAAGTCAAAAAAGAAAAAGAAATAATTTCGTATATTGTTGGCTAACAATTTATTATGTCAGAGCAAAATAGAAACACAACACGATTAAGATTAAAACAAGACGAAGTCGATATTATCAATGAATATCGAGGCTTAAAAGAAGTAGCCGAAGAAAGTGGAGTACATATTGACGATGTAAAACACGCTTGGCTTAAAAGCGACAATGCAAGTCTATTTGTAAAAAACCCAACTTTCCAATCAGCAAAAAGAAATCAATTTGTTGAAGATCTAATCAAAGAATTAGATAATTACTCCCCAAAATATCCAGAAATAAAAAGGGAAAAATCTAAAGCTGGACACTTAATGGTTTTAGATCCAGCAGACATTCATATTGGAAAATTATGTACCAGATTAGAAACT
>Ga0206677_10000607_pt1 | contig 33981 bp, 43 predicted proteins | sample M130m12015metaG_FD_155475 | JGI IMG/M metagenome (GOLD analysis project Ga0206677, IMG submission 155475) | Ammonia-oxidizing marine archaeal communities from Monterey Bay, California, United States - M1 30m 12015 | ecosystem: Environmental > Aquatic > Marine > Intertidal zone | place: USA...
GCTAAACCTAAGAAGGATGCCTGTTATCGGAAGGTGAAGGCAAAGTACAAAGTATTCCCTAGTGCATATGCTAGTGGGGCAATTGCCAAGTGCCGGAAGAAGGGCGGGGCGAAGAAGAAGTAAGATGGCGGTACGGAAGGGAAAGGCAGGGTCTAGCCTAAAGCGATGGTTTAAGGAGAAGTGGGTAGATCAGAATGGCAACCCTTGCGGGGGAGGAAAGAAGAAAGGTAGCAAGAAAAAGGCTACTAAAGGAGTAAAGAAGTGTCGGCCTAGTAAGAAAGTTTCAAAATCAACACCCAAGACTTGGAAACAGGTTGGGAAAAATAAGAAAAAATTAGTAGCTCAGAAACGCAGGGTCGGGATGGGCAAACGAACAAAGAAAGCATAGTTATGCCATACGCAAAAAAGAAAACTACAAAGAAATTTAAACCATGTCGTGGATGTCCGACTAAAGCTGCTTGCACGAAAGCAAAGAAGTGTAAGAAGAAATGAAGGGCGGACATTGTTGCAGTAAGTGTGCAGGCAAGGCGAAAAAGAAATCGCCAAAAAAACGACCTGTTAAGAAGAAACCCACAAAAAGGAAGTACTAATGCCAGCTAAGAAGAAAGCATGTAAACCAACAAAGGGGAAACGATTTGCAAAACGAGTCGCAGGAAAGTGCCGTAGCTTTGGACAAAAAGGAAAAGCCAAAGATGGTGGAGACCGCATCAGGCCTGGCAGTGCTAAAGGTCATGCTTACTGTGCAAGAAGTGCGAAAATCAAAAAGTGCAAGAAGCCACCGTGCGCTAATGCTCTTTCCCGCAAAAAATGGAAATGCCGTGGCAAAAGGTCAATGAAATGAAAAAAGGTAAAGGAAAGAAGTCTGCGTGTGCGGTTAAGAGTAAGAAAGCTTTTTCTGCTGGCATGAACATTGGTAGGAGAATGAAGAAACCTAAGGGCAAGAAGAAGTGAACGACTTAATTAAGAAGGTGGTTCGTTGGCATAAAGACCGTAACCTTATAGACGGATCCGATGATAAGTCTCAGGTTATGAAGCTACTTCAGGAGTTGGGTGAATTATCTGACTCTGTGTGTAAAGGTGAGGATATAATGGACGATATCGGGGATATGCTCGTTGTCATGATTAATATCTGCGAACGCAACGGCGTGGAAATAGAAGACTGCCTTGGGGTTGCCTATGATGACATTAAGAACCGTAAGGGTGTTATGCTAGATGGAGTGTTTGTAAAAGATGACTGAGGGTGAAATAAACGAGAACGCCAGTGCTAAGGTGCAACTTGCATTTGCCGCGAAAGTAATTGCTTTAGTCGGGACTGCTGTTTGGGGGTATAGCGTAATTGTCAACAGGCTAAACACCATTGAGAACGATGTGATTAGAATGCATCACGAGATGGAGTTAAATAGTAATTTTAGATACACCTGGCCAAGGGAAGGTGAACTGCCTGCCGATGTTATGCAAAACATGAACATCGACCTAATTAAAGAGAGATTAGGTAAGATTGACCAGAAGCTGGACGAACTAAGGAATAAGCAAGGTGGATAGACATACTCATATATTAGATACCTCACTAGTCAGGTATACCGTTATAACCCATCTTGAAGAATGGGACTGGGATAATTTTTTTACAAAAGTAATAGCGAGTGGAACATGCAGTAAGGTAATAAAACTAATTAAAAATGAAAGAGGACGAGACACAGTCACCGAGTACGAGCCTAGCTGAACCTGGTAGTGTTTACTCTGGTAATGTTAAGCAACTATGCGATGACATCGATAAGGGGTGGCGATACTTCTGGCGAAAGCGTGGATTCATTGAACCCCCCTCTTTAGTTGATGAAGGTTTTAAATTTGGGAATATGAACTTTGAAAAGAAGCCCACTAAGAAGAGTAAGTAAGAGGAGACAAAGCGAGTTTCGAGAGTACAAGAAGTTAGGAGACGATTTCCTTAATGGGAAGGTATGTGAGAAATGTGGGAAACAAAGAAAGCTTGATATCCACCACAAGGCGGGTAGGGGGCAATTCTACCTAGATGTAAGCACCTGGATGGCGGTATGCCGAGAATGCCATGACTATATACATAAGTGGCCCATTGAGAGCAGGGAGAATGGATGGTTGGTATGAGTAAGGACTACCATGAACAGACTGATCAGTTTCAGATAGAGCTTACTGACTTAATTAATAAATACACCATTGGTGACAAAGACTCTCCGGAAAAGGAAGTGCTGAACTCCCCACTAGAACCAAGGCTTAACTTCCAGACATTAATTGGTTGCTTGCAGTGCGAAATGCAAGAACTCATGATGGTTGGAATGTCTCAGGAATTTACTGATGACGACTTTGCTGAAGAAGGCGATAACCCCGCACAGCTTTAATATGCCTACATACCTTAAATGGCTTAACCCCCTTCTTGAGCTTTGGCGCCATATTGCACACAAACCATTCGCAACTGCACTCGCCAAAACCGTCATATTCATTCATGTCAACCATATGACACACACTGGGCTGCTTGAGTGAGCGAACTAAGTATGTGCCATCATCATACGGCTCTACATTATTGAACGCCATCTATTGTCTCTATTGGCTCTATTGTCTCTATTGGCTTATTGTCATTGACCAATTTAAGTAATTCCTCCTGAACTAATATAAGATTGTCTTTAAGTATTTCCTTTAAGTCATCTTGCTTGCAGAATTTTATAGCGTTCTGCCTTAATATAATTTCTTTCTCCAATTCTTCCTGCTTTGTCATAATTTTATTTCCCGTTGATTGCCTAATACACCCTTCAATTGTACTCATGTGAGTACCCACCCCCATATCATAACTATTATTAACATTAGTAGTATGAACCCTGTATCCTTATACATATCATCCCATTTCATGATTTTGTTACCTCAATTACATGTGAAAACTCACATCCCATCATTTTTGCGTAATTAATCCCTAACTTTTCTGCTGATTCACTGTCTCGCTGATCGACTTCAAGGATTTTTTGAACCACTTTTCTGTATGGTTTTTGCATTTGGCGGATACCAATTATTTGATATGTCTTCATTCTTTTTTGCCTTACTTTATGTTTTCCCATTTTATCTCCTGTGTGGTGGTGAAACTACATCCTGAGTGTCCCACATAAGTGCTAATGCTTCATAGTAATCGGTAGAAACGCCTTCACCGGGACAAGTAGAAGGCGGGACGCACTCTTGAATCCTCCGTCCACCTTCTTTAGTTGGTGAAACATCGCTTTTAGATGCTTCCTCAATTTTTCCACTTCCACTACTAGAATCGCATCGCTCTTCCTCGGATTTATCTTGTTTGTTAGTACCACGCACCACCATTTTGCTTCTGTTGTTGATATGCCCGAAGGCTTATTTCTAAATTTATACTCGATGGCAATATTACCTGTTTTATGCCATATTTTATCTGCCTTTACTTCAATTGTTCCATCCCCCTCGAAGATTTGACGAACCTCACTTTCATGGTGTTCGCCAAACTCGAGGGAGATATCCCAATTACCTTGCGTCCACTCTCCCATTACCAGGGGGCGTCTTCTTCTCCGCCTTCCTGCTCTGCCTTAGTGGTCAAGTATCTCATCTGATAACACCTGTAAGAAACAGCCCTATTGAGCTTAGGTTTACCGTCATCATCCCTGACTACATTACCGCTCTTATCCTTAACCTCCCAAGTTCTTATCCAGTCTTCACCTTCAAAGTAGGCAGGCTGCCCCTTCTTCAATGTTGCGAGGCGTTCTGCCACTTTATCCCATCCTTCGAGTTCATAAAAAGACGCTTGGTCTTCTCCACCAACCTTGCGATTTACCGCAATTCGTACCTTGGTCAACTGTCCGTTTTCCGTCTTTTTTGTCTCTGGGTCAGCAACCAACCGACCTATCTTTGTCCACTTACTTAGATTCATAGTATTTTTGTTTGTTCTTAGTTAAGAGAGGGTTTAGTCCTCTCAATAAATTTCTGTATAGATGCCTTAAATTCGACCTCTATTGGCCCCAATCTTCCATTCCTTTGCTTGGCGAGCTCGATATAGGTGTTTTCATCTCCACCTTTACCCTCCTTTTTCCATAGCATGAGAACGATATCGGCATCTCTTCCCACTCGGTCTGAGTCTGCTAAGTCGGAAACCCGAGGGCAGGCATTTGTTTGATCTGCATTCCGGTTAACTTGTGACAACATTATGACTGGAATTTTTAATTCTTTTGCTAACGCTTTTAAACCCCATGTAATTCCGGCAACTTGCTGTTCTCTTGGTGCTTTTCTGTCTTCGGGGCGAACTATTTGGCAATAATCGACAATTACCATATCCAAACCTGTTCTTGCCAATTTCCGTGCTTTCGCTCGAATTGTAGCAACTGACATATCTCCTGCATCTTCCATGTAGAGTGGAGCTTTCCGAAGAAAATCTTTTGCTTTCTCAACGGCATCAATTTGACCTTGGGTCATCACCTTATCCACCATGACCCGAACGGGTACTCCTGAGACATTTGCGAGCATTCTTTCCATCACTGACTCATTGACCATTTCGAGTGAAAAGAATTGTACCGTCTTTCCTGCCCGCAAAGCCCCCAATGCCATTTCAATTGAAAATGCGGTCTTACCCACGGATGTCCGTGCCGCAAGGGTGATTAGGTCGTTTTTTTGCCAACCACATGTCATTTTGTCAAGTGAGCGAATACCGCTCGGTATTCCATTAATTCCGCCAACTTTCTGCCGTTCGAGAATACCTTCCCACGCTGAGTCAACAACTTCAGCACCCGTTTTTAGCTTGGATTTTTCCTTGAGGGAAAGCTTTGAAAATTCACTCCCACCTTGCTCAACAACATCAACCGCACGGCTCCCTCTTTCGGACGCCATTTGGATAATTCCATGACATGCCTCAATTGCTTGCCTCTTGAGCCACAAACCTTCTGTGTCTTCGAGAAATTTGCTGAAATGTGCCGTTGTTTCAACCCGATCGAATGCCTCAATAACCTCAGTCCTAACCTCTTCTGGCATGGAGAAGGCGATTGAAATATCATCCACCTCTCTACCTTTTTGGTCCTCGGAAAGCATTTGCTTTGCAATTTGCTGATGGAGCGGATCCATAAACCATTCTGGCGAGAATCCACGTTCGAGAGCGTCTGCCCAATTTTCTGTTCTTTTTCCAATGCACCCAAGCAACCCTGCTTCGATGTCCGTGTCGTAATTTTTAATTTCTAAATTCATCTAAATAATATCCGTCTATTTCGTTAATTGTTTTTGCGTCTTTATGCTTTTCGAACCACTCGGGGTGCTTCTTCTCCATCCACTTGAGTACCGCTTCTAAGCTTTCTCCACCTTTGACTTCATCCTCTTTCTCAGGCCTCCACTCGGGGTTGTTTCCAATCCATTTGTTGAGGGCATAACCCCATTTTGCGAGAGGGGTTCGTCCTTGCTTCCAACCGTTTGCTTCGTAGTGGGCAAAGAATTGTTCAGCTTTTCGCTGAGGGTTGGGAATGCGTCGTTGCTTGAAATACTCCAAGCATTCGGCGAAATCCTTCGGCTTCCTGTTTTCCCCAATGTCCTGAGAGGAAACTTTTTTCTTTTTGACCCCTTTAGGGGGTTTTTCTTTTTGGGAAGGAGAGGGGGGAGTGGGGGGAGAGGGAACCCTTTTGCTTTTAGGTTCCAATGTGGCACCACTTTCCTTTTCAGAATTATCAGTGGAATTATGCTCAACCATAGTAGTAGTCTCGCTTTCCTCATGATTCTCACCCACTTTATCATTTTCAAATGTGGTGCCACATGTGGTGCCACCCAATTGAATGGCAAGTAAAACATTTGCCACACTATTTTTCGACTCACCCGAAAGGTGCGCCAAAGCCTCGATTCTAGTGATGATTTCGTCACTAGTTCGGAGGTTGAGTCTGTTTCGATTAGACACATTTTACCTCCACTTCCGTGACTTCGTTCGAGTACCCTTTGATTTTCTCTTGCGAGACTTCGAGGGTGATGGACGCTGGGTCATCATCAGGGATAATGCCTGTGAGCCTGAGCGAATCGATGAGATGCTTACACCCCCCATAGAGGTTGTCGACGTCGAGGAGCCTGACTCTAAAGCTTTTAATTCGGACATGATGGCGAGGGCGACCACTAGGTTCATCTCCTTTTTCTCCTTTAGCCTTTCCCATGGACCCCACCTCAGGAGTTGATTTAGACTTGGAATCCGTTTTGCTATCTTGAAGTTTATTATTTCTCCCTTTTCCATCGCTCATTTCGCTCTTACTAGCGCCTCCGCTTTCGGCTTTTCGGTGATTATCCCTTCAAGGATTTGTTCCAATTCTTCTACTGCATCTTTTCTTTTCAATGTGGCACCACTTTCATTTCTCTTTTCCATCCAAACCTTAACGAGCTTAGAAATAGAAATGCTAGTAGTCGTCAGTAGGTCCTCCCATTTAAGTAGGTTGGTGTCCATGATTCTCTCAGCGCAAAGGTTGGCGTCACTTATTGACTTCACTTTTCCACTCGAGCGAAGTTTCCAACCTTCCACTTCTTCACCATTACCAAGCTCTTCCTTAGCCCTAGACTTAACTGCACTTGCCCATTTTTCTGCAAGAACGGCAATTTCTAATGCCCACCCTAAGTGAGTATCATCTGGATGAAATCGATAGTCAGCACCCAAATGTGCCTCTTCTTGAATTGTGCCGGCAACATCTGCGCAATGAGCTAAACCATTGCAGAACTTGCACTGCTTCAAGCCGACAACTTTTTCCGCAGTTTCCTTATTAGCCTCAGAAACAATAGTTGTTACTAGACTTTCTAATTGTTCCAACCTTTCAGTAGAATACTCAACTAAGCTAAAAGAAGGGGAGGGAAACGGCTCCACCAATGAGCAGTACATTTTCTTCATCCCTTCACTATTTCTATAAACTGCCAAAGCTTGCGCGAGTAACTGAATATTATCAGGGGCAGGGGTATGGTCACCATAAAGAGTTTTCCAGTCCACTAGAAGGTATATGCCACCCTCATACTCCCGCAAAAGGTCGTACTTAGCGGAATAAACCTTATCTTCATTTTGATTCAACCAAAGTCTTTTTTCCAACCATTGGTTGGAATGATTTGAAACTCCTGCTTCAAGTTCAACTTTTTCAAGTAACATTAATGCCCTTTTAGTACATTCATGTTGTTGGTCGTCCTCAATAGAATCCAAGGTTATGTCACCTCTTATGACCTGTTCAATTAGGTCATGTCTGATAGTACCTTCATTCGCATCACTTCCGCCACTAGAGGGGAACATCTTTTGATAGTTCCAACTACCTGGGCATAGCTTCATTTGCTCTATGCCACTTGCAGATGGTAGCCCTTCTCGTTCGTCCTTAGGCTCCGAATCCATCCTTTGACCCTCCTTTTTTCATACTCTTATCTAATGCCTTGCGAAGAATTTTATCTTCTTCCGAGGGGTCATTAGAAGTCCATTTACTTTGGTACCATTCTAATTGGTTTGGCTTGAGGTCACCCAAAGGGACGCCTGAATTTCTACCGAAATGAATTTGAATTTCCTCCCATGAATCCACCACTACTGTTTCTACTGTTTCTACGGAAACAGGGGAGGGAGCAGTTACTTTTTCTGCCCCACCAGATTTTTTAACCTTAGTCCCCCCTCCCTGTTTCGTAAAAGCTTCAGTCGGTTCTTTATAAAGGTCTCTTCCAATGCCCCAATGAACACACGCTCTTTTAAAAGCATCGCTGAAATGTCCTTTCTCAGCTTCGAAATTCGACTCGGTACCAACATCCCACTTAGTTACCCATTCACCATCACTCTTTACGGAAACTCCGCAAATAAGGTGTCCGCCAATTTCTTTATATTCATTCTTCCAATTCTGTGGACCTACGCTTTGGTCGAGTCTGTCCATACAGAATCTCGCAGTAACATAGTCCATTTTATTTCCACCTTTACCGGGTTTTTGTCCAATTCTTTTAGGCGGAGTTGGTTCGCCAATTTTTTTTATATCCATATTATTATTCTTTTATATTTTTTCGTGTATGTTGAATTCATTGCAATTCACGGGGTTCTTATTGCTACAAATCTCTTCGACTTCATCTCGTCTGTAGCGAAGCGACTTCAATGCAGGTAGCCTTATGGGTTTGAGAATATTCTCCTTCTCCCAGTGCTTTAAAAGCCTGTACCCCGCAGTACCACCGAGTCGAAGCATTTTCAAGACCTCACTGCCTTTCATTAGTGTTGAATTAGTAATTGTTTTATCCATGTGTTCTTTTGTAGCACTTGTGACAAGTGTTGCAACTAAATAAGTAATTTAATTTTTTAAAATAAAACATGTTGACATAATGAAGTGTAGTGTTACAAAGTGTGTATCCCTAACTCATCTCCCTATCTTGCCCTCAACAATAAGAAAAGGACCATATGACAAAAATAAAACCAACCCAAATCGGCGTTAACTTTAGGTTACGGGCCGACCTTCATGAGGAAATGACTCAATTGCTATCTAAGACCGAAAAATCTTCCGCTTCGTTCATAACGAATGCAATTGAAAACTACCTCGCCTTAATAAAACAAAAAACAAATCCCAATAAAGTTGCTCTAAAAATAGACCGCTTTGCCTGGGATTTGTGTCAAAAAATAGAAAACAAATAAAATATATGCAAAATTCAACTATCAGCTACATTGACGGGGAAGAACAAATCCTCGAATTTCCCGTGTTGTCTGGGAACCTGAAAAATCTGAAAGTCAATGGAGAGGATATATTGCAAACACATGACATTGCCAAGAAAACTGAAACGCTTTCTCGGCAAATAAGAGTAATTGCAGTATTGGCAAGTTTGATTGCCATAGCGGTACTCGTGTTGGTATCTCTGATTTACCATTACGAGGATAATCAAAAAAGGAATTTAGCAACCTTATTGATAAACGAGAAAAATCATCACATCGAGATGATTAATGCTGTCCACTCCCGGCAACACCTCGCGAGCAGACTATACGAATTGACTGGAAATACATGGGTCAAGGACAAGTGGGTAGTCGACCCAAATTGGGTGGAACTTGGCACCAACTTGTCACCAAGGCCCTGAGGGTCAGTAAAGACGGGGAAGTTAATCGCCTTACAAGTGAGGTGCTCTACCAGCTGAGCTAAGGTGGCGAATCGCAAAAGCAATAAGCCAACACACTACTAAAATACAGAGGAAATGCAACAATAAAGCCATTTTCCTTAAGTAAAAAGGGGCTTCTTTTAATCGAGAAGTCCTTTTTTATTTACTTCACTGTTCATCACGATTACTCATAAATTTACAGATTTTATGTCACCACTTATGTCACCATCCCCAAAAATCATGTCACCACTATGAAAAAGTATAAGCGAACGGTTAGGGGTGAAACTAAATATGTGATTGATGTTATGCATCATGGAAAGCGTAGGCGAAAAAGTTTTTCCGACTTTGGTGAGTCTCAAAGATTTGAGAAAGATGGTGGGCTGAATGAATGGTTGTCCAGTTTTGAAGAACAACCCGATGGGCATAATACTACGGTTTCGGTTGGAATAAAGAAATACTTAGAAAATTACCAAAGCAGATATCCAGATGCGAGGTGGAGTCATATAGAGTCGAGGCTAAGTTATTTATTAAAGTGGGGACTTGGTGGTGAGAAAATTGACTCACTTGACGTTCAATACATTCAACGGCGGGTAGAGGAGCAAACTTCATGGAAAACAGCTTCAAGTAAGTACACCTATAAGAATCAATTTGTAATATTTTTAAATTGGTGCGGCTTAATGGGGTACTGCAAGAAAACCAAATGGGAAATTAAAACACTCAGAATGCCCCCGAAAGAAAGAGAGATTGGAATTTTAACTCCCAAACAAGCTGAACTGTTACTCAACGAAGATGGAGGCGAGCGAAATAATTCCCGTTCGTGGGAGAAATATAAACCATCCCTTGCTATTATGTTATTTGCCGGACTGCGACCGCAGGGTGAAATGGAAAAGCTTGATTACTCTCATATAAAGCATGGTGAGTCTATTAGCGTTCCCGCTTCAAAGACACCCTCTCGATTTATTACGGAATTGCCTGATAATTTGTGGTCATGGATACCCGATAAGAAAAGTGGCCCCGTGATGCCATCATGGAAGGGAATGAACCAAAGTCGGTCAAGAGCAGTTAAGAGACTAGGATTTAAATATCCAGGTGATGGAGCGAGGCATAGTTTCGGCTCGTATGGATACTGGATGTATGGACTAGAGTGGACGATGCACACGATGGGTCACATGAACTACAATACCTTTAAAACTTACTACATGAATAAAAAAGTATCTAAAGCTGAAGCAAAAAAGTATTTTAGTATAGATACGGATTCGTAACCCTTTTCGTAACGCTTCGTAACGCTTTTCTTGATTAAATAAGGTAGGAAAGTATTTTAATATTCACCCTCTAGAGCCGATAAGTAAAGGGATTTAGCACAATGGCTAAAGGCAGTCCCCTTTAACGATAGTTTGACTTTGATCTAATAAATTAGGTCAAAATGCTTGCCATGTACAAAGTTTTTATTTTAAGTTTTAAATTATGGATAAACCAGCAGGAGAAATTATACACGAAGCATTCGGTGGTCAGTTGTCAGAATTTATGGATGACTACCTAATAATTGGAATTAAGGCAGGGACTAAACAAAGAATGGTCCTAGATACCGTATCAGTTAAAAGGCGAAAAGGTGAAATGAAGGAAATAGTTAAAAAAGCTATAGACTGGGCAAATAAGGATGAATTGGGAAAAGCTGAATGATTTCCCCCCTCCCTTGGTTCGATGTTTAGCTAGGGTAAAGGCAAGGGGTCGGGCGGTTAGGGCATTAACTGATCAGGAGGTTGCAATTGGCTCAGGCGGATTAACGACTATTAAGGTTAGGGAGTTATCAAAATTTACTAATTGGTCTGAAGTTCCCATAGGTGAGGCAAAGCAGTTTTGCGATGGTTGTAGGTTTGACCCATTCTCAAGTGCCGACCGAAATCGAGCAGGGGCATACATGAGGAGTAATCCGCAATTTATATTTTTAAGGCATCATCCACATTGGGAGTCCACATTCCTGCCATTAGTTAAATTAATTAAAGATGCCTAGAGATAAAAAGTTTAGCGATGAGGAGGTTGGTGCTTCCATGAAGAAGGCTAAGATGTCTAAGCCTAAAGCAGCCGAAATACTTGGCGTTACACTTAATCACTTTAATAGAATAATAAGTCGGTCGGATAAACTAAAGGCATTGTATAACCCCACTCAAGTGGGCGACCCCATCCCTGATAAGGTTGAGCTACTTACAAGAAGCGAGGATAGACCATTGACTGAAAGTGAAGCAGTAGCCGCTATCGAGCCACAAGGGGAATACTTAAAGGCGTTAAAGGGTCTTGGGTTAAAAGCAGAGACAATAAAATCAATTCGTGCCTTTGAGAAGTTTGAAAAGCATACAGGTTTATTAATGGTGGAGGCCTTAAAAGGCTACCAATCCTTAAATATTCAGCAGAATATGCAACTTTATGAAGTCTCACAGAGACTTAAAGAGGAACTAGAAACCACAGAAATGGATCCGGAGATGAAACTTCAGTACATCCGTTCCCTAACCCAAGTAAGTTCAGAAATAGGCAAAGGGTATGATAGGACGCTTACAGGAATAAACATTATGTTAAAGATGCATAACGATGAGCAGTCTAAATCTAAGAAGAAAGCAGGCTTCCAACCACTCAAGAATCTTCAACAGATGAAAAAAGATGCCGAAGGAGAATCCAATTAATAGCAAGGAAGTAGTAAGCGGACTTAAGAAATATTTAGCAAAAAAATATAATGAGAGAAGGGCTCCATTTAAAGCCATTAAAGAAGTGGGAAGTCTTGTTGACCAAGAGGTAGATTTGGAACCAAAGCCAGAAAGGTGGTTAAATTGCATTAATGGAGGCACTGAGGAGTATGAAGATATCCCTCCTGTATTTCCAAGATGGTTACTAGGTAAAAATGGACCTCTCACAAAATTAGAATATTTTAGAAGAAATGGGAAAACTAGATAAAGATTTATTAGCCGAAAGGCTGGGTCAGGCAATAAAAGATGAAGGTGAGGTAGAGTCACTTCCTTGGACTCCAAGTCTCACTCCCACCCAACAGGAGATGTTTGATTCCTCGGCTCTGTATATTCTTGCATATGGCGAAAGAGGAACAGGAAAAACCTACATATTGGGTGGTCATAAATTGGTAAGACATTTATGGGAAAACTTTAATGCACTAGCAGTATTAATAGTAGGTATAAAGTCTCAGGCTACAATGGGAGGGGTTTGGCATAAATTAAAAACAGAAATACTACCACTTTGGGAAGATGGAATTGGTATGCATGTAGCAGGGGAAAGGCAGGATGCACAGAAGAATTTATATATTGCAGTATCTAATAGATTTGGTGGTACAAGCCAGGTGTATTTAGTATCTGCGCCATATGGTACTTATATCAAAGATAGAATCAAAGGTTTTGAGCCAAGTTATGTATTTGTGGATGAGCTAACAAATTTAGACACAGATGATTACTTTAATGCTGTTGTTCAGCAGTTAGGTAGAAGACCAGGTATTGATTCACCAATGCAGTACACTGCAGCTTGCAATCCTGACGGCCCATCGCATTGGGTATATAAAAGGTTTTTCAAAACTCCGCTCAGGGATGGCAAGTATAATGAAGATTACTTTGTAAGACATTTAAAGATTGATGATAATAAAGATAATCTCCCAGCAGGGTATTATGACCGGATTATGGAGGCTATTTCGGATGACCCGATTGAGGAAGCCCGAATGGTTAGAGGGGAATGGATTGACAGGCCAGCGGGTAACGCAATTTATAAACCCTACTTCGTGGAGGGAGTACATAGTAAAGCTGAATACCACCCATCTACTAAATTTCCAATTATATGCGGGTGGGACCCCGGTTCGGTTAATAATGCGATGATATTCATGCAAAGCATAGTTATGGGTGGTAAGCCAGTCTGGTTAGTGTTTGATGAAATAATACACAACGAGGAACATATCCCGTACACGCAACTAGTGGTAGAGGTGTTCAGGAAAATGAAGTACTGGAATCAAAAACTAGACCATGAGTTTAAGTATATTCATATATCGGATAATTCTGCATTTAATCAATACAGGGCAAAGACAGGTTCTTACGATGTCAGGGATATAGAAGAGATATCTAGGGAAAAACTTGAGAGCTTCAAGGAGTATAACCTCGAGGCAATAAAGCTAAAAGCGGCACCCAAGTTTAATGGGTCGGTAGAAACTAGAATAAGGTTACTTATTTCCAAGTTACAAAACGAAGAATTTTTACTTTCCAATAAATGCACATACCTAAAGAAGATGTTTTTTGGTTTAGTGTCAGAGAACACTAGTGGTAGCTTCGACCCAATGAAGTCATTTAAGCCTAGAAGAAATCAATATGTCCACTCCCATGATGCAATGACATACCCGATTCTGTATTACCATGCAGGCCCAGGTGCAATACAGACAACAAAATCAGAGATAATAGAAATCAATGCTTGATTTAATGACCTAATATATTAGATTCTAAAATATGAACACAATTCTACTAGACACTACGGATGATGAAAAAACACAAAATGCTTTCTCTGGGGTAAGCGAAGGACAAACGGTTGAGATGACCGTACAGGTTCTTATTAGCGAGAAGACGGACGAAAGAATTGCTGGAACAATTAAGCTTCCTGTAGATGAAGTTAGGCGCATGAAGGGTGACATTGACGACCAGAATGACGCGAATGAAATGGATGATGAAGATGAAGAGCCAGAGTCTGAGATTCCTGGTGGCGTACTTCGGTCTATGACAAATGGGTGATTTTCAAACTCCTGCATCACTTGCAGTTGAAATACACTATAAAAAACTAGACCTTCAGGATAAATGGAACGAAAGAAGAATCTCAAGACTATGTGGTTTTATTCGAATAAATCGAATGGAACTAGCAGCTTTAATTGGGGTACCTTTTCAGACTTTCCAAAGGCAACTATCAAGAAGGAAAATAAATTTTTCGGCATGTATTCTACTTACAATTTTGGAACATTCCATAATTGGAGACTATGTCGATGACACAATACCAAATGTAATAATGGAGCCTTATGGTAAACTTAGACATACTCAAGAAGTTCGGATGCACACATGAGCGCTTAATGCAGATATTTACGGAGACTGATGAAAACTCCGATAATTTCCGAATAAGAGCAAAATTTGAAGACCAGATAGAGTCAAGGGTGAGGCAGGGTATTTTTCATTCCGCCAAGCATAGTAATCTTTATATGTCTGTGGATTTAGCGTGGGATACTCTTCCTATAAACAAGGCATCAATTCCATTGCTTCAGTATGCTCAAGGTAAAATAGATATTGAAGATGCGGCTCAAGGTTTAACTGATGCGGGATGCTCGGAGCAGTTTTGTGAGTATGACGAGGAAGGTACATTAAAAAATATTAACCTTCAGAACTTTTATGATGTTTCTGTTGATATTATTAGGTCTTATGTAACTCGAAGAGTTGCGGCACAGGTATCTCGTTTTTCAAACCTATTTCCTTATTTTAAATACGAGCCAAGGGGTACATCATCAGTTGATAAGCTAAGAGCAGACGCACTTAGTCAAAGAGTTGAGATAATCGCTGATCAATTTAATTACAGGCATTTATTCGCTCAGGGTATTAGGGATATGTTTATGTACGGTCATGTTGTTATGTTCCCGTCACAGGCATGGACTAGAGATGTTCAGTGGAAGGTGAATAAGGATAGAGAGAGCGGAGTAAGTAGTTATGTATGCAAGGAGGGGGTAGACTTTATTAAGCCACACCCGACTAGAATCATGCACGACCAGTCTGCTCCAATGGCGGATATTAATACAGATAACGGCCCTAGTTGGTTAGGATATTGGGACATTATTCAATTTAGTGACATCTCTGAAAACTCTGGATATTGGAACACGGACGATATATCCTTCAATAGTAATTTATTTGGTGCTTACGATTCTTATAAAGAGTTTTTTAATTACTATGTAGAGCCTGAGACTATGCGCTTCCCAACAAGGAAAGCGGAGTGGGCCATGAAGAACGACAGGACTGCAAATGTTGGCGTTTACGGCTCAGAGGACACAGATAAGGGGATATTTATAACAAATTATTTTTGTAAGGTTAATCCCGCGCAAGAAGGTATTGGTGATTATCCTCACGATGTTTGGATGAAGATGGTAGTCGCTAGTGATAACACGGTACTGCATGCAGAGTTTCTTCCTAGTATTCCTGCTATTTATGGTGGTTTAAATCAGAATGACGCACGAATGGTAAATACATCCGTTGCACATGAGTTGATGCCATTTCAGGACCAGATGAATAACATCATGAACAAGATGCTTCACGATATGAAGATTTCGATGATGAAAATTTTCACAATCGATCAGGATGCATTAGATGATGAGGTCAAAGATTACATCATGGATTCAATGAGCGAGGGTACATTGTACTCAAAGCAACATGCGATATTTTATTCCGGATCAAAGATGGCAGACCTTGGACTAAATGCGAAGGATTTTATAACCGTGGTGGATGTTCAAAAAGAGATGTCAGCATCGATATCTCAAGCAATGACTGCAGTTACTCAATTGCTTAATCTAGTTGAGCGACTACTTATTCTATCGCCACAGGAACTGGGGCAACCAGCACCTCGTGAAATCTCTGCCACAGAAGTAACGGAGATAGCTACTACAACACAGGCAATATATTCGTTTATATCAGAAGGTATAGATGAATTAAGAGGTGGGGCTAAGAAGATGCTATTTGAACATTTAGTTTCATGCAGTAACGAGGAATTTAAAGTTCCAGTGACTGGTAGATACACAGAAGATGTAGTGAAGAGGGCAGGGTTGCTAGATGCAGATGAAGGAGATTTAGACCGTAATCCTCAATCAAAACGAACAGTTATCGGTAAGCCTGAAGTATTGTTCCATGAATATAACTTTTCATCGAGAGATGGGGCAGAGCGAGCCGTAAATACACAGTCTGCTCAAACTTTAGCAGGCCTACTCCAACAGGTAGTATCCGTTCAACCAATCATGCAGGCAGTGGGAACTGAAAAAGTGTTAGAGATAATGAATGAAATATTCAGACTCTCAGGTGCCGCATATGATTTAAATATTGAAACAGAAAGCCAGGAGGATATGTCCCTTGCTAATACTCAGTTTGTTGAGCAATTGAAACAGCAAGTTCCTCAACTCATGCAAATACTCGAAGGCATGAATCAAGAGGTTCAGTCAATTAAGGGTGCATTAGCTCAACCAGCACCACAAGGTGCTCCACCCCCACCGCAACAATTTCAGGCAGGAATGCCTCCGCAAGAACTTGCTCCTCCCCCTCAAGGAATGCAACAACCACCACAGTAAAATGTGCAATAACCAGTATAGTAAATGAGTGAAGAAGTAACTAGTGAAAGTGAACCACAAGAAGAAAAGACAGTAGGGAATTCATTACTGGACTCCCTTTTTGCCGCGGCAGAGTCAGAGGAGTCTACGCCAGTTCAAGAACAAGAGGCGGAGCAAGAGGCGGAGCAAGAGGTAGGGCAAGGGTTTGACCCTAATGAGCCACTTGCGTTAACGGATATTATTAACGAACCTACCCCTGAACCGACAGAGGTAGAACCTGAACCGGAATCCAAGGAAGAGGTTAAAGAAGAACAACCGAGGAATCTTGAAAAGTTCGATAAGAATTTATTTGAAGGGGGGCTACCAGAACCAAGTGAGGTCGAACCTGATCCACAACCCGAACCTAAGGTTGAACCTGAACCTGAACCTGAACCTGAACCTGAGGTAGTTCTAACCGAAGACCAGGATAAAAGGTATCAGTTAGCTAAATTTGCAGAAGAGAACTTCAGTGAGCATAAAGGTTTAGCTAAGGAATATTTAAATTTCTTTGATGAGCAAAAGAAATATATAGACGAGCGATTAATCGAAGACCCGAATGCTAAGTTTGATGAAACAGACTATGAGTATCAAAATTTCCTTCAGCGTAAAAAGCCTAAATTCTCTCAGGATGACCTGGAGAAGGTAATTGAAAAAAGAACGATGAATCGCGCAAAGCAGGAAACTATATCTGAGTTGACGCCTGAAATTGAAAAACTGAAAGAACAGCAAAGAGTCTTAAAGGTAGAACCTACCGTTAATAAACTAAAAGAAGCTACTAGGGAAAGTATCAAAGATTTAATCCCGGAGGGCATGAGAGAAGTAATTAATAGTAAAGGCTCAGATGTTGCTTATGAGCAGAACCCTATTGAGTTTGATATCGTTGATAAAGTTGCAACTTTTCACCAAGGAGCAATGTTTGCGTTCCATGAAATTAGCAGTGGATTGAAAAAGTTCGACCCAACCAATGATACGCACATAAGATTAGCTACCTGGTTGGATAATTTACAGCATTCTATGCCAGAAAAAGACGGAAAAAAGTTTGTTCGCAGGGAGGACTTCGGAAAATTAAGTTCCAAGGAAAAGTCCAAATCATACACTTTAACAGATAATGATGTTGTATCAATGGCCCATGACTCCGCGAAACTTTACATTACTAATGAACTCAATGCTAACGAGGAGAGATTAAGAAAGTCTGGATATGTAAGGTCACAAGGTGCTGTAAGTCAATCAGTTGAGCAGACCCCAAGGCAACCTAAGCCAGCACCAAGACAGGGTCATAATGTAAATCAGGAAGCTCAAGGTAAGGAAAAAGCGAACCCTGTTTTATCCGCCCTAGGTCTTTAGTTTTAAGTTGTAAAACCTAATTTTAATATAAAAAAGTAAACTAGTATTTGTACGTTTTGTAGAAAAATCATGTAAAAAACGATTTGTGCCAATTTTTATATAACTTTTCGTTAATATAAGTTATCTGACCTAATAAGTTAGGTATTTAATTAACAAAAAATATATTATGGCAAATCCATTCGATAACTCGCAACTGAGTACGCCCGCTACATCTTCTAACGGAAGTCTAGTAAAGGCACCTGGCGCATTGAATGCTAGTGGAGATTTTCTTCCTCGCATCGTAAGTGTAGACTCCAGTACCGGTTGTACACTTACTAACGCCAGCATCAAGGGTATGACTCCTGCTGAGTTTGAAGGTCTCTCCAATAAGGAAATTGACCTCGCTCGCGTGATTGCATCTGCCGCTGAAGCTAAAATGCTTGGAGTTCAAGAAAAAGGATTCTCCTCTTTAATTAGATCGAGTATCACGAACATCAAACCATTACTTAATCAGCAAAAGATTGAAACACAGTCTTTGATTCTTCCTTACATCCAAAGAAGACAAAGAACCCAAATCAATAGTAATTACTTTGCCGGTTCTGGTGGAGAAGCTGCTTCTGGTGCAGGAACAAACGGATTACACGCAGGGGCATGGTCATGCACTGTTGACCTTGGTGATTCTCCATGGAAGTCAAATCTTTCATTAATTGACAGATACTTCCTACCTGGTGCTACTGTTATTGTAAGCTCATGGGGGGAAGACAAGAAAGCTAAAGACTTAGTTTACAAAATTGTTTCCGCAGTTGATGCTACTCCTTCTGGTGGTGAAGCAAAGGCAACTCTCGTTCTTGAGCCAAATATAACTTCTACTGCATATGCCGCATTAAGTGAAGGTGCAAAAGCAGCTTATCAATTCGGAGTCGGTGTAGTTCAGACTGGAGCAAATTCGGTTAATGATTACGAAGAGTGGTGCCACAATCAACCTTCTGATTTAAGTAATCACTTGATTGTAAATTGGCTTCAAACAACTCGCGAATCTCGCATTGTTGATGACCAGTACAAAGCTACTCTTGAGTCAATTATGACTGGTAAAACAAATCCGTTCTTACAGAACTTTGTTTACCAACCTCTCGCCGAGCAGAACAAGCGCGCAAGTCAACTTTCTGACGAAGCATGGATGCGTTCAGTATGGTACGGTCAAAAGATTGATGAGAATCAAACTCCTGAGACTTACATGAATCTCCCTGCTGTTGTTGACCCCGAGGGTGCTCGCACAGGCAGTTCTGATTGTGTTCTTGAGTATAAATCAAATGCTCTTGGCCTTCACACTCAACTTCGTGACGCAAATCGTGTAGTTGATAATCAAGGTGCAAAACTTGACTTGGATTACTTATTCCAACAGTTGTACTACTTAAAGCGTAATCGTGAGGCAGATGGAGATAGCATTCAAGTTATTGATGTCATGACTGACCGTGTTACTGCGAACAACATCTTCACTGTAATGAATAATTACTACAAAGCGAAGTATGGTTGGGATACAGTTCGTAATGCAGATATCAATCAAAAGATTGAGCATAACGGAATCATGTTGTTTAACTACAACAAGTACGACATTCCTGAGATTGGTATCCAACTTGCGGTATTTCATGACCAGTACTTTGATGATTTAATTTCAGCAACTCCAAAAGACACATCCATAACTGGATATGACTCCAAGTCACGCTCGCGTGCATTGTGGTTATTAGATTGGTCTGACATTAAAGTTGGAATTGCAGGAACTAATTCTGTTACTCGTAAGAATCCGGCTCCTGAAGTCATGGATGCTTATAAGTGCCGCATGAGTGCCGTAATTAAGGAATACTCACTTCGCTCTACTACTTGGACAACTATGATGGATCGACCTGAGCGTCACCTCATTATCCAAAACTTTAGTGGAGAAGCACCATCGGTCACAACTGAGTAGTCACCCTTCTTTCATTCACTGGTTTATTAGGGAGGGGGGCACTGCGTATGCGGGGCCTCCCTCTTTTTCTTTATTATGAAATTTTTATATACGAATAACGCCACGAGGGAATATAAGGCAGGGCGAGATTTTTTTAAATTCAAGTCGGTTCAGTCGTTAAGTGGTTGGATAGGGGTCTTAAAGATTGGCGGTGATATTGCCGAAAAGCTATTAGAGCACGAGCAAGTAATTGAGGTAGATGAGGCTTTTTACGAAGATATTTTAAAAAAAAAGAATCTGAATCAAGACCCCAATCGAAAAGAAATATTAACATCAGCCGACCCAACAAAGCCAACAACGGCTCAGGAAAAAAGTGTGGAGTCTGTGGAGGTAGACCTTAGTGAGATTGAGGTAACTGAAGCTGAAGTAGCTGAAGTCGAAGTTGTTGATAGTCCAAAACCAAAGAGGTCTAGGAAGAAGAAATGAGTGATGACTCGATTAGTGAAATACTGGATGGCCTGCGCGTAATAGGTGTAAATACCGGAGTTCTTGGGGTTGTTACATTTGGCGACTTTGAAAGCGTTATGAATATTATACTGCTTTCCCTGACATGCGTTTGGACAATTATTAAAATAAAACAATTAATTAAAAAATGAATACCTTAAGGGAAAAAGACGGATATCCTCCAATATACCCAACTGTTCAAGATTCAGAGGTTCCTATTCTTGCAACAAACCAAGGTCGCTTAATGGTGTCCCAAAAGCCAGCAGGGCATGGTATATTTGGGGTGATGTGTGCGGATAGTTATGTAAAGCTTCCATATTTCAAATCTGATCAGGTTAGAATTTCAAATACATCCGGTAAAGAAATTGCCTTGGCTAAGACATGGAACCCTTCAATCTTAGGTTCATTTGATGCGGATCCGTATGTAGACGGTCAAACCATCGATGGAGTAAATGGATGGGAAGGTAATGGCGTAACAACTCCTGACTCAAATGATGAGACAAGGACGCCGATAATGGAGATACTCCAGGGAAGAAGGTCTGTTTATATAAATGACAAGATAACCAAACAGGGGGAAAGTTACAATGGAGTCGTTCCTGACGGAACTAAAGTATCTTCTTTATTTCGCCCGAGGTTAGCGTCTAAGCTTACTGGTCTTGGTCTTTATGATGGCTCGAAAAACTTAGTGGTAGGTATTTACACAAAAGATGGATTCCTCGGTACAACTGAAGGTGGCGTTGATACTGATAGTGCCATAAAGGTTGACCCTAATTCAGCAGTTAGGCTTGAGATTGTTTTTGCTCCATCTATTGGATTTATTAAGTACTATGCGTTTCAAAATGAGGTTAGATACTTAATTAAAGAGGGGGTGGTAGATACAATTAAAGCTGAAAATCTTGCCTATAATTCTTATCGAGTTGGGGCAGAGGGAGAGGGTGCATTGGTTGATGAATTTAGAATGTATTTATTTAATCCTGCGGACCGTGATTTTGAGGTGCTACCAACATCTTCTTCGACTGTATTTAGCCTTTCCTTATCAACCGATGAATTAATGGTTAAAAGCCTTGGCTCAATTGCAGGGGAGTATAAGGATAATACTGACCCAATTTATCTTACTGGATTTTATGAAGAGTCATGATTGACCCAACATCATATTCAGACACGCAATACCTTAGCCTTAAGACGGGCAAGAGTAGTCAGGCAGAACCTGGTAATACACCAACCCCTCCAACTCCTAGAGATTTAAAGGACTCGGTTAATGACCCGATTCCTCAATCTGATATCAGTGCAATAAAGTCACAGGTACATGATACGCTTGAGTGGGATAGTCTTTTATTTGATAATAGGGAGAGACCATTTGTTGACTTACAACTATACCCCGATGCAAATAAAGTCAGACTTCCTATATCGGTAAAAGATTATAATCTTTATGCCGACAATGGTAAGTTCTATGAAGATGTTACAATAGATGGTAGCGTATCCATAGGGCAAGGGATAAGAGGAGATTTGGATGTGGCGGGAAATTTAAAGTTTCTTCGAGCAATAGAAGTTGTCACTCAAAATAAGACAATATCCATAGATGATAAATCTAAAATAATTCATGTCGAACCCGATGCTGCTAGTGTGACCTTAACTCTTCCTGCTTTCGGTATACCTACTGGTTTCACCTTTGATGTTATTAACGCAAAGCAGGGTGCGTTTACAGTTATTGCAACAGAGGCAGGAACGCTAAAGGCAAAGCACCCTGGCTTATCTCAGGCTTATTCATCCGCTACGGTTTATTGGACAGGTAGTGATTGGTTTGCTATAGGCGACCTAACTCCAATTGCATAATGCTTGGGGTTAATGTTGAGTCTATTGATTTCAACCTTCCTGTTGATGCATTAACAGAGAAGCCTTTATTTGCATTCTCCTGTAATCGTAATGTAAGGGAGAATTACAGAGGCCCACTCTTACTAGATAATGACGATGAGCCAATAACCTTGGATAACATATCAACCAAGGTGGGCAGTCGAGTTAAAGGAATATTTGATCAAAAATCTAGGTATAATCACTCTCAACATGACGCAATTGCGTACGGGGATGTAACACTAGGAAAGGACGGCTCTAGATATTACTTAAATTTCAATGGGTCTTCATTTTTTGATATTCCTATCACGCAGTATCTAACAAAAGATGTTGGGGTATTTGTAGTTTGTGACCCTGACGGAACTGGCAGGGAGCCAGTCTTCTCAGGATTTAGCGCGACTCATGAGTTATCAATGGATGTGGGTTCTGCTTATATGCGATTTTCTTACTATAAGTTAAGCGACAAGCAATTATTATTTGGCGGGCTTGATAGTCCTGAATTGAAGCGAGACGGATATGTGGCAAATTTCTCAGATGAAATAAATATTACTAATGTATCTGGGAGTACAGGTAAGTCAGTACGCTCGCTCGAATTGTCATCACCACTTTCAGTATGCTGTATGGGTAAAGATGCAGGAAATTACTTCACGGGTAAGATATACGAAATGATTGTTACTGATTTTGAAATACAGAATGATTCAATCGACCAGGTGTTTGATGACTGGACTGATTACTATTCATTGACCTAAGTTCTGACCTAATATATTATATAGTTATGTTTGAGTTACTTGCATTGTTTTTAACCGGAGGCGGTTCAGCTGCAATGGGTAGTATTCTTAAAGGCGTGTTTGGCATGATTACCGATTCACGCTCGGCTAAACATGAAATGGAAATGGCAAGGGAGTGCCGAAATAATGAACAAGCTATACAATTTCAACAAGCGCTTAATAGCGGACCTAGTGGAGCTTTTACTCGTGCTACTCGTAGGATGCTTGCTCTTATCGGCATGTGCACACTCTCCTTCATCACCTGTATCACAACCATCTACCCCTCGGTTCCACTCATCAGTACAACAAACATTACGGGAGAAGGGCGGAGAGAGTTTTTATTCGGGCTCCTCAGTTTTCCAGCTGAGCAAGCCCCTCTGGTCGTTACAACAGGACATATTGCACTTTTCGAAGCAACCGTAGTGTTGCCTCTAATTATTGGATTTTATTTTACACCAGGAGGTAGGCGATGAAGTGGCTTGAATTTAATGAATCGGTAAGAACTTTTCTTTTGGTAGATTCAGAGAGAAAGGGCAGGGGGATACAGAAGTATATCGATAAGCAAATTATTGCAGGAGCACTTGACCTACAGCAGTATGTCTCTCAGTTACAATCAAGTAATGTAAATACATTCTTTGCTACGGATATGCTACCCGTACCAACGGGAACTAGGTCATCAGAGGTGGAGTTCGTCCCTACCCATGCAAAGATAAACTCGGTGATTATATCAGGGCTAGAGTCTGATGAGTCAACTAGGTGGTATTCATATGTGCAGGTTGTTCCATGGGTTAATAGATTTTCGGTTATTAATGGTTGTCCAGTTCGATCGAAATCATATGCCGGAAAGATTACATTCGGAGATGGGAAGATATATCTTTGCTCGCCATTAATTGATGATGAGAAACTTTATATTTACTGGAGTGGGGAGAAGAGAATATACGATGTGGATGATATTGTAATCTTTGACGATAGTTGCGCAAAAGCAGTAGCGGATTTTGTCAAAGCTCACCTTAATCGAGAGGTGGATAAAGATGTGGCGATGTATAAATCCTACATGGATATGTACAACAAGCAACGACAGCAAATTCATGTGAATTGGAAGGACTACAATATAACTAACCCAATTGACCATGTTTCTGGAGGAACTTCAGGTAATGGAATAGGAAACTTTACAATCAAATAGATATGGCTACCAAGACTACACTAAAGAGTTACTTCGAGACTGGGGACTCTCCAACACAGGCACAATTTTCTATATTAATAGATTCCCTATTGGGGATAGATGAGGAAGTCGCAGATAACTTAACTACCGACTCAGGTGTACAAGCACTTGCGGCTCGTCAGGGTGTTGCCTTGAAGGCAGTAGTTGATGCACTTGGAATAAGGGTTGGGTCTATTGAGGAATTAAATTCCACAACACTTAATGACTATTTACTTAAAGCTGACTTAGGGGGTTACCTGGTCGGGAAGTCAGACACAAACCATACTCACTTGGCGTCTAGTATTACTGACCTTCTTGATTTAGTTTACACAAAGGCACAGGTTCAAGACCTAGTTGATAATCACGCATCAAGTGCTCATACTCATCAAATATCTGAGGTTACTGGACTTCAGACTGCATTGGATAATGCAAATGATTCAAGTTTAGTAGCTCAAGCAAAGTCAGAATTAGAAACTTCAATTTCAGGAAAAGCAGACTTATCTCACGGGCATACTGAGTCTGAAATTTCTGACCTCAAGAATTACATAGAATCTGCAACTGCAAATTTATTATTGCAGGGTAAGTCTGATATTGGGCATACGCATAGTGAATCTAGTATTTCTGACCTAGACAAGTATTCAAAAGCGGAAGTCGATTCTCTTTTCGCCGGAGTGGTTAGTGATGGAAGCGTTCCTGCTCACACTCACACGGAGGCTAATATTTCCGACCTAGATAAATACTCGAAAGCGGAGGCGGACCAAAAGATAGAGGATGGTAAAACCACTATGTTGGTTGGTCACTTAGCAGAATCTAATCCACATAGCATTACGAAAGCGGATGTAGGATTAGGAAATGTAGAAAACCTCTCAAGGGTAAGTTTATTTACCGACCCAACTTTATCAGGTAATATTAATTTATCAGGCGTAATTACTGGCTTAACTAAAAATAGCGTAAGTCTTGGAAATGTTCCAAATGTTGATGCACAGGCATTACTACAAGCTCACTTGAATGATGAAGATAATCCCCATAAGGTGGCATTGTCAGACTTTGATACATATTCAAGAGCACAAACTGATAGTCAGATTCAAACACTTATCGAAATCTACAGAACGGTACACACAGGAACACTCCCAGAGGAAGGAACAGGTAGTACAGGATTAGTTACACAGCGAGATTTATGGGATAGGGTTAAGGATATTACCTATGATGTAAATTCCGACACTACTTCTATTAATGGAAATTTTGTAGTTACCGGGGATGTGTCACTTGGTGGCGTGGCGGATATGCCTAGGGCAAAGATTGGGGATGTTAGTATATCGGGCGGTGCAATCTCGAGCCTTTCTCAACTTCGTCTATTCTCAGAAAACTCTAATGTATTAATAGATGATAATGTTAATATAAATGGTAAGCTAGAAGTAGTTAGCTTATTTTCCGCCCCACAAGTTTCTATTGGTAATGGAGGAGCAAAAATCCTTGGGGGCGTATCAATAGGTGGTAGCTTAAATGTGGGGGGAGCATCAAATTTCTATGATAATATAACTCTAGGAAATTCAACTGATACTAATCCACCAGACCTAGTCGTGTGGGGTGACCTAACTGTTCATGGAGATAATACTATTCTTAATACATCACAACTTGATGTTGAGGATAATATAATAAAGCTTAATAAAAATGTAACAGGCACACCATCCTTGGATGCAGGGATTGAAGTTGAGCGTGGAACCGCAACAAATTCTCAGTTATTTTGGGATGAGAGTGATGATACATGGAAGTTGAATATTGGTGGCACGATAAAAACAATTGCATTTAATGAAGACCTTACATCTCATACTAGTGATACAGGTAATCCACACTCGGTAACTAAAGCACAAGTTGGACTAGGTAGTGTTGAGAACACGGCTCTATCGACATGGGCAGGAAGTGGAGAAATTACCAAGCTTGGGACAATAGTAAGTGGAACTGTTCCTGCTGCTAATACATCAGGATTTCATGCGGTTGCGACATCAGGTAACTACACTGACATATCGGGTACACCCACTACTGCATCCTTGCTTGCTAATATAACTGCTGTGGAAGGAGTGCCATCTTCAAACGCATCATACAATGCTTCAACATTAAAATTTAGCATTCCTAGAGGTAGTCAAATAACAAATGTAACCGCAAGTACAGTAACTCCTGCAACAAGTGCATCTGCAACTGATACCAAAGATTCAAATGGTGATGTCTCAATTTCATTAAATATCCCTAGAGGAACTAAGATTTCAGGTGTAACTGCTAATGGATTAGGGGCGGGGGCAACCCCAACCGTACAACTCGGGAATGGTACAAATGGCGACCAAACTATTGCTTTTGGTATACCCCAAGGACTCAAAGGAGATGCTTTCGTTTATAATGACTTTACCACCGCTCAACTTAATGGACTCAAAGTCAAAGGAGATGCTTTCGTTTATAGCGACTTTACCACTGCTCAACTTAATGGACTCAAAGGAGCAGATGGAACCACCCCCACCTTTGCATACGATGAAGACACTAAGACTTTAGCAATTACAAATCCATGAGCTATAACTTGGGTAATACAGATGCCATCACCTATGATGGTCAAGATGTTGATAAGTTGACCCTTAATGGCACTACGATATGGGAAAAAGCATCGGCATATCGAAGTAACCCAAATGTAAATCCATCAGTGGGTGACCACGGGATTCTAGATGGTCAAATAATACGAATCACCAACCCCGACGGGATTCCATATTACCCTTATTCGGCGGGAGCTTCTTCCTCTACAACTTCCGTTGATGTATTGCTATTGAGTAAGGCAAGAACGAGCACCGGGCGAATGCATTGGGACCAAAATTTCGGAATGAATGGAGGTATTGCAGCCCATCAAATTGTATTCCCGAACATATTTTCTCCTTGGTTGATATCGGCATTGTATGGTGAGTACCGAAATGAAGTGTTTTACCCTCAGGCAAACAATATAGGAATTATGGGCTTAGGTCGTTGGTGGTATCCGGCGGGGGTGGATGAGGTAACATCAGGTAGCGATGCACTAAATACGGAGTCTATTTCAATTGATTTAGGAAATCAGGTATTCATGGGTAATACTCTTAATTATACGGATACCAGTGGGAACGGTATCGCTGATACTTTTTATGTCCATAATCTTGTTTGGAGTGGAGGGAATCAAGCCCCATTGGAGAATCCTGGCAATATGTCATTAGAAAACAAAACCTTTTTCACTAATATACCTCACACTGCGAATACCCTTGAGCAATCAGCAAGTAATTATTCATTAGAATTTATAAAAACATCTCCAGCACTTCCGCCCATCAGTGCGTCGCCTCCAAGCAGTCAACACACCGCATTGGACTATGCTAACGCGCCGTGGGGGTGGCAAGAGTCAGGTGGTTTTTTAATACCAAAATCATATATATATGAAATCGCAAGTGCTCCATCAGATGCCTATAGGCAACATCCATTACCTTATTTTGTTTCCGTATCGTAAGCTATGCCTAGTAAAACAAAAAAGTTCGTAAATAAAACCATCAAGCCCATGATGGGGGGTGCCTTGTTGCAAAACTTAGCAGGCGAAAGTGCGAGTGGAGAACACTATACAAAGAAGTTAAATTTTCGCAGACATCAAGAAGGGGAGGCAAGAAGAGAAGGGTGGGAGATATTTAAACCATCAGGTAAATTCCTTGAGGGGTTTCCCCAAGTTGCTACCAATTCTCCCTCCACCGATCCGATCCGCTTAATTTGCCAATTCCGTTCAACTAATAATATATCCTGCCTAGTGGTAGCCGCAGGAGATAAGCTTTATCGTTATAAATATGTAAATAATCCTGAGTATATAAATAAGAATACATCTTCAGGATGGGCTCCAGGTACTTACTTTGTGGATGGATACATAGAGGAACCTCCGGCAGACTTTAAATGGGACATTATAGCTGAAGGATTATGTTCGGTTGATGACACAGTAGGAGATTACTTTGCAAATGAGGTTAATGCATGGGAGGCAACTGTTGTAAATGGAGTGCTTTATTTAAATAATGGAAAAGACTTACCACTAGCATTTCGCGAGGATTGGGATAACGCAATTCCACTCTTAGAATTACGAGAGTCTCCTGCATACCGGATGGCTGCAGTAGGTACAATTAGTGAGTTTAATGGATTCCTCATGCTGGGTGATATTACACAAATCAAAGCAAGGGATTGGGTTGACTGGATGAAAGGGGACGACCCTTACGGAAAGGTTCTTGATAGTCCGACATACTTAAATGGCGAAACCGAAACAATTAGGAGTCCTTATTCATTAGTCTGGAGTTATGAAGGTGATGGATTGCGATATGGTACGGCTCTGTATGGAACAATGGCGGAGGGTACAAATCAATTTATTTCCAAGTATCCATTGCGAACAGATACTGACGGGGATTACCAGACCAACCTCGAGCATCCTGCAATTACATTTAGCCCAAGGGAGGGGACGGAGGTTGTTATTGTTGGTGCTGGAGAGGCAATAACCACACTTGAGAATGGAGTTGAATTTAATAGTGCATTTTCTACCACTCCAATTGTTAAAGGTTCGGTTACGAGAGACTCAAGGATACACATTGGATCAGTCATTGATAATGGTGACGGAACGCAGACTTATTCAATTGTGGACGAGGAAGGGAATAACGCAAATGCTCCTGGTAGTATAACTGATGAGGAACTTTCCGAACCCATTAATAATTCCACCACAGGATATATGATTCGGTTGGATTCGGTTGGTAAACTTACCTCGGTTGCGGATTTAGTTGATGACGGAAGTCGAATAATTAAAATGAAAACCCTTGTAGATCGACTTATGATTTACAGGGACACGGGTTACATGACTGCAATTAAGGTCAATACTGCTGAAGTTTTTCAATTTGAAAGAAGATATACAGGCCCACGAGTAGTCGACTTTAGGAATACATTAATTGATGTTGCGGGTAGATACCATATTTTCATGGGTTATACTGGAGTTTATCAAACCGACCGTGCTGCATCTCAACCAAAGTTACTTCAGTCGATGGACAAAGGCACTAGGTTTTGGGAAGGTCTAAGTGCTGATCAATCTGAGCGTGTATTCACAGTAGATAATGGGGAGACAAAGGAGATTTTCTTCTGCTCGCCCGAAGGAACATATGCATTCGATTATGAAAATAATACGGTTTCTGAAATAGACCAAGTATTTACAGCGGGGGCTCAGATTACACGACCAGCCACTACAAAGAGAATAGAATATCGATGGGTTGTATTTTCGGTGTCAGATAAGGAAAAGAACATTAATCAATTTGCAGGAACATCGGAGGATATATTCCACTTCTTGGTAAGGTACGGAAGGGGACCGGATAATTATGCGATATATAATAGATATGGAAATGACTACAGGTCAGTTCTCCAAAGTGGATTAATAGATTTTACTGATCAATTTAATGACAAAGATGTTAGGTCATATGCATTGCATGTAGCAGAGAATACGCTCTATGGGCTTCCATCATCCGCTAATGTAAAAGTAAGAATTGCGACACTACCATCCGCTCAAGCGGCTAATAATGATATAACTGAAGTGGAACTAAATGAGGACGGGGAGTATGAATTTGCCTCAGGTGAGAGAGTTGAGGCGGAACACTTAATGGATAATACTACATCTGAAAATATGCTACCATTATACTTACGTGGTCCATACTTTAGGGATGCGATTATTATAGAAGGTAAAGATAATCCAATAAAACTAATTGGTCGTACATTTGAAGTTAGTGGAGTTAGTTCAAAACTCTCACAATCAGCACCTAATCAAGGATGATTGGAAATCAAAAGCATAAGGTAGGTACTGATCCAAAGTTTACTGGGCCAGATGAAATTCCGTTGCTCCCTAAGTTTTTATCGGATCAGAATCCTGACCAAGCAAGTCATTATCATTTATTACTTAAGGAGTGGTGGGAATCGGTGTATGAAAACTTGAATCGTATTCGAGACATGGTGGTAAATTTCCAAGTTGCGGATCTAAAGGAAGGAACGGAGGGGAATTTAGTAAGTGCTAAAAATGAACTTTCTCAATTAGCAAATGATTTGGTTAGGAGTCTTGATGGTGAAATAAATGAAGCTATACAAAACCTAGAGGGTACATTAACAAAAAATATCACTGACCATATAAATTCAACCAATAACCCTCATAGTGTAACTGCTGATCAATTAAATATTAGTACAGTTGGGAAGACTGGTGATTATGGTGATTTAAGTAATATACCAAATGAATTTAATCCATCCTCACATAACCATAACATATCAGATATTACTGATTTATCTACAACCTTAGAAGGAAAAGCGGGTACGGGGGATGTGTTTAGTGGTGATTACGGGGATTTAAGTAATAAGCCCACCATACCTACAGTTCCTGGTGTAGCTACTACAACTGCGAATGGACTGATGTCCTCGGGTGACAAGAGTAAGCTGGATGGAATGAGTTCGGGGGGGAGGATTGTTTATGCAGATAATATTACTTGGGGTGGCCTAGGGTTTACTAATACAATATTCTCGAACGGTACTGGCTACGAAGTACCTGCGGGGGTAACAAAAGTCGTCTTCATGGATGGGACAGCTGTAACAAAAAGGACAACAGCATACCCAACCTACCCCGGCCCCGGCCGGCACTGGGGGTTACCTCTGCCGGCTGATCAAGGGGGTGATGGTCGAAGTCCCCCATTTGATAATAAAATTCACATCATCTCGGAAAGATTGAATGGACAGAATGTCAACTCCGGTGCCGCCCCACAAGTCTTACTTCTTCTCTAGAAACCCTAACCCAACTAACATGCCAAAGATATCATTAGTGTACGCAAATGGAATGACCCAAGTCATTAGTTGACATAAATTAAATAAGTGAACATATTATATTAGGTCATGTTTACTGTTAACGCATTAGGGGAATCTAGTTTTGATGAGTCTGACATTTTTTCGTCTCGGGCAAAGAAGCAGGGCGCTCCATCAAGTGTTTACGATTATGCTGCAACTCGTGTATCTTTAGCCAACTTAAAGAATGAAGTCTTTTCCACTCTGTCAAACCTAGCCCAGTCACCAGGTAGTTTCGTTCATGATGGTTCAGTTTTCAAGCAAGAGATTGATACGATAAAGCATGCCCTCGAGGAGGCGTATGTCCGTACAGATTTGGTTGAAAATGGATTTGATAATTTCTCTGCAGGGCTTGATGGGGTGTATGGAACACCTAGTCAATCTTTAGTCGCGAAGTATAATATACATATCGCAAGTCGCTCCGGTGGTGTTGCATCCGTTCAGTCTGCAGGCAGAGGGGACGCGCAAGTAAATGATGATGTGCTAATTGTCGCACCCTTTACTTCCGGAGGAAGAAACTTCATAATAGGTGAATCACTTACACTTACCTCAGAAAGAAAGGCAACAGAGAATGGAGTGGAGTATGAATTGGAAGCAGACAAATTTAAGAAAAAAATACCAACAACTTCAGATAATGTATATGAAGAAGGAACGCATTTAATAATAAAAGCGACTCCATTATCTGGTCACAAATTTCTTAAATGGGAGCAGGGGGGAGAGACTGATGATGTAATTACAGTCATTCCAACGGATAATTTTTATACAGAGGCAACATTTACAAAAGATGACTGATGTAAATTCCATACTTTATAAGATTGGGCAGGCAGTAAAAATTGCTGGGCAATCAGGTGGTGGCGGACCCACCTTAACTGATGACTATTCTGAGCCTACCTTTACGGATGGTGCGTTAACATCACTTACCACATGGACGAGTAATGGTGGTACTAAGGTTTCATCTAAAACATTTACATATACAAGTGGTAATCTAACTAGCGTAGTAGAAAAAGACGGCTCCGATGTTACTACTCTTACAAAAACTTTAACATACGATTCAAGTGGAAACTTAGAGTCTGTTACCAAGGATTACGCATGAGTTTTTCAGCACCAAGTAATGGTATTATAGAACAAACAGGTAGTGACTTGAATTTGTCTGGTCTAACAGGCAATAGTGGCGTGACCATAACCGTTGACCAAGGTCTGACGTATTATGACTTTGGCGTGAATAGACTTTCTATAAAGGGTGGATTAAAACTAGACCCAGAATCTGAAGTTGCAATTTTTCAACATGACCAAAATCCTGATGGGGATGGGGCTGCCCTTTCTATTTCTGGCACACAAATTACTAGCTGGAAATACGGATTTACAATCGCATATAATTCTGAGGGTAATGCTGTACTTACTTTTACCTCCGATACAGTCTATGAGGTAGGACAAAGTCTTTTCATCCAAGGAATTACAGGTGATTCTTCAGATTCATTAAGAAGATTTAATGATTTACCCCATCTTATTAGAAGTATTTCCTCAGATACTAGGGAAGTTACATTGGATTACAAGGACATTGGTGATACATTAGCGACCAGTGGCGGTAGTAGAATTGCAAGTTATCCTGGTTTTGAGTATGGGGGAGAGTATACAGGTTACGGCAAAACAAGAACATCCCGTGGGACAGGTATTTTTATTACGGGTCAAACTAACAGCAATTGGCATCCAAGTGGTTACGGTATGTCTGGCGGTTCCAGAACTAAGTTCCGAGCTAATGGTGGAACAATAGTAATAACTAAGCCTTGGAGTTTTGGCTCTCATGTAGAATGGAAAGATTTAAAAATAGTAAACCCAATAGCTGGTTGGAGTCCAGAGGCAAGGGGTATGGCAACAGGATATATAACAAATGTTGAACTTGTTAATATGTCTATCGGAAACTTCAGCAGTCTTTACACGAAAGAATTTAATCTTGTAAATGCGTCTTTCTTTAGAACTTTCGGGAATACCTATGAACTACCTTTGTTTAATGTAGACACCAATCAAAATACCAATGGTTATGATTTTGGTGATGCTTCAGGGACGGGGCATGGGCACACGCTCGTCAAGGCGTACAATCCTTCTGCTGGCTCAAGTTTTAGGTCTATGTGGAGAGGCACTACAGGAAGTGTAAACCAGAGTAATGTCACAGAAACATATAGAAATGTTAGCATAAATATTACGGATATTGCGAATAATCCATTGCCTGATGTTAAAGTTCATGTAAAAGACAATCCTTCAGAGTATGCAAAAAATACAGCGTTAAGAAATAAAAGCGGTGGTAGTCATTCTTATTCTGTAAGTATATCTGCCGCAACTCCTGCCGTAGTGACATTTACTAGTCATGGATTTGCTACTGGAGATTGTGTGGCAATATATAATTTTCCTGATGCGTCAGGCATAAGCGGAGCAGATGTAGTTAATGGTAGAAAAAAAATCACAGTTATTGACGCTGATTCCTTTAGTTTGCAAGATTTTGATGGCAGTGATGTTGTTGGAACTATTAACCATGCTGTCGGTGACGGAAAACTAGCTACCGCTATAGAGTATAACAACCTGAGTGCAAAAGAATACCTTAACACTTCCGATTCTAATGGAGAAATATCTGAATTTTCAATTTTAACTGGTGCTCAAATCAAAGAATATAACACCAGTGAGCGGGCAGCACTCCAATCATTTGGAGGCCCTTACGCAATTGATGACTATACGAGTGCGTGGAAGGACAATGCAGAAAATAGAGGAGCTTCATACGCCGATTGGGACACGGATAAGTTTGGTGGATTTTACAAAGTAGACAGAAGGGGTCAGGGGAATACTACAGAAGATATTTTTAATTTCAATTTTTGTGCCTACGACAAGATGCTAGGAACTAGTGCAAGGTCATTACTCGGAACACAAACCTTGTCATTTGATTGGCTTCTTTTTGATGACTCTATAATTACTGACACGCGAGCAACCACAGATGCATACACAGTAATTGAAACACCGCAGAAGTTCTATAACAGAGCAAAGGCATACTTGACCGATAACTACGCAGGCGAAACATCAACTATTGTTTCTCGTGAAGGTAACACCATTAATGCGGGCTCTTATG